>ERZ773216.2997-NODE-2997-length-14801-cov-6.100366_pt1 | contig 14801 bp, 10 predicted proteins | sample MGYA00511259_ERZ773216 | MGnify/ENA primary metagenome ERZ773216 (study PRJEB29015, sample SAMEA2737764) | human gut metagenome | biome: human gut; feature: human-associated habitat; material: faeces | place: China | collected 2012 ... | reverse complement strand
GCGGCTTAAATGATGTGGCAATACTGTAAATTAACGGTAAAACCGAAAATGCACCAAACAAAAACAGAAAGGCAAAAAACAGAAAATTGCCGAATGTTGAACGCGTATACTTTCGCACCTGAACCTTTTCGGTTCTTCTCATATCGGTCAGTATTTCTTTGAATTTTTTCATTACTGACCCACCTTTTTAAGTAATTTAACGGTAATACCCCTTGTAGCAAACATAACTATAAACAGCACTACCGAAAGCGCAGAGGCATAACCCATTTCATACCTGACGGAGCCTATATCCGTAAGGTATGAAACCACTGTATCCGCAGCATATCCTACCGTAGGATAGCCTGCAAGAGTTGTTACGATATTGCTGATTGAAAAAGCGCTTGCAATCTGCATAACCGCACTGAAAAAAAGCATATTTCTCATACCGGGCAGCGTTATATACCAAAGCTCCTGCCAACGGTTTCTGATGCCGTCAACCGCACCCGCCTCAAAAAGTTCGGGATTGATATTTTGAAGTCCCGAAATGTTTGAAAGGAAGGATATACCCATACTCATCCATAATTGGATCATAACAACTATCGGAACAATCAGCGTTGAATCCGAAAACCACTGTTTAGGCTGCGTTATCAAGCGTAAGGAAAGCAAAATGCTGTTCATATAGCCATAGCTGTCGCTTGAAAAAATTACCGTCCAAACATAAAGCGCGTTACCCACAAGCGACGGCACATAAAACATAAAGGAAAGAAGCGTCCTGAGTCCCTGATTAAACTCATTTATCATCCAGGCAAGAACAAAGAAAAGCAAAAAGCCCGTAGGTCCCGTTAGAATTGCCAAAATAAATGTGTTTTTAAGAATTGTCCAAAAAATATCGTCCTGTATAAACATTCTTAAATAGTTTTAAAAACGGCTGAAGGACAGAGGCGACACCATATCATAATTGAAAAAGCTTAATACAACAGAGGACAATATAGGTAAAACCGTCATAAGTACAAAAAGAATCAAAAACGGTCCGATAAGCAAATATATCTGCCACCGCTCCTTAAGAACAGTAAAAAATTTATTATTGTTTTTCATATTCTACTGCTCCTTATTTGCGTATTCTTTAATCTTACGTGCGATTTCATTGATATTATATTGTGTATTTTGAAGTAATGCCTCTGCATTATATATTCTTTTTTTTAGAATATACTGTTTTGGTGTAATCCCAGTGTATAATTTAAAATTACGGATAAACCAACTAGTACTAAAATGATTTTCTTTGGCATAATCATCAATATTAATTGGTTCATTATAATGTTCACAAAAGTAAGAGATTGCGTTATCTATTTCTTCGAAAGCATGTGAATTATCAGAATTGAGAGATGATTTAAAATGTCGCTGAAGTCTGATAAAAATCTGTCGTAAATATATTTCAAGCATTTCTTCATAACCATCTTGGCACATTTGCAATTCTTTTATCATAGAACAAAACAGATTTTGATATTCTGCACCGGATCCACAGTGAAAAACTTTTTTATTAGTAAGTCCATAAGAACGAAGCAGGTTCGTGACATTGTTTCCAGTAAAGTGAACCCAGTAAACTTCAGTTTGATCTTTTGCGTAATATTCGTATTTTTGTGGTTCTTTTGGACGATATAGAACCATATGACCAGCATGAACAATAGTTGCTTCATCATTGTTATCAAAATGAAAATGTGCTTTTCCAGCAGCAATATAGAGTAATTGAAAATCTAGTCTACCACGAGGTCGCCATGTGGGGAGTTTGGGACGTGTATATAATTTATAAGTTCCACACATAGTTATGACAAGAGGTTTGGATTTGTCTTTTCGGTCAATGGTTGAATTGTTTAGATATGCATTATTTGTATACATTATAGCTCCTTACATATAGAATGAATCGAAAATATGAAAGATCGATGCAAAAATTCACTTATATTTACTATATAATTTTACCATTTTACAACTATACTGTCTATTTTAATTTGAAATGATAAAAAATATCTCTATATTTATGTAAATTTGATAGAATTTCAATGAAAGTTCAAAAAAGTGTATGTTAAAAATAATAAAAAACAAAAAAATATATACATTTTTTTGTTGATAGTGTTGTTTTGTGTATGTTTTGAATAATTTATGAAATGGTCTTTGACAATAATTATATATATACTATGTATAAAGAAATTGAGAAAACATTATGGTAAATGAAAGGAGAAATTTTTACATGGAAGAGAGGAAATACCTAAAATGGTATAACAAAGTGGGTTATGGATCAGGCGATATTGCAGGAAATGTTGTATATGCATTTCTGACATCTTTTGTAATGATTTATTTGACAGACACCATAGGCTTAAATGCAGGTATTGTCGGTACATTAATTGCTGTATCGAAATTATTTGATGGTGTATCAGATATTTTCTTTGGTTCTATGATTGACAGAACAAAGAGCAAGATGGGAAAAGCCAGACCATGGATGTTTTATGGATTCTTTGGATGTGCTGTAACATTGTTTGGTGTATTTGCTATTCCAACCAGTCTGGGCAAGACTGCACAGTATGCATGGTTCTTTATTGCATACACATTATTAAACGCAGTATTCTACACAGCAAATAATATTGCTTATGCAGCATTGACATCGCTTGTAACAAAGAATGCGAAAGAGCGTGTTGAAATGGGTTCATTTAGATTTATGTTCTCATTTGGTACCAATCTTTTGATTCAGTCCATTACATTTGGACTTGTAGCATCATTTGGCGGTGGGGCAGCAGCATGGAGAATTGTAGCAATCATATACTGTATCGTTGGTATCATATCAAATACATTGTCATGCTTTTCGGTTAAGGAACTTTCTGATGCGGAGCTTAGAGATGGAAAAGAGGAAGAAGACAGTAAGCTTACATTGGCAGAAACATTTAAGCTACTTATATCTAATAAATATTTTGTCATGATTTGCGTTGTATATATTCTTCAGCAGTTAAGAGCAGCTATGCTTAGCGTTGGAACTTACTTTATGACGTATGTGCTTTTTAATCAGAAACTCTTCGGTGTATTCTCGTGGGCAATTAATATTCCATTGATTATAGCACTTGCTATCACACCTACATTGGTTGCAAAAGCAAGAGGAATGTACAAGCTTAATAAGTACAGCTATGTATTTGCTACAATCTGTCGTTTGGGAATTGTTGTAGCTGGATATTTAGGAAGCATTCCTCTTATGTTAGTGTTTACCGTATTAACATCTCTTGGTGAAGGACCTTGGCAAGGTGATGTTGGAGCAGTTATCGCAAACTGTTCAGAGCATACATATCTTAAGACTGGTAAGAGAATTGATGGGTCTATGTTTTCGTGTACATCTTTTGGTACAAAGCTTGGTGGTGGTATTGGTGTAGCACTTTCAGGATGGTTACTGGATGCAAGCGGATATGTTAATAATGTAGCTGTTCAGTCAGCAAGCTGTATCAGTATGATGAATGTTATGTACTTGTGGTTACCATTTGCGTTTGATTTGATTATCACAATCATTCTTTCATTCATGAATATTGAAGGTGCAAACGAACAGTTAAAAGAAAGTATGGAATAAAGAAATAGCCTCCAGAGTGAATATTTACTTTTGGGGCTAAATGTAAAATTAGAAAGCGAGGTATGAAAATGAACGCAGATATCAGATGGATTGATAATCCGGAAATATTCAGAGTGAATCAGATTGCAGCACATAGCGATCATGACTATTTCACAAATTATGAAGCGTTGAACAGCAATTCACACAACTTAATACAGTCATTAAATGGACAGTGGAAATTTTGTTTTAGCAGAAATGCGATGAGCAGACCGGCTGATTTTTATAAAGAGGATTATGATACATCATATTTTGATAAGATTATGGTTCCGGGTCATATTGAGCTTGCCGGTTATGATCAGATTCGTTATATCAATACCCTGTATCCTTGGGAAGGTAAGACCTACAGAAGGGGTGCTTACAGTATAGAGAGTGCAGGAGATGGAACAGGAATGTTCAGCGAAGCTGAGTATAATCCGGTTGGTTCTTATATTAAAAAATTTGACTTGGATAAGGAGCTTTGTGGTAAGAGAGTTAGACTGTTCTTTGAAGGTGTGGAGCAGGCGATGTATGTATGGTTGAACGGTGAATTTATAGGCTATGCAGAAGACAGCTTTACACCATCCGAATTTGATCTGACACCATATATCAGGGAAAAGGATAATGTGCTTGCAGTTGAGATTCACAAGATGTGCAGTGCAGCATTCTTAGAGGATCAGGATTTCTTCCGCTTCTTCGGTATCTTCCGAAATGTATCTCTTAGAGCACTTCCGGAAACACATGTGGAGGATATGTGGTTGAATCCGGTGCTGAATGAGGATAATGTGAGCGGAACATTAAATACAAATATTCGTGTATCTGCTACAGAAAATCAGGATGTGTGTGCACGGATTATATTAAAAAATGTGGATGACCAGGTTATCTTAGAAAGAAATATTGAATTAGAAGATAAAGATGGAGACTTTGTTGGCAGCATATCAGACGATATCAAAGACATTAAAAAGTGGGATAATCATACGCCATATCTTTACAAGGCTTACATCGAATTATTAAAAGCAGATGGAGAAATCATAGAAGTTGTTCCGTACAGAATTGGATTTAGAAGAATTGAAATCAAGAACAAGGTAATGCTTTTAAATGGAGAACGACTGATTATCAATGGTGTTAACAGACATGAGTGGAATCCAAAAACCGGAAGATGCATCGGCTTGGAGGATATGGTTTCTGATATAAACTGTATGACAAGAAACAACATCAATGCAGTAAGAACCTGCCATTATCCGGATCAAATTCCGTGGTATTACATGTGTGATGATGCTGGAATCTATGTGATGGCGGAGACAAACTTAGAGAGTCATGGCTCATGGCAGAAGCTTGGTGCGGTTGAGCCGTCAGTCAATATCCCAGGATCCATTTCACAGTGGAGAGAGGTTGTAGTAGATAGAGCCAGAACAAATTATGAGACGTTTAAGAATCATACATCTATTCTTTTCTGGTCACTTGGAAATGAATCCTATGCAGGTGATGATATTAAGGCTATGAATACTTACTTTAAGGAGAGACAGGATGGAAGACTAGTTCATTATGAAGGCTCCTTCTATACAAGACAGTATGAGGATACCATATCTGATGTAGAAAGTCGTATGTATGCAAAGCCTTATGAGATAAGGGAATATCTGAGTAACCATCCGAAGAAGCCATATCTTCTTTGCGAGTATATGCATGATATGGGAAACTCCTTAGGAGGATTTGATTCTTATATTAAACTGATTGATGAATTTGAAATGTATCAGGGTGGATTTATATGGGATTTTATTGATCAAGCAATTTTAGTAAAAGATCATGTAACAGGAAAAGAAGTTCTACGCTATGGAGGAGACTTTGATGACAGGCCATCAGACTACGAATTCTCAGGAAATGGAATCGTATTTGCTGATCGAAAAGAAAAACCAGCAATGCAGGAAGTGAGGTATTACTATGGCTTATACAGATAAAAGCAAATTGAGAGTTGTATATGGTGATTATACACTTGGTGTACATGGCAAAGAATTTAATTATATATTTTCTTATGCACAAGGTGGATTAGAATCTATAGTAAAAAATGGATATGAATGGTTATATCGCTGTCCAAAGCCTACTTTTTGGAGAGCCTTGACAGATAATGATCGAGGAAGTAAATTTCATATTAAGAGTGGAAGCTGGCTTTCAGCCGATATGTTTATCGATTGTAAAGATGTTCAGGTTTTTATGGATGGTGAAGTACAAAAAATATATGCACCAGATAATAATAGTTATGAAGGAGATGTTTCAGCTGATGAGATCAGGGTTCAATATACTTATGAAACAATCAATACTCCTTCTACAACGGTTGTTGTAACATATACGGTAGATATTACAGGAAAAATTCAGGTGAATGTGCATTATAATGGTGTTAAAGGATTACCTGAATTCCCAGTCTTTGGTATGAGGTTTGTTATGCCAACGTTGGCAGATAAATATTTATATAAAGGATTATCAGGAGAAACTTATCCAGATAGAAAAGCAGGAGCAATAGAAGGAGTCTATGAAGTTTCTGATTTGAGCCTAACACCATATCTTGTTCCACAGGAATGTGGTATGAGAATGGATACAGAATGGGTAGATATTGTAAGACATACGAGTCTCGATAATAGCAGGACAGATTATTCATCTCAAACACTTCGTATTGAGAAAAAAGATGAGCCATTTGCTTTTTCATGCTTACCTTATACAGCATCTGAAATTGAAAATGCATTGCATCATGAAGAATTGCCACCAGCAAGAAGAACGATTCTTTGTATTTATGGAGCGGTTCGAGGTGTTGGAGGCATTGACAGTTGGGGCAGCAATGTAGAAGATGAATATTGTATCAGTGCAGAAGAAGATATAGATTATTCATTTACTATCTGTTAAGCAAAGTAGGGACACATATAGTTGCAAAAAAATCAATATAATAAAGATAAAATTTGTTTAATACGCATATTTTGTCTTTTTATATATAAACAACTCAAATATTTTTATTATGCCTTGAACATTTTGTTCAGGGCATTTTTAATGAAGACGATAGATAACCGAAAAAAATGATTAAAAGAAATTTTTAACCTGAATCATTAATATATCATAATTATTTATTTGCAATAGTAATTTCTGGGGTATATATAATGGATTTGAAAGTGTATAATAGATATGGATATGATTAAGAGATTTTACATGCTAAGTATGTTGAGAGTAAGAATTTGATTTATGGATTGAACTTTGTGGAAAGTAAAGAACGGGTACAAACAAAATAGATTTATTTAAAACAGGGAGAGGAAGTATTTTTTTAAGTCTTTGACATGTTTCTAATTATAATGATCAGAAGATAGAGTTGTTAGGGGAAATAGAAATCTTAAATAGAGAGGAGAAGTAGGATAGTAAGTACTGGCTTTCTGTATTGAACAGTTTGAAGAATCACTAAATTCATGCTATCGTAGATTGAACAAGCAGAGAAGTATAGTGGTTCAGTGTAAAATATAATATTAATCCTTATAAAATGATCCGCATCGTAAAGAACCTATCATCCACCATAAACTGACAATTTCCATTCTGTTTTTCGGCAACATACCAGATACTCTTCGTACCAAATCCATGTCCGGCTTCAGAAGTATAAGGAAGTCCATCAATGATCTGAGGTTTGATGGCGTAAGTATTTTTTAGAGAAATCAACAATTTATCATGATTCATATGCATATCCAGCCTAATGATCCGCTTTGGCATAGGTAAGTCTGAAACTGCATGAATCGCATTTTCAAGCCCATTGGAAAGAAGCGCAGTCAGGTCAACATCTGAAATCCTTAGTTTTTCAGGAATCTGAATCGTGTATTGAAAAGTAATCTGTTTCTTTTTCATTTCGCCTTTATGAGAAGAAAGAATTAAGTTCACGATATTATTCTTGCAATATCTTTGGAGCGCAGTTTTATCAGAAGTGTGAATGACTTCGTTGATATAATCAAGAGCTTTTTCATTTTCATTATTTTCAATATAAGAAGAAATGCTAAGAAGAAAATGTCGCATATCATGACGAAGGATTGATACGGCACGTTCGGAACGATGCAGAGCTTCTAGCTCTTTTTCGGATTGGACACGTTTCATCTCTATGATCTGGTTGCGTTGTTCGGCTTCCTTATTAGCTTCATATTCTTTGAAATATAAAAATAAAAACATAAGATAGGTAAGACAAAGGACAAATCCAAGAAATTCTCCAACAATTTCTAAACCGGAATAAAGAAGAGAAGTGTAAATGCTAGTCACATAATCAAAAATATAATAAACAAAAGGCATAAATCCTAAGATCATTAAGGAACGGGTTGGCTTCTGAAGAAGTTGTGCTGTGATATCTGAGACGTAATGGATCAGCAATACAAATACGATTGCTGTGATACAGATACGGACGCTATAGTAAATCCATTGTTGATTTGTCAGCGCAAAAGCTGCGATACCAATCCAATTGCTGATCTGGCAGCAAAGATATGCTGTCAAAATGGAAAGAATAGAAATTGTAGCATTATACTTATAATATAATGTAAGAAGTAAAACAAGTGGAATGTGTGTGATCAAAGGATAAAGCTGCTCAGCAAAAGAAGTTCCGTATAATTGGTAAACAAACAGATGAATTGCCCCAGAAACACAGGAAAACAATAACAAAGTGAGATTATTTTTTCGATTTAATCGAATACCAAGAAAAGCCGCAGACGCAAAGACTCCGAATAACAATGTAGTTGCATTATGAACTATATTCAATATATCAATAAACATAATCTACCTCTCTTAAGAATCTTGAAACATCTGTGCAAAATACGCTTCTTTAAAAGCTTTGGAATAAGCTCTGGCAATGGGAATCTTTTCCCCGGATTTTGTAGTGATCTCTGAGGAAGTAAAATGTTCTACATTCATAAAATAAACGAGATAACTACGGTGACATTTGAAAAAACCGTCTTCCAAAGAAAGCTGATCTTCAAAGAAATGAAAGGGATCGACGGATTCTATAAAATTTCCAGAACGCAGGTGAAAATGAACTTTTTTATTCTGTGCCTCGGCATATTCGATTTCATGAAAATAAATTTTTTGATATCCCAAAGCTGTTTTAAGGATCAGATGTTTTGGATCAATCGCAAAAGTCTTAACACATTCATTCAGCGTTTCTTCTAATTTCTCATAGGTGACAGGCTTCAGCAGGTAGCTGTAAGCTTTCACATCATAAGATTCTAACGCAAATTCCGGAGAAGAAGTTAAAAAAATAATCTTCACGGTTTTGTCATATTGCCTGAGTTCACGGGCGGTGTCCATGCCATTTAAAAGAGGCATAAGAATATCTAATAAAATAATATGAAATGGTTCTGCCATATTGGTAGCGATCAGTTCATCCCCATTTTCATAAATGTATAGTTTAGTTGAAATCTGGTTTTCGTCCGACCATTTTAAAACAGCAGATCTAGCTTGTTCTAAAAATAATGGACTATCATCACAGATAGCGATTTTTAGCATGATTTTTCTCCAATGTAGTATAAATTTAGCTTTTATCTTATTTTAATATAGAATGAAGTCACTTTCAATGAAATCAAGATACAGTTCACACCCTCAAAACGACATTTCACGCAAGATAGAAAAATCGGATGAGTAAACAAGTATAATGAAAAAGAAGTTTATGATCATCTGTTCGGAAACGAAACAAAAATTACAAAGGGGGAGTAATCAATGAAAAAGATGATGAAGAAAATCTGGGCATGTCTATTAGCGTGCACAATGATCGTGACGATGTTACCAGGTTTGATGGTGAACGTAAAAGCAGCAACTTCTTATGAACTCAGGATCGGTGATACAGAGGTTACGGATGAGAATTTGTCAGGAGCTGGATGGAGTTATGATCCGAGTACAAAGACACTTACGTTGGATGGATTAAATTGTCAAAAATCAAAAGTTGGTGAAGGTGTGATACATTCATACAGAGATTTGAATCTTGTCTTGAAAAATGAGAACAAGATTGAAAATTTGGCTTCAGCTTTAAGTGGTAACTGGCAATCTGGTATCCGTGTGAATGGGAAACTTACAATTAGTGGAAGTGGTAGTCTTATTACTACAGGGGGAACAGGTTACACGAGTCATGGAATTTCTGTAAACAGCCTGATTATAAATAGCGGAACGATTACAGCGACTGGTCAGGAGGCAGAAGGAAGTAGTGGAATATATGCAAGGAATGGAGTTACGATCAATGGAGGAAAATTGATCGCACAGGCAAGTACTTCATCAGGGGGGGCAAGCCGAGGAATCGAATGTGGCGGAACTTTTACTTTAAATGGAGGTAATGTGACAGCAAGCGCTGACGGAGCCACTGAGAATAGTTATGGATTACAAGCAGGTAGCACCGCAAAGTTTGAGTATGGGACAATTCATTTAAAAGGAATAACAGCAGCATATAAAGCTAATAAAATAAGCTCATCCTCAAAAACCTATGATTTTTCAAAGAAGAAAACAGTGACAGATAGTGATTTTACATTCACTGCACCAAAAGATTTGATTTATGATGGAAAAGAAAAGGCGGCGACAGTAACTGGAAAAGATGGAATTGCATGTGGTAATATCACTGTAAAATATTACAATGAAAACGGTCAATTAATGACAGAAACACCGAAAGCGGTAGGAACTTACACAGTAAAAGCTGATATTTCTGGAAATGATGAGTATAACGAAATATCTAATGTTACAAATTCGAAATGGATATTTACAATTTCTTATGGAACCGCAACAAAGGATATGTATTCTACAACGGGCATCAGTGCTAATGGTTGGGCAAAAGGAGCAGTTACAGTTCGTGCAGCAAGTGGTTATACGATTGGAAAAACATCAGATCTGTTTGAAGAAAGTATTGGATTTTCTACAAATGAAACAGAAAGAGTATTTTACATAAAAGATACAGGTACCGGAAAAGTATATAAAGGTTCCATAGACTATAAATTAGATACAAAAGCACCAGTGATCAGTGGAATTGAATCAGCGACAGAATATCAAGATTCTGCAAGATTTACGGTGAGTGATGCAGACAGTGGATTAGCGGATGTAAAAGATGGTGAAACTTCTTTGGGAAATAGCGGTACTTATGAATTAACAACGGATGGAGTACATACGATCACCGCAGTAGATATCGCAGGAAATAGCACAACACAAGTAGTAAAAGTGTGTGCGGATCATAAATATCCTAACATTAAATATGAATGGAATGAAGATAACAGCAAATGTAAGGCAAGCGCTGAATGTACTGATTGTGGCAAAAAAGTTAATGAGACAGTTGATGCGAAAGCAAGCATTACAAAACAGCAATCTTGTACAGACGCAGAGATTACAACTTATACAGCAACATTTACAAACAATATATTTGCAACTCAGACAACAGGAAAACAGACCAAAGGAGCTTTAGGTCATACACAAAATGCTGATGATGGAGATTGTACAACAGCGGTTACATGCAAGAGATGTGATTATGTGTTCATCCCTGCCAAAGAACATGATTTTAGTGGAGAATGGCAGAGTGATCAGACCGGTCATTGGAAAGCATGTAAAAATGATGGTTGCACAAAAGTAGATAAGAAAGCGCATACAGCTAATATTACAGAACCAACAGAAAATGAAGATCAGATCTGTACAGAGTGTGGTTGGATCATTGCAAATAAATTAGGGCATCTTCATAAACGTCATTTGGAATATGTAAAAGCAAAAGAAGTAACGTGTACAGAAGATGGAAATAAAGCATATTATATTTGTAAGGAAGACAAGAAATGTTTTGCAGATGAGAATGCGACAAATGAGCTTAATGAATCTGATATTGTGATCAAAGCAAGTGGACATGATTATGGAGATCCGGTTTATACATGGAGCAAAGATCATACGACATGTAGAGCAACGATCATTTGTAAAAAATGCAAGGATGTAAAAGCAAAAGAAGAAGTGAAGACGACTTCTGAAGTCACAAAACAGCAATCTGAAAAACAAGCAGAGATTACAACTTACACTGCAACATTTACCAATGAGGCATTTGCGACTCAGACAAAAGAAGTACAGACAAAAGCTGTGGCAAAACCAAAAGCAGATGGAAACAAAATTAACGTAAAAGCTAATAAACTTACATTAAATTCCAAATTCAGTATCAAGACGGGCAAGTCAATTAAAGTAAGATGGGGTAAAGTAAAAGGTGCAGATGGATATGATGTATATTTATCATATTGTGGAAAGGATAAGATGACTCTTGTGAGATCAACAAAATCTTCATCCGTTACGATCAGCAAGCTTGACAAGAAAAAGATAAATCAGAAAAACAATGTAAAATGCTATGTTGTTGCATACAAGATAGTAAAAGGAAAGAAACAGGAGATTGGAAAAACAAATCTATTCCATGCAGTCGGAAGAAAAAATAAATCTGAGACAGAGCCAAAGAATATCAGATTAAAGAAAACTTCTTATGTATTAGCAACAGGAAAAACAGCAAAAATCAAAGCAAGTATTGTTAAGAAAAATAAGAAACTTCCAGTAATCGCACATACAGAAAAAATAAGATATGCCACATCCAATGCGAAAGTAGCGACGGTATCCAAAGAAGGAAAGATCACAGCAAAGAAAAAAGGAACATGCTATGTATATGTATATGCAATTAACGGATGCGCAAAGAAAGTAAAAGTTACAGTAAAATAATATAGTTTAGTTAAAAAGCTTTCGAAGACTATGATTTTGATGGTTTTCGGAGGCTTTTTTTATTTCATAGGAAATCTACAAAGCAGGATTCTTTCTTGACAATCATATATCAATTTTCTGCAAATTTTGATAAAATATAGAAATTTGAGCAAGTAAAAGAAACAACAATGATTGTTGGCATTGATGTTAGCAGTGAAAAGCATAGGATTAAAGGCAGGCCTTACAGAAGCCAGAATGGAGATACAGGATCTGATAGAGGATTATGAACTCCGGACAAAAACCATGGAAAATAAAGTTACAGTTTTTCGTTGCAAAAAATTTGTGCTAAAATATATATCAGAAAGAAAAATGGAGGACAATAATATGATTTCATTTGCAAGTGACTATATCGCAGGGGCACACCCGGTAATTATGCAAAGATTACTAGAAACAAACATGGAAAACTTGAGTGGATATGGAACGGACCAATATTGTGCACAGGCAAAAGAAAAGATCAAACAGGCATTTCAATGTCCAGATGGGGAAGTCTTTTTCTTAGTCGGAGGTACACAGACAAATCAGGTGATCATCAGTACAATGCTTGCTCCTTACGAAGGCGTGATCGCAGCAAAAACAGGACATGTCAGTGTTCATGAAGCAGGAGCGATTGAATATAGTGGACATAAAGTGATCGAATTAGAAGAAAAGGACGGAAAATTAGCAGCAGAAGATATTAAGAAATGTATCGAAAATTTTTATTCAGACGATAATCACGAACATATGGTATATCCGGGAATGGTTTATATCTCATTTCCTACAGAATACGGAACATTGTATTCAAAACAGGAACTGACAGAGATATCCCATATCTGTAGAAGCTATAAAATTCCATTATTCATTGATGGGGCGAGATTAGGTTACGGAATTGAAAGTAAAGAAAATGATCTGAGACCAGAAGAAATTGCGAAACTAAGCGATGTATTTTATATTGGGGGAACCAAAGTAGGAGCATTATGTGGAGAAGCAGTCGTATTTCCACATCATAATACACCGAAACATTTTGTGACACAGATCAAGCAAAGAGGCGCATTATTAGCTAAAGGAAGATTGCTGGGAATCCAGTTTGATACCCTGTTTACAGACAATCTTTATTTTGAAATTAGTAAACATGCGATTGAGATGGCAGAGAAATTAAAAGAAGTCTTCCATAAGAAAGGATATACATTCTTTTTAGAGTCTCCAACGAATCAGCAGTTTATCATCCTTGAGAATGAGAAGATGAAAGAACTGAGCGAGAATGTAGAATTTGGTTTCTGGGAGAAATACGATGATAACCATACGGTTGTGAGATTTGCAACAAGCTGGTCAACGGATGAAAGTTCGATCGATCAGCTGGAAGAATATCTGTAATAAATTTTATTATAGAAGAAATGCAGTTTTGTATGTAGGAAATGCAGAACTGCATTTTTGTTTTATAGGAGAATTTTATGAACGAAAAGTAAAAAAAGTTGATGGATAAATATAGAAATGATATAATGAAAATATGGTAGGTTAAAACAATAAAGGAAAGATAGGAAAGGAAAGTTAACTATGAAGAAATTTTTATCTATGACAGTGTTACTTCTGATCATCGTACTTGCAGGATGTCAGAAGGATCAGACAACAAAGTCAAAGCAGAAGACGAATACAAATGATGCAAAAGTTGTAAAAACAGAGAAACTAGAGACAATGAGCTACGAGGATTTTTACGAGAATCTAAAAGAGGAAGAATTGAACGACTTGGATATCATACAAGTTGCTGATCAGAAAATCACAGCTGTGATAGGTAATTACTTTCTTGTGCTGAATGAGAACAAGAAGAATCATACATATAAGATCAATAAGATCATAGATTTGCATCCATATGGAATGAATTATTATTATAATGAAGAATCAACAATGTTTTATCCATCCAAAGATGGAGAAAAATATCTGATTTATAATGAATGCAGATATAATTCAAAAGATCAAACAATCAATGCTAAAGATGATAAAGAACTTAAGAGTATAGTCATTGATTTAAAGAAAGATGAGGTAACATACCGAAAGGGAAATCATCTGGAAAATTTGAAGAAGAAGGAAGGCGTATCCGAAAATAATTATCCAAAGATAGCAAAATTTTCAAAGGATATGAAGCAGTATGCAAAAAAGAAAAAATATGAGCTGATGACAAACTTCTATTTAAAATCAGGAAAAGACAGATTCTGGGTAATGAAACCATTCTATGAAGAAAATATTTTAGAAGGCAGGATTTTTAGATATCATGAAGGAAAAATACAGTGCGTATTTAAATTTCGGGAACCATAAATATAACGTATCTATTATAAAATGAAAAATGCCATCCATATATTGTAGCTTTGATAAAGAAAAACACAATATATGGATGGCAAAAATAATTGTCGAAAAAACATAAAAAAGCTGTTGACATACTGTATACAGCTATGGTAAGATAATCAACGTCGCTGAAAGAGCGGCAGGAAAATATAACATCGGA
>ERZ773216.2989-NODE-2989-length-14883-cov-20.244740_pt1 | contig 14883 bp, 19 predicted proteins | sample MGYA00511259_ERZ773216 | MGnify/ENA primary metagenome ERZ773216 (study PRJEB29015, sample SAMEA2737764) | human gut metagenome | biome: human gut; feature: human-associated habitat; material: faeces | place: China | collected 2012 ... | reverse complement strand
ATCTTAGTTCTCTGATGACAGAACAATTTAATATATTGGCTGCAAAATAGTTTATATATTGCTGACATAATAAGCAATATGTGGTTTCGCAATAACTTCCGGTATGGGAAGTTTGAGTTAATTAGTCGTCAAAGGTCTGATGATTTTCCAAAGGCGGATCCGTTGCTTTGGTGATAGGATTGATATTGTTCGAGCCATTTTCATCATCTTCCCACTGTTCTATGTAATAGCCTTTAGAGTAGTCATGCATAAATACTACGTGACGAACGGTAAAAAATACTACTGTGATAACGGCCACAGAACATAGTCCGACAACCGTCCAATAAAGCGTCATATTTCTCAGGTGTAATTCATCAGCCGTGTGAAAAGAAAGCTGATCTCTGATCTCGGACGGGTGACCAAATTCTTTCGTCAAGTCAGTATAGGTTGCTTCAGGATGTTCTTCTAAATAACATAGAAGAGCATCTTTTAATTCTTGAATAAATTGTCTTTTAAATCGCCGTTTTCCTCTGTACAGGCGTTTAACCTGTCGGATATATTTCTTCGCTGCTGTATTTTTCAAAAAAGCCCTCCCTAGGAATCTTTGTTTTCAGATTCCGTATATGATAGTAGTTGTTCAATAGCACCGGAAATCACTTTGTACTCGGTAAGCAATTCCTGTAAATACTGCCGTCCGCTGTCGGTTATATAATAATAGACGCGAGTTCGTCTTTCGCCGACTTTGACCTGTTCGGAATCTAAATAGCCGTTTTGGCTCAATCGGTACAACGTTGGATACATCGTTGTTTCCTTGAGCTCATATTGGCTACTGGTATGTTCAGAAAGCTCTTGGGCGAGCTGATAGCCATATTTCCTGCCGGATTGCAGTAGCAGTAATAAGACCAGTTCTATTGTGCCATGTTTTATATTGTTGTGTCTTCGTATTTTTTTCGCCATAATCATACACCTTTTCTGATAAAGAATAGTTACAATTCCATATTAGAAGAAAATAAAATTCATGTCAATATAAATATTTCTATAATGCTATTTAACAAAAAGTATTTGACAAAGAGCAATTGCGGGTGTACTATTTTAATTAATAGGAAACTGCTGTTGTGTAGCGTGACATCATCAAGAATTGCTATGAGGAGGAGAAGGTATATGGGGGCAAGAAAACAAACGATCAAGATCATTTCTTTTGTGTGTTGTGCAGCTATTGTAGCAGGGATTGTGACTGCGAAGGTTCGTGAATTTTCGGACAATAGCACGGGGAGTGTTCAGGAGCGGGCGCAGAAGGAAGAAAATTTAGAAGATACGAAAAATACAACCGATAAAAAAACACCAGACGGAAAACAAGGTGTCAAAGACGTTCACAAAAAAGATATTCAGATTAAGGTAAATACGCTGCAGCTAAATGAGGAAAACGAAGATTGTGGCATTTTTTTTACATTGCAGTCTGTAACTTACAAAAAGGCAAAGTACGTTTTGTCTTGTAAAATAAAAAATAGCCGTAAAGGCGAGACCGTTGATGTGGAGAAGTTTGCAAAGGGTTTTTCGGTCAAACTGGGAGAAGCAGAGTGGAATGCAGTTTTGCTTACGGGGAGAAAAACCCTCAAATATCATGAAACAACAGAGGCAAAAATGTTAGTGAAATGCGAGCAGGATGTTTCGGGAGACATGACGAATTATCGTTTGTTTTATACAACGGAACCAGAGGAAGACGAGGATCAAATACAACAATTTCGCACGGAATATATCGTAAAAAAGTAGATGGGGAGTAATAAGATGTTTCTGTATTTTTGGAAAAGATTACTACATAAAAAGAATTTTTATCTGGCATTATTGGCTGGAGCAATGCTATCTATGTTATACATTGCAAAGGATGTGTATCCATATAGAGCGTTAAAATATGGACATTCCGTATATACAATATGGATGGGAGGTTTTAACGGGTCGATATATGCTTCGCTTTTTTATCTATTAGTGCCATTGCTTGCAGCAATACCAATGGCGGACACGTGGCTTTCTGACAGACAAAGCGGTTATTATCAATTTGTGCAGACTAGAAATAAGACAAAGCAGTATTTTCGTGGATTATATGTGTGCAATTTTACGGCGAGCGGTTTGGTTACTATTTTTCCGTTGGCGATAAACCTCTATGCGTGTTTTTTGCTCGTCCCGGATGAAAAGCCGGATTTGATATTATGGGATACACATACCGTGAGCTTATATGGAAAAGAGACGTTATTTCCGAGCGTTTTTTATGATTATCCGTTATTGCATATCTGTTTGTTTTTATTCTTTGCCTTTTGCATAGGGGGACTTTTGGCAGGTGTTGCGTTAGCGCTTAGCGGCTTGCTTAAAAATATATTTATGGTTTGGGTGTCCGTGTTTGTGTTGAACTATTTATATGAATCTTTGGTTGGCATTGTCTGCAAAAATGGTGCGGCAACCTATTATCCGCTCACCTATGCACATCAAGTCGTCCCCTTGGGAGAGATGGAATTATCGGTTATGGTGACGTTAATGATCCTGTTATTGGGAATCACAATAATTGGGATGTGCTGGGGAGCAAAGAGGCATGAGTTGGATTAAACGGATCGGGGAATGACTGAATGAAAACATGATGTTTCGATTAGTAACAGGTCGTGAGTTCAGTGAAAGGCAGAGGAGAGTAACGCGTGAAAAACATGATGGTTGGGTTGATAAAAAGAGATAGTTGGCTGTTGCTGCATCAGTGGAGGAGGCTCGTTGTATATTTTGGGAGTATTTTGCTGATAGACATTATGTTAGTGATGTATGAGCGTAGCGCAGTTATAGAACAGGAAATTTTGGGGGTTTCTGTGCAAAGATTTCTTTCAGAACCGGATAAATTTCCAATTCAGTGGGTATGGAACCAAGTGGGGGTATTAATCATTGTCATTGACTTTATTCGAAAAGATCTTTCACGGAATACAAGCTGTTTTATGCCGCACATTCCAAAAAGAAAATGGTATTGGTATAGCAAGATATTATGCGGAGGTGTTTTGGCGTGTGGGATAGTCGTCTTTCAAATACTGGAAAAACAATTCATCTTATCTGCTTATAGCAGTGCGGATTATTGTATTAATATAAATAGCACAATGCTATTGGAGTCTGAGATATTATTGTTGCTTGGAATGTGTACCATATATTGGCTGTATGCGATTGTATCCTTGTTTGGAAATGAAATAATAGGATTTATAGTGTGCACTGCTTATGTTGTTTTGGGTTTGCCGGTGAAGTTCCCTGTATTTTATTGTGCCGGTTTTATGTATCGTCGGGGAACGATTGGTATGGCAATTGCAATGGCAGGGATTGTGTTGGCGTTTACACTAATTGCCGGTACAAAGAAAATAAATCGCATGGATATTTTTAGTGAGTAAAACAATAGAAAAAAGGCTTAACAACGAGCGGAAATGAGGTAGACGATGGACTATATCAGATTAAAAGATGTATATAAAACAATGAAAGGAACGCAGGTATTAAAAGGCGTAAATCTTACGGTAGAGCAGGGGGATATCGTAGGTATAAGGGGAATTAATGGTTCCGGAAAAACAATGGTTTTACGAGCAATAGCGGGGCTTATTCGTGTGGATGGCAGTGTGGAGATTGGTGGCAAGAAAATGGAACCGGGAGAGTGCCCCAAAGATATAGGAGTCCTTGTCGAAATGCCGGGATTTTTGCCGGAATTTACAGGAAAGAAAAACCTGCAGTTATTGGGAATGCTGCAAGAGGGAGTAACAGAAGAAGATATTGAGGAAGCGATGAATGCGGTTGGGTTAGATCCGAAAGATCGAAGACATTATAAAAAGTATTCGCTGGGAATGAAAGAACGGCTCGGTATTGCACAGGCAATTTTGAAAAAGCCGAAGTTGATTTTATTGGACGAACCAACGAATGGAATCGACAGCGATGGTATACAAATGTTGGAAGAATTGTTGCGGCATCTAAAAGAAGCGGGAAGCACCATTGTCGTAACAAGCCATGATCGCGACTTCTTGGATGCGGTGACTTCGCAGTGTTACGAAATGAAAGAGGGAAGCTTAAGGTGATAATGAGTATAACTAGTGGAGAATGTTTCACAAAATTATGGAATGAAAGAAAGGGAACCTAGGATGAAAGTATTAATTTCTGAAAAAAGCAAACAACGATTTAAATTTGGGGCAATAGTTATGATATTTCTTGCCCTAATCGTCCTTTTTGTCGTGCGGTATCAGATAGTAAATGGAAAAGCCTTACATCATGTAAAACATGAGGTGATACCATATGGTGAGAATTATGAGATGGCAGACATTGCCTACAACATACAGAAATCACCGGTTTGGAGAAAAATATATGATGAAGATTATCGGATGAAAATATACAAATACGAGACGAAGGTTACAGTTGTGAATCACAGTGACAAGACAGTATCCATCTATGATATCGTACCCAATTACTGCCTGCTGTCCGGAGGGAGTATTTGGTACGGTAATGTCCAAACAACCGAAAAAGATTCTATAGATAGTGGGGATAAAGTAACCTTGAATTTGTTTTTTGATGTCATACCGGAGGAGGGTATGCAGGCATCCATTTACGAAACGGCAGCGCTGTATTATGTTATGAGGGAGAAAGGCAGGACATATAAGATAGAATACAAAAGGTTCTCAGCGTTTGTTTGACCATAATCGCGGACTTATCTACCCAGACTTCATCAGCAGAGACTCAGAGGCACGAGTGATTGCAGATGCGAAGTACAAACCGATTGATAATATTGGAAACAAGGACTATCTGCAAGTATTGGCATATATGTTCCGATTTGATGCCAAGAAGGGATTTTATTTTTATCCTGAAATGGGAGAGGAAGAACGCGCATTGCTCTTGGTTATACCGTTGGTTCTAAGAGCAATAATAAAACACAAAAATGACCGCCCCTGTCTGATAAACTAAGCGATCATTTTTGATCCATATATCAGGCTAACTGTCTATCAGCAGCGCCTTCTTTATTGACATGTTAACATCTAACCGCTCATATGTCAAATGTATATTCTGTTTTAATCAGTTCTGCAAATCCCAGTTTGTATAATTAAGAAAATAAGTATTCACTTTCAAAAGAAGGAGGGAAGTCGGCTGAGCCTGCATCTTAGCAGCATCATAGGGAACCTTCCTCTTTGCAAAGGCCTGCGACAACCGAAGACTTGAGTTCGATAGTTTCGCTCTCAATAAATGTCATAAGACACCTCTTGTAGTTTTATTAATCGCTATTATAGTCATTGTAGTCATTCTTGCCAATTTGTATTCGCGTGGTGATTAGAAAAAACAAGAAGAGGGTACAAATCCATATTGAGTGGAAAGGGAAAAGTTGTGAGCGGATCGGAAAGAACATCCACCTTTTACATATGATTGCACAATTTGAACGGAAAAAGCCTCATGATCATGTACGAAAATAAAAGTAAAATTTATTAGATGATATAATTGCCGTATCGGCTAAAAATAGCGCGGCATACGAAAAAAAGAATGGTGTTTTTGCCGATGGTGTGATATACTAATTAGTAGGTTGGTACGTTTTTTGGATTTGATTTATGACGGAGGATTGTAGATGAAATACCTTTTAGTTGCTGATATAGCAAAAAAATGGAATATGTCAGAACGCAGTGTTAGAAATTACTGTGCCCAAGGGCGTGTGAACGGTGCATGTCTTACCGGTAAGACATGGAACATTCCAGAAAACGCACAGAAACCGGAGCGCGCTAACAAAAGAAAAGAAGAACCGATTACTCTGTTGGATATTCTAAAAGAGCAGAAGGTCAGTAAATATTCCGGTGGGATTTATCATAAGACACAGATTGATTTGACCTATAACTCTAATCATATGGAGGGAAGCCGCCTGACACACGATCAAACCAGATATATCTTTGAAACCAATACTATTGGCGTAGAAAAAGAAGTGTTGAATGTGGATGATGTGATCGAAACGGCAAATCACTTTCGTTGCATTGACATGATTATTGATCACGCGAAAGCAACTTTGACGGAGAAATTCATCAAAGAACTTCACTTGACTTTGAAGAATGGCACCAGCGATTCCAGAAAAGATTGGTTTGCTGTTGGTGATTATAAGAAACTTCCGAATGAAGTCGGTGGCAGGGATACAGCTCTTCCGGAAGAAGTTGCCGATAAAATGAAGACCTTGCTGACGGAATACAATGCCAAAGAGGAAAAGACCTTTGCAGATATTCTGGAATTTCATGTGAAGTTTGAGAGAATCCATCCGTTCCAGGATGGTAATGGGCGTGTGGGCAGATTGATTATGTTTAAGGAGTGCCTGAAATACAATATTGTTCCGTTCATCATTGAGGACAATATGAAGATGTTCTATTATCGTGGATTGAAGGAATGGAACGACGAACAAGGTTATCTGACAGATACCTGTCTGACAGCACAAGACAAATATAAAGCATATTTGGATTATTTTAGGATTGAATATTAAACAAGCTGATTTTCCAAGTATCAATTATAATGTTCGCCAAATATTAAAATATGAAGGTTGATAATGTAGTTATCGACACCATAAAAGAGAGACTTTCGACAAGTCTCTCTTTTGTAGTGTACTTTCATACAAATTTTTGATGTTTATTTAGCCCCGGCTTTTCGCTAGAATAGCAACATAAGGAAAACGGGGAAGGATTGATTACGAATGAGTCAGGATACGTTTGCAAGGGTGGAGAAAAAGTATGTGATCAGCCGGGAGCAGTATGAGTGGATTCGGCAGTTCCTTGCAGAGTATACGGTGGAGGATGAGTATGGACAGAGTACGATCCGCAATGTTTATTATGATACGCCTGGGGAGGAGATGATCCGTCATTCCATCCAGAAGCCGGAGTTTAAGGAGAAAGTGCGCGTCCGGGGATATGGAAAAATCGGACGAAACGATGACGTGTTTGTGGAACTGAAGCGCAAATACCAGGGCATCGTCTATAAGAGAAGGGTGAGCATGCCACTTTCGGAGGCAGAGAAATTTCTGGCGCGGCGCAGGAGCTGGAACTCAGTTGAAGGAAAAGATGTTTGTTGCCAGGGAGAGAAAGGAAGCCAGAGCGAGATGGTGAGGAAGGTTTTCCAGCCGCAGAAGGAACGCCCAAATCAGGAAGAGGGAGACTTTGTGCATCGCCAGATCCTGCGGGAACTGGAATACACCAGAGATCGATATGACTTGCGGCCGAACATGTATATCGCATACGACCGCGTAGCCCTGTACGGAAAAGAGGACAGGTCCCTGCGTCTGACATTCGATCAGAGGATCCGCAACCGCAGGCGGGGACTGACGCTTGACGGGGAGGAACCGGAGAATTTGTACTTTGAACAGGGTGAGGTCGTTATGGAGATCAAATGTGGCAGTGCATATCCGCTGTGGCTTTGCAGGATGCTTGGGGGACAAAAAATCTATCCCACATCCTTTTCCAAATACGGAGCATTTTATACGAAAGAGAGGAATCAACAATATGATGGCAAGTGTGATTAATGGGGCGGGGAGTGTGTCTGTGCAGGCGGCGCTGTTGTGTACATGTGTGTCCCTGGTACTGGGGTTGGTGATCGCGGCAGTGTACATGCTGCAGGGGGAGTATACGAAGAATTTTGTGGTGACGCTGCTGTTGCTGCCGGCTCTGGTGCAGGCGGTGATCATGCTGGTCAATGGAAATCTGGGAACCGGTGTGGCGATCATGGGTGCATTCAGTCTGGTGCGTTTCCGGTCTGTTCCGGGTACATCCCGTGAGATCAGCGGCGTATTCTATGCGATCGTGGTAGGACTTGCGACCGGTATGGGCTATCTGGCTTATGCGGTGATGATCACTGTGATCGTGGGAGCTGTGATGTTGGTTTCCTACAAGGTGGTCGGACATGCCGGCGTGCAGCAGCATCTCCTGCGGATCGTGATTTCGGAGGATCTTGATTATGAGGGAGTCTTTGAAGATATTCTGCAGAAATACACCAAAACTGCCCGTCTGATTCAGGTAAAAACCATCAACATGGGCAGTATGTATGAACTTCGTTATGAAATTGCACTGGCAAAGGATGCGCTTGTTAAGGAGATGATCGATGACATCCGTACCCGCAATGCCAATCTTACGGTGAGCTGCAGCAGAGTGCTGACCAGCCGAGAGGAATTATAATATGGCATAAGTCAATGGAAGCCCGGAATCCGGAATGCTTGGAAACAGACTGGATCCCGGGCTTTGCTGTTAATTGCAGCTGTTGCTGCGTTTGAGATGGTCAAGCATTTTTGTGACATTCACACTGAAAAAAATCATTGATTGGAATATCTCTTTTCAAACGGTGTCATGTATCCATTTGATGAATGTGGACGTATATGATTGTAATAGCCATATACATAATCCAACGTGCTTTCATTTAACTCTTGATCTGTTTCAAACCGATTCTGTCGTATAAATTCCGACTTAAATGCTCCATAAAAACTTTCCATCGGAGAATTATCATAAGGATATCCTGCTTTCCTCATGCTCTGTTGAATCCCGTTTCCCATACAAAATTCTGTGAAGGCTCTGGGGGTATACTGTGAACCCTGATCACTATGCAGAATAATTTTTCCTTTTACAGGATTTCTGTCAAGGGCAATCTGTAATGGCTGGATAGCCAATTCCGCATCAATTCTTTTGCTATTTAGGGTTGCTAGTACCGATTTATCATACAGATCTATAATACTGCAGTTTCTGAATATCGTCAGCGGACTGAATATCATACTCCTGAAGCAATCCTTGAATCAGATTTCTCTTTCTCTCAGTCATTGGTTTTGATTTGTAAACTTGTTTTTTCTGTTTACCATGATAAAAGGCCTCCTATGATTTTAATATTTTATCATAGAAGACCATTATATTGTCTAATTTACAGAAATTTTTTCAGAGGCTCGCATAATTCAAAACAAAATTTTCAATTACTTCTTTGATCCTTTTATTTTCTTTGAAATCTCTGTGCATTCTGTTCGTCCAGTTGTATACATGCTGAGGTTTTACGCAATCTGATTTGACTTTAAAATTCAAATTTTTGTTTTTTAAATCGCTAACATCCACACCTTCCTGGAGTAATTTTTCGATGAGACTATTAAGTGTAATGTTATAACCGTGATTATTAATTTTTTCAACAAGATTAGCGGGGGTGTTGCCGGCCATAGTATTTAGGTAAGTCAATAAACGTTCTGGATGTTTTTTCATTAGAGGAATAAGCTGTGGTAAAAGTAATTCAGTAGCATTTTTAACAATGATTTCAATTCTTGGTGCAAATAATTGTTTTTCGATATTCACTTTAGATGCATATTGTCTATTTATTTTTTCACCATCTTTTGTTGTGGAGGTACCATCAAGTGGTTCAAAGTCAACAGGATTCACCTTATTGATTTTTCGGCACTGATCTACAAGTTTGTGTTTAGTGCATGTAAAGATATAATTGTAAGCCTTGCGAGGTGTATCTGATTTTTTGATGATATTTACAAATTTCACATTGGTATATAAATGAAATAAAAGGTCACGCAACAAGTCATTTCCTTCAAAATTGCCATTTTTGTCCTTAAACGCGACATGCCCATCAAGTAAGGTTGTAGTCATACCTTTGTTTGTGTATGTATTCCCCTTTTTATTGATGTTAGCGGGCTCATGCAACATAATAGCAGGTAATGTTGTGCTATATAGCACATTTGATAGCTCTTCGTAGATATTCTCGAGTTCTAGTGATTTGTCTAAAATATAGGTGTATATTGATTCCTGAGTTGTTTCATCAAAGTTTTTCCACTGGTCCATTGGCATTAAGTTCAGTAATTCCTTACAGTTTTTCTTGATTAGTAATGCTTTCTCCATAACGTGATCAAATGAATTTTTCATGAGCTCTACCTCCTTGAATATGAAAATAAGTAATGTCGTATCTAAAATATACAAGAAAAATGTCTCTGGATCAGTCCACGAAAATATCAAAAATGAGGACATTTGTATTTTTTAAGATTTTTTGAAGAAATGGGTATTTGAAAGTTATTTTAGGCGAAAGGAGACCAGCTATGAAAAGTCAAGCATAAATTAACAAAAAATTCCTTTTCAATATCGGTGGTAAAAAAGGATAACTTTAATAGCGCTCCCTTTTACGAACATTGTTCTTACGCATTTGACAGGTCTTGATGGGGCTCAACATACACACTTGGTAAAACTTAGCAACAAGGTAACGCACAAGGTTGTCGCCGTAGTGTGCCGTCGATTCAAGACCGATGATGCTGTTGCTCTTACCGAATGCTTCGAGCTTAGAGAGCAGCAGTTGGAAGCCATCAGCGTCGTTTGTGAATTTGAACGGCTCAATGAGTATTTCACCGTCCGAAGAAATCGCAGCGGCGAAATGTTTAAGTTTGGCAATATCAATGCCTACAAAAATTTTCATGAGGTTGTACCTCCCTTTCCTAAAGTCTGATACCATGATGTCAGTCATATGTAGACTTGATAGAAATAAGTACTCTGAGTGAAAAACACTCCGGCAATACACTCCAGTCGAGTAGTCAAGCTACAGATTAAACATCAAAAGTCCATAGTATCTGAATTGTATTGAACCACGATATTAAAAGAAAGGAAAGTGTGGTGATTAAACTTCCTAATTATCATACAAGATATTAATATGGAAAACTATAAAGAACACTTATTAGAATTATCTGTACTTAATGATTTATTACAAAGAGGTCTAAAGGTTTTGGATTTATTAGAAGGGAGGAGTCAGAAAGAGGCTGATGTAATACTTAATGATTTTATTGTCATGTCAAGTATTTTGAATGAGAGAAACAGAAATATGGCCGAACATGTTGATATATTGAATAAATATCGCCATGATAAAAAGATGCAACAAATCTTTGAAAGTTCAAGATCAAATGAGATATTTATTGATTATTTGGCAAAACATTTAACTGATGATAAAACACCAGTAGAAATGAAGATATGTATAATGTATGGGATTCAAATTGATAGTCGATTGCCGTATGTTTATTTAGATAAAATATCAGATGCTAATGGTATAATGGAGAATGAACAATACCATCTAACATTGCAAGAACTGGAAAAGAATGGTACAATTAATAAGGTGGATTATATAATGAAAAATGGTTGGGACTATTCCACTGAAAGAGCTGACAGAGTTCTTGCTTTACTTAAAGGTCTTACGGTGGAAGAACAAGAAGTATTATAACTGTTGCATTCATCGAAGATGAAAAGTACATTCATAAGCATGAACGGATTTAATGATTAAGGAGGCAATTCAGTGTATAACGTATATGATGAAAAAGGTAAGATATATTGGATAGTTGATGAAGATAAATTTAAAATCACTAGAGTTGAGAATGAAAAACAAACTGAGGTGAAATTAACAAAAGCTCAAAAGAAAATTGTTATAGAATTAGTTAAACATAGTGAAAATATTATTCCAGAAGAAGCTTTGTATTCTTTATATAGAGATGGATATAAGTCAGTTGACGAACAAAAAGAGAGTGTAAGAAAGAGGATATCCGCCATTTTAGAGAAAGATGAAAAATTACGTAGTATGATTAAGCATAAATCTATGGTTGGATATCAAATTTCTGGACGCATTGAAAAAGTATCAACCACTGCCCCTATTAAATCCGAGGAAACTCTTTCAAAAGAATTTGAAGATAATCTGATAGAAAAGGCAAAATCTCATATAAAATCATGGGAGCTGAATAATTATGAAGTTGAAGAGACTTTGCTTCCAACTTGCAAATGTAAAACAAAAACTAAGGATTCATTATATGATTTTATACATATTGAACTGAAACAATTCAAAATGCGCAATTGGGTAATTGAATCGACAGGTGGAAGTGGGAAAACATCTTCTTTAGTTTATATGTGCAAAAAATTGTTGGAATGTGATGATAGATGTAGAGTAATTCCTATTTTTATTAGGGTAAGAGATGTTGATTCGAATACAAATAATCCATTATGCAATTATATCTACCAGCATTTTGCTGATTTTACTAATCCAGAATCTATATACAATCCTGAGAAAATATATCTACATAATTTGGAAATGTATCTTAGGAATAATCAAAATAACGTTAAACTATTGATTGTATTGGATGGATGTAATGAGGGTGATGATAAATGCTTAGTTGATTTGCCACTAGTCAGTAATTTTCCTAATACAATGGTTATATTATCGACTAGAATACATTCTAAGAAATTTGATTCTTTCGAAAAAATACAAATTAATGAACTAGAAAATCAAAAAGTTATTACATATTTGCAGGAACACGGAATTTCTGTAGAAAAGAGTTATGATTCTAAAAATCTACGTTTACCTATTTATTTGCAAATGTATACAAAGATATGTAATGCTAGAAAAGATAATACACCGACAATAAGCATTTCAAGCCAAGCTCAGATTATTGATGAGTGGATTAAAACAACATATATGAAGTTTAGTGACGAAGATTTAGAATTTGCTTTGGAATTATTTTTGCCAATTCTAGCTTTGATCATATATTGTGATAAAACATATAATAAGCACAATGAGGTATTCATTGATAAGCAGCAACGAACAAATGCATATGCTAAACTAATTGAAATTTTTACAAAGTATGACTTTGACTTTGAAGATGCTGGATTCAAAATCCCATTATTAGACATCAGAAAATGTATTGAACTTTTTCAAAATTTAATTGTTCAGAAATCGGCTTTTTGTCAGAATGAAGGCTATGGTACATTTGCTTGGTCTCATGAATGTTATCGTGACTGGTTTATAGCAAAAGGATTATATGTATGTAAGATGTGTTCAGATGAACTGTTCAATTATTATTTTGAGATATTAATGACAAAAAAATTTATATATCCAGAAGTTTTGCAGAAACATCTGGATTATCCATCGTTTGCGGTTGGAGTATATTTGGCAGAATTATTAAAAGAAGAACATTTAACTACGGACAAGAATTTACTTTATGAAGTTTTTCTGCGTAATATTGCTTTTATTTATGAAGATATTGGAGATACCGTAGACACTGTTTTATACGGAAGTTATATAGAGAAGAGACATAAAAACAAGGAATTGAAGACTTTGATTCTTCAAAAATGCATTACATTGAGCGGATTAGCATACTCATATTTACATTTTTTTAACTTAGGAACTCGTGCAGATTGTGAAGATTTAATTGAAAAAGCTCACAGGATGTTAGAAGAGGCTGAGAGCATTGTCTCTCAAATAGTATCTGTAAAATATATATAAATTGTATAGGGCAAGCAAGACGCGAGCAACAGTTGCTCTCGGTATAGTACTTTATTTTGCTTTAAACATAGCATATTGCATTTTGCAAGAATTAGCAATATTACCAACTTCATGGATCGTGCTATTCAAACTAACCACAATACCGGTTTTGGCGATAGGATTAAGGATGTTTTGGATAAGAAATATGTCTAGTTCTAAAAGCTATATAGAGGATACTATTCTAAAGAAAACGCTTTCATTTATTTTTGACATTTCTGGCGAAGATTTGAAAGATGAGGAGTTAGATGATGATATTGGTGATAATCAGTTAGTAATGCTGAATAGTCAAGGAATTCATGGTAGCTCGGTTGTAAGATGTGTAGATATACTTGTGAAAAATCAAGAATTTAAATCTATAGAAGAAATGATAGAGTTAATTGATGATGAAGACAATGAGCCTGATAAAAGAGCCGCTGGAGTAAAGAAACTTTTAACCAATCATCGCAATAATCTGACGAGTGCAAAGACGGAAAAAAGACATAAAGAAGATACATAATACTAAATGAGGTGATGTCATTGATAGAATATTTGAAATTGCATGTTACTGATGAAAAGAAAGAGTATTTGATTGGTAATCCGCCAGATGAATTTGATTTAGATTATCGCTTAATAGAAAGAAAAAAATACCCGTCCGGTGTGGCATGAGCCACCTGTCCAGACGGAATGAGCCACTTTATAATTAGAGTATTACTCTCGCAGCGATCTATCTAAGTCATAAACCTCCCGCATGGATCGGTCATGCTCAGCATCAATGCTTGTGATGTTGATCTGATAGCTATCATGAGCAATACGATCAATGATTGCATCAGCCAGAGGACTTGCTTCTCCTCCAAGCTGGTCGTACCATTCCTCGAATACATACTGAGAGCAGAAGATAGTGGATGATTTCTTACGCCTCCGATGAAGAAGCTCAAAGATATCTTTCTGTTCTGTATCAGTCGGTTTAAGAAGCATCCATTCATCCAGGATGAGAAGCACCGGGTTGGCATGCTTAGCCATCACCTTACGATAAGTTCCCTCTGAGCGAGCAATGTCAAGATCCATGAGCATGTCTGGCATACAAATAACGCCGGTGCGGGATTTTGATATCCAGTACCGGCGTTACCGATTCCATAGGGATTTGAGAGTGCAGCCTACTTCATATCCGTATTAGGCATCATATGCCAAAGAGCTTTTTCTTTTTTTCCCCAATGCAGATGCCGTCTGATAGATACAAAAAGCATGGAAGTACAAACAACACTGCAATCATGGAAAAAACCGTTCCTCTTCCCAGAGAATAGCCAAACTGTGACAATAGTCTATGGGTAGAAATAACTCCAAGCAGAGTTCCAACTCAAATAAAAAACAAATTATTCTATTTTTCTCATTTAACAAATCCGTTTTAATAGCGTTGACAAATGTGTAAAATGGAACGCTACATTGAATGCTGTGCAAAAGTCACCTCGAAAATCGTTCCCCCAGTCTTGCCTGATTTGATACAAATACTGCCATCATGTGCTCTAACGATTTCACGGACAAAAGCAAGACCTAGCCCTACGCCACCCAGCTCCCGGCTTCTGGATTTATCCACACGGAAGAATGGCTCGAACACTCTCTCCC
>ERZ773216.2974-NODE-2974-length-14952-cov-3.740955_pt1 | contig 14952 bp, 7 predicted proteins | sample MGYA00511259_ERZ773216 | MGnify/ENA primary metagenome ERZ773216 (study PRJEB29015, sample SAMEA2737764) | human gut metagenome | biome: human gut; feature: human-associated habitat; material: faeces | place: China | collected 2012 ... | reverse complement strand
GGCCAGCCCGTCGCCGCCAGCAGCACCACGAAGAAATAGCGGATGGCATGTGTGCCGATCCAGGTAAAGCCCACGGCGGCGAACAGGAGCTTCAGACCCTGCTTGACAGCCAGCAGCAGCGCCGCTCCGCCGAGCACCTTGAGCACCTGCGCCCACCAGACGGCCTTCGTCTCAAAGCGGATATACTTCCGCTCCAGCGTGTAGCCCACGCAGAAGCCGAGCAGCGCACCCAGCAGCGAGCAGGAGTTCTTGCGGCCCTCAAAGAGGTTGTCCGGGTCGACGTCCGCCGGGAAACGGGCAAAATTCGCATAGATCACATAGGCCAGCGCCACGACGGTCATCACGCCGAGCAGAACGGCCATTTTTTTCGGGTCCTCTGCCGCGCTGCGCACGATAGGATAGATCACGAAGATCAGCACAACAGCCGTCACAGCCGCCACGCTGACGTCCAGCGGCGTGTGCACGCCGAGATACATGCGGGAAAATGCCGTCAGCGCCGCGAGCACGATGCACACGATGCGCAGCGCGCGATTTTTGTGCCAGCGGGCAATGCCGCCGAGCGTGCCGACGGCGTTCTGCGTGTGGCCGGACGGGAAGGAATAGCCGCCCGCCCCGCTGCGCGCGCTTTCCACGATCGTAAAATCCGGATCGCGCACCCATGGCCGCGGGATGCGGCACAGCAGCTTGAGGAACTGATTGAGCACCGTGCCGAAGAAGCCGACAAACAGCAGATAATAGCCTTCCTCCTTGCTGACGCACCAGAAGATCGTCAGCGCCAGCAGCAGGAACGCGGCGAAGAACAACAGCCCCAGAATGGCGACGACGGTTCCGACACAACCCCATCGCTGCCCTCCGCCGGGCAGCGGATCGGTCAGCAGGGCGACGATCAGCCCGACGAGCGGCGTGAAGATCAGGCTTATCAGAAACGCCCAGCCAAAGCCGATACGGCGGTGGCTGCCGATGATGCCCACCAGCACGGCGAGGAAACAGCCGCTCAAAATTCCGAATATCACTGCAAGAATACTCATATCACGTGTTTTAGTTTGATAACGATCATAGAATCCGTCTAAACTCACGGGCGCAGAACCACGAAACCTCCGTTCGCCCCTAAAACCGGCGGGCCGCAGCTCGCGGAGGCGGCTATGGAGCAACGCGCAATAGCAGGCCTCCGCAGGGCGGAGCTGCGGCCTGCCAACTTGCCCCGGCAAGTTGAAACCGATTTCTTATGCCCTTTTCGGCCGCTGCAATTTCGCAGTCTGCAACTGCCGTTCTGCGCTCGTTTTCATAGAACCGGCGTCTTACGCCTGCGCCGCGGAACGCGACACGGGATTCCGACTTGAGGACGGCTGCCACAACACAGCGCATCCCCCGCGCCCCCCGCAAACCCTACCGCGTAAACCGGTAATAGGTTCCCAACGGCAGCTGCTTGCCGGCCCGGTCGGTGAAACACAGCTCGCCCCACTGCTCCTCGCGCGGCGCGCCGAACGCCTGCCTCACAGCCGTGCGTGCCAGCGTCGACGAGAGGCCCATCGAGTAGAGGTTCAGCACCAGAAACGCCCCCCGGGGTTCGAGCAGCTGCGCGCAGCACTCCAGCATCTCGCCGATGTTGTCCTCCAGAATCCACCGCTCGCCGTCGGCCCCGCGCCCGTAAGCCGGGGGATCGAGGATGATCCCGCGGTAAAGGCTCCCGCGGCGCACTTCGCGCCGGACGAATTTCAGCGCATCCTCGACGATCCACCGCACGCCCTCCAGGCCGCTCAACTCCATGTTCTCGCGCGACCAGGTCACCACCTGCCTGACCGAATCGACGTGCGTCACCTCGGCCCCGGCGGCCCGCGCCGCAAGCGTCGCCCCGCCCGTATAGGCGAAGAGGTTCAACACCTTGGGGGCGCCACCTCGCGCAACGCCCGAACCGACAGCCGCAACACGCTCGCCATCAGCCGGTCCGTCTCCGGCCAAAGCCCGGCAGTTGTCGTAGATGAAATTCCAGTTGGCGGCCTGCTCGGGGAAGATGCCCACGTGCTTGAACGACGTAAGCCCCAGCCGCATGCGCAGCCGCATCCGCTTATAGGCATACTCCACCACCCAGCGGTCGGGCATTCCGGGCGCGAGACGCCATTCGCCCCGCTCGTCGCTGCGCGCATCGCGCCGAAACGAAGCGTCGGCCGTGCGCCGCCACTCCTCTTCGGCGAGCGAACGCCTCCAGATGGCCTGCGGCTCGGGACGGCGCGTCACATAACGCCCGAAGCGTTCCAGTTTCTCGAAATCCCCCGTGTCGAGGAGTTCATAATCCCCGAAATCGGGCGTCAGCTGTTCCTGCATACATTATTTTATAAATAGTTACACACCTTCCGGCTCCCGCTTTTCAAGCGGATCGACCAGCGACATTTCGCAGGCCTCGCAGTCGAACGCCAGCCGGTAACGGTAGGCGCCGTGTTCCAGAAACAGGTCGCCGCGCAGCCGCGGATGCTCCCGGAGGCATTCGCCGATCTCGCGGCGGATACAGTAGGCCGAACGCAAGACCACATGCCCGGCGGTCGTCGGCGCGAGGTCCAGCCCCCGTTCGATCTGCCGCACCCCGTGGTCGCGGTAGAACGCCTCGGCCAGCCGGTTGGTGACGTTCTCCTCGGCCGCAAGCCGTTCCGACGGATATTTCGCGGCGGGATTCTCGGGCAGAATGCGGTGTTCCGGCCGCCGCTCGCGGCGCGCTCCGGCAAGTGCCGCCAACGCTTCGCGGCGCAGTTCCGCAGCCAGCGACGCCGGCACGAACCACTCCGCGCCCCGCACTTCGGCTTCGCGGACCGCGAAGATCGTGTCGCCCGACTTCATCGCCTGCGCACGCAGTGCGGCGGCATTGGCGTCGGGATTCTTCGCCGGGTCGAGCCGCACGGCCCGCACGGCCGAGGCCGCAACGCCCTCGCAATCCGTATAAGTGAGTTTCAGCCCTTCGGCCGTCGCCTCCGCCGCGGCCTTCGCCGGAATCACCCGCCGCGTGCGGCTGCGCTCCACGGCCAGCGTGAAACGGCGGTCGAAATTGCGGCGGACCTCCGCCCCGGGCGTGATCCCCTCCATGCGATTGGGCGTGATGCGGCGACCCTCCACGGCGTTGACGTTGGTCCCGGTCACGCCGCGCGGCGTCAGGAAACAGATGCCGTCGCCCGGCGCAAGATCGTGCGCACCATCGAGCGTGAACGTGCCGCCCGAAACGCCCGCCACGCGGCCCACCCGTTCGCCGACCGCCTTCGGGGTGTCGAACGACGCCACTCCGGCGCGCTTTCCGTCCAGAAAATAGTCGGACTCCCCGCGTGTAAAACTCTTCGACGGATCGGGCGTGAAATCCGGGACGCTCTCGCCGACGGACGACCGCACCAGCCCCGGCCGCAGGGCCAGCGCCTCGTCCACCGCCCGGCGGTAGTGGGCCACAACGTTCCGGATATAAGCGAGATCCTTGAGCCGACCTTCTATCTTGAATGAAGTGACGCCCGCATCCAGCAGATCGCCAATGCGTTGCGAAAGATTCATGTCGCGCACCGACAGCAGATGCTTCCCGGCAATCCAGGTCCGGCCCTTTCCGTCGGTGAGGTCCCACGTCAGGCGGCAGGGCTGGCTGCACGCCCCGCGATTGCCGCTGCGCGCGGACATCGACCGCGAGAGGAAACAGCGGCCGCTGTACCCCACGCAGACCGCCCCGTGGACGAAGCATTCGACCTCGGCCGCGGTGGCGGCGCAGATGGCCCGGATCTCCTCCAGCGTGAGGTTGCGTTCGAGAATCACCCGCGCAAACCCCGCCTCGCCCAAGAACCGCGCCCCCTCGGGCGTGCGGTTCGAAACCTGCGTCGAGGCGTGCAGCTCCACCGGAAGGTCCATCCGCCGCAGAGCCATGTCCTGCACGATCAGCGCATCGACGCCCGCGTCGATCAGGCTGCGGGCCTGCCGTTCGGCGGCCTCCAGTTCATCGTCCCACACGAGCGTGTTAAGCTTGGCGTGGACCCGCACTCCGAAGCGGTGGGCATACTCCACGACCCGGGCGATCTCCTCCGCGGAGTTCCCCGCGGCCTGCCGCGCGCCGAACCGCGCGCCGCCGATATAGATCGCATCGGCGCCGTAGTCCACGGCGGCCGCGGCCGCAGCGTAATCTTTGGCAGGAGCTAACAGTTCGACGAGTTTCATTTTTTTCTTTTTGCAAAAGTAACAAAAAGCGGTCAATATCGGGACGTCGCGGACGGAAAATCGCGGGAACCGCCGCCGGGACGGACATTATCAATTATCATTCAACAGCTTACACCCCAAATTGTCAATATATAACAAATATCCTTCTTTTTCACCGGACCGGAAATATCCCTGCGATGACAATATCCGACAAACAAAACAGTTGCAGCCGCAAAACGGCTGTCATTCTTCAAAATCATTAAAAATCAACCTTATACACACGCATAACACCGAAAAACAAACAATAAGAAAAGACTTTTACGACAATATTTTCAGAATTTCCAGAAAGCATTCGGGCAAATTTTCGTATATTGTGCCGCAAATAAACAAGTCCAAAAATTTCACACGATGCAATTTTCAGCAAATACGGTTCTCCGGAAACGGGATACCGTACCCATTCATTTTTTATTCCTAATCCAATTTTTATGAGAAGATGCTTTACGCTATTGACGGTTCTCGTCCTCTGCGCCTCAAGCGGCTGCGACGACAAGAACAAAGAGGAGGTCGCGGATGTGATCGTCCTCTCGCGAAGTAGTGTCGCGTTCGCCCAGAAAGGCGGAACGACCACCGTCGCGGTAGCCACGCCCTCCGACTGGAAGGTGAGCTGTCCGGACGATTGGGTGACGCTGGCCTCCGAAGAGGGCCTGCTGACCATCTCCGCGGCAAGCAATACGACCGACAATGTCCGCAACTCGAAAATCACCGTGGAAACGGCCGGCGACAAACAGGAAATCGCCGTTCACCAGGCATTCTCGTGGGAAACGGTCCTGCTGTCCACCACCGCTTCGGAGGAAATTTCGCTGGATTCCGAAGGTGAGAGCGTTCTCTTCACCGTGGTCTCCAACGGCCAGTGGAGCGTCACGAGCGACGCCGACTGGGTTTCGGTCGAAAGCGACCCGGTCAGCGGAACGGTACGCGTCGGCGCCCCGCGCAATCCCGACGCCCACCGCAATGCGACGCTCACCGTCCGGGCGACCAAAGGCTCCGCTACGGAATCCTGCAAAGTGACCGTTTCGCAAATCTCACGCGAGGAAAACCCCTATTACCAAATGCTGGGATATTACGGACTTCATGCGGAAAACTGGTATTACGGCCGTGAACCGATCGGCGTGAGCGGCACGGGTACGTTCTGCACCGTCGAAGAGAAAGAGTACCGCAAGAGTTTCTACATCAAGAACCTGTTCCTGACGGGCACGGTCGTGGAAGCCACCTACGACAAAAACACCCAAACCATGTCGATCGAACTGGGCAGGCTCTGCTACACCCGCGAGATCTCCCCGACGGTCTCCCGCTTCCACTACCTGTACTCGATCAACATGCAGGGCGGAGGTTTCCACAACGGCATGCTGACCGGCAGGCTGGGAGAGGGCTACAACGACGACGCGGACGAAACCCGCAAGGCGATCCTCCTGAACGGTTTCGAATCGCCGTACACCACGCTGGGCATCATCGGATACCAGGAGCAGCAGTGGCTGTCGTTCGGCGACCTCTACTACGCCACCGGCACGATGTATCTCGTAGACTGGGACATTCCGGCCGACACCGGCACGGCCCCGACCTCCGTCACCCGGGCCGCCGACGGCATCGCACCCTCGGGCAGCACCTTTCCCGTATCGAAACATTAAACCGCAGCACACATGAAAAAATTATATGCACTGACAGCTTTACTGCTCGGCATGATGGGGTGCTCCGAAGAGACGATCACCTACACCAACCCCGTCCCGGGCGATGAACCGTCCGGCATTGCGGCCGAACTGGGCATCTCGTCGAAAAACACATGGTTCGCCGCTGAAGACGAACGCAACGCCTCGATCGGCTTCAAGAGCCTGGGCGGAGAGGTCGTCGTGGACATCCAGACCAACACGACGTGGAAATACGACGCCGTCAACGCCGGCTGGCTGACCATCGAGAAAGACGACGTCGCCGACCAGCTCGTCCTGAACTGCGAGGGCAACAAGGTCGAGGAGCAGCAGCAGGCTACGATCACCATTACCGCCGGCGACAAGACCGCGACCATCTCCGCCACGCAGAACGCGTACGGCACGCTCGAAATCGCCGCATCGAAAAACAACTTCCAGATTCCCGCCGTCGGCGAACTGACCGCCGAATTCGAAGTGCAGTCGACCGACGAAGACTGGATCTTCGAAACCAAAGACTGCCCGTGGCTGCTTCTCGAACAGCAGGGCGACAAAGTCACGATGACGCTCGACCCCAACGAGGAGATCGAGGACCGCGAAACGACCTTCGTGCTGATTGCCGGCGAGGGGGGGGGAAATCCCGTCTCTGAAACGATCCGCGTCACGCAGGACCGCGCCGTCTACGTCAACGTTTCGCTAAAAACCATTCCACTCTCGCCCACTCCCACCGAATCCGACAAAAAAGAGTTGGGAATCAGATCCAACTACGACTGGGAGTACACGCTTTCCGAAAATTCCGACTGGCTCTCCGCCACGAAAACCGAGCAGGGACTTACAATCACCGCCGAGACCAATTCGAGCGGATCGTCCCGCACCGCAACCATCACCGTATCGGCCGGCGACGGCAAACAGAACCAGACCGAACAGGTCGTCACCGTCTCCCAGACCGGTCTGGACCTCGACGCCTTCATCCTCGGAATCGACATCACCTCGTCGAGCCTGAAGACCTATCTGCCGTTCGACAAGGCCATCGACGCCACCATCGACTGGGGCGACGGCAGCATCGAGGAGAACGTCACCTCCGCCTACCCCTCGCACACCTACACCGACCCGGGCTACTACATCGTCTCGGTCAAGGGCAACGTGACGTCGCTCAACTCCTACGACATCCCCGACTACGGACTGGGCAACCAGTTCAAGGAGGTTTACAACTGGGGCCGCACGGGGCTGACCTCGATGGCGCGCGCATTCCAGAACTGCCGCGAGCTGAAACGGATTCCCTCCGACAACACCGAAGCCTTCGCCAAGGTCACCACCTTCCACTATGCATTTGCCGACTGCCGCGTCCTCGAAGCCGTTCCCGACGGGCTGTTCGACCATGCAACCGAGGCGGAAACCTTCGCCTACTGCTTCCAGAACTGCAACATGGTCACCGAAGTGCCCGCCGACCTGCTTTACAACTGCACGAAGATCACCTCGGTAGGTTCGCTCTTCTCCGGCACGGCGATCACCCAGATCGACGAGGATTTCTTCTCTCGCAACACGGAGCTGACCGACTGTTCGATCATCTTCTCGAACGGCAAACTGAAGACGGTTCCCGAAAAACTCTTCGCCAACAACAAGAAGGTGACGACCTTCAACTCGCTGTTCGCCAACACCGAGTCGTTCGAATCCGTCCCGGCCGGCCTGTTCGCCAACAACCCCGAGGTCGACTCGTTCCGCATGCTCTTCTCGGGAACAAGCCTGAAATCCGTCCCGGCCGGCTTGTTCGCCAACAACCACAAGGTCACCAATTTCCAGAGCGCATTCAGCAAAACGGCCATCCAGAGCGTTCCCGCCGACCTGTTCGCAGGCTGCGACAAGGTGACGACCTTTATGAGCTGTTTCACCGGATGCAGCGAACTGCAAAGCGTCCCGGCCGAGCTGTTCAAAAGCAGCGGAGCCTTCACGACCGTGACGAAGACCGCCTTCAACAACATCTTCAAGGACTGCACCTCGCTGACCGAAGTGCCCGCAGGGCTGTTCGACGGCTTTACCCTGGTCACCGCCTTCAACGACGCCTTCAACGGCTGCGCGTCGCTCACGACGCTCCCCGCAGGGCTGTTCGCCACCAATACGGCGGTCACCTCGTTCACCAATGTCTTCAAAGGCTGCACCTCGCTCAAAAGCATCCCCGAAGGCGTCCTCGGCGGACTTTCCAAAGTCACCTCGTTCTCGGGCCTGTTCGCAGGCTGTACGGGGCTTGAAGAGATCGGCGCCAACATCATCTCCGGCTGCGCCGCCTGCAAGAATATCTCCTCGATGTTCAAGGACTGCGACAACCTGAAAACCGTTTCCGCGGAGGCTTTCGCCGGCGCACCCGCGATCACCAGCATCGGCAGCCTGTTCGAAAACTGCACGCTGCTCGAAAGCGTTCCGGAGGATATTTTCGCCGGGATGCCGAATCTGGCGACCGCCACCAGCGTATTCGCGGCGTCGGGACTGAAAACGGCTCCCGCCGGTCTGTTCAGCCGCAATCCCTCTGTCACGACCTTCGGCAAGGTGTTCCAGAACTGCGCCGCACTGACGACGCTGCCCGACGGACTGTTCGCCGGCAACCCGAAAGTGACGACCTATTCCAACGCCCTGGAGAACTGCACGGCCCTCGAATCGGTCGGCCTCCTCTTCGGGAAGAGCACGGCCTCGGCCAAATGCGACCGCCTCTTCGCAGGGGCCACGGCGCTGAAGAGCGTGCCCGCCGGAATCTTCGACGGACTGACCGGGGCGACGGCCTTCAACAACACGTTCTCCGAATGCTCCGCCCTGGAGACGATTCCGGCAGGGCTCTTCGCCAAGAACGTCAACGCGACCACCGTGGCCCAGTGCTTCCTGAACTGCACCCGCCTCACGATGGTTCCCTCGCGCCTGTTCGAAGCCAACACCAAGACGAAGACCCTGACGGAGATGTTCTCCGGCTGCTCGGGAATCGAAAGCATCGCGCCGGACGCCTTCACGGGACTGAACGGCACGTCGCTCAATTTCCAGAAGGCATTCCTCAACTGTACCTCACTCCGGGAGATCCCCGACGGGCTGCTGAAAACCACGCAGATTTCAACCTACACCAGTCTGTTCGCCGACTGCACGGGACTGGTCCGCGTCGGGTCGGAGGTGTTCAACTGCGCTTCGGCCACCATGTTCAATTCGGTCTTCGACGGTTGTACGTCGCTCGAAGAGGTCGGCAAGAACATGCTGGTCAGCCCCGTCAAACTGACCAGCGTCGCGAATCTCTTCCGCGATTGCGGGATGCTCAGGAGCGTTCCGGTGAGCCTGTTCGACGAAGCCGTGAAGCTCAAGACGCTGACTTCGACCTTCCAGGGCTGCGCGTCGCTCGAAGGCGAATCGCCCTACACGGTCGTCGACGGCGTGAAATACCACCTGTACGACCGCACGGCGGAGAATGCCGCCGCCTCGGGACTCACCGCGATCACCGCCGCCAAGAGCAGTTTCGCGGGATGTACGAAACTCTCGGACTACGACAAGATCCCCACCACGTGGAAGGAATAGACGAACACAAAACGATCCCGAACATGAAAAATACGATAATATGCAGCATCGCAGTGCTGTCGGCCGCACTGCTGGCAGCCTGCACCGAAACCACCCGGATATGGCCGGAGGAGGGCGAAAGCAAGGCCTACGTGGAGGTATCGAGCCTAAAAGTGATCTTCGACGCCGACGGAGGCAACGCCGTGATCACCGTGGCGACGAACGCCGACGGCTGGGACTACGCCGCCGAAGGCGACTGGTTCACCGTCGCCCGGCAGGACGGCAACGCCCTGCTGGTCGAGACCCTGATCAACGCCGGAGCCGAAACCCTGACGGGCAAACTCACGGTCAGCGCCGAGAAGAACGGGGAGACCGTTTCGCAGGAGGTCGCACTCGTACAGCGCGCCGAACGGAGCGTCAACCTGAGCGCCGAAGGCACGGCCAACTGCTACATCGCCCGGACCGGCGGCGTTTACAAATTCGACGCATCGGTCAAGGGCAACGGCGGCGGCGACGGAGTCAGCGACTACATCGCCAACTACGGACTCGCCATCGAGGACGGCGCCTTCGCCGAACTGCTCTGGGAATCGCGCCACGACGGCGACAAGACCATGTCGCGCGAAATCATCGACGGCGCGCCGATCTACCGGGGCGGCTACGTGACCTTCTCGACGGGGCGTTCGGAGGGCAACGCCGTGATCGCCGTGAAGGACATCAAGGGCAACATCGTCTGGAGCTGGCACATCTGGGTCTGCAACGACGAAATCACGGCGCACGACCACATCGACTCGGAAGGCAAAGTCGCCGCCGTGATCATGGACCGCAACCTCGGAGCGCTGAACAACACCCCGATGGACGTGGGCAACCGAGGCATGTTCTACGAGTGGGGCCGCAAGGACCCCTTCACGCCTTCGCGATCGCCCTACCACGCGGATACCGACGGCAACAACGTCCCGGCCTACAACGAACCGAACACCGCGATCGGCGACGGAACGGGAACATGGGTCTACAACGCGCAGGCCGCCGTGCTCGCCACGCCGCCGGCCAACATTCCCAATTCGATCCTGAACCCGATGACCTACCTGCAATCGCCGTACAACGGCCATGCCGACTGGTACTGCACGGGAACAGACCCGAAGGCCACGCATCCGGGGCTGTGGGGTCCCGAGAAGACCATTTTCGACCCCTGCCCTCCGGGCTACAAGGTCCCGGGACCCGATCTCTGGGGCATTCCCGCCGGAAACAACTCGATCACCAACGGCGGCGCAGCGGCGGATTACGACGAAACCGGCGTCAGCGCCAAATGGGACTGGAACGCCTACGAAGACTGCGGGCGCCGCTGGAAAAACACCGGCGACTACTACCCGATGGCCGGCAACATCTACTACACGGACTACATCTCGGTGAGCATCTGCAACTACACGGGCGGCATGGCATTCTACTGGACCGCCCAGGCGACTCCCGACGCGACGAAGTCATCGGCCTACTTCGTGAACTTCAACCCCAACTGGTGCAATTACAGGCTCGGCGCGCACGACTGTTCCGCACAGATACGCTGCATCCGGGAATAACACTAAAAACTGATCGTCTATGAAATATCCATTCAAATCGCTTCTCCTGGCGGCAACCGTCCTCGCGGCGGCATCGTGCGCCAAGGACGACACGCAGAGCGGCGGCGGCGAAGAGACCGCAGGTCCCGTCATCGTCAACGCCTCCCCGGCGGCCATCGGCGGCGAGATCATCCTCAAACTGAAGACCGAGGCCTCCGGCATCGTGGAAAAGAGCCGCGCGCAGGGCGTTTCGAAAGGCAGCGGCATCGACGAGATCGACCGCATCCTCAACACGGTGAACACCGTACGTTTCGAACGGCTCTTCCCGGACGGCGGGCGTTTCGAAGAACGCACCCGCAGGGAAGGCCTGCACCTCTGGTATTACGCCAAATACGACCCGTCGGTCCCGACGAGCGAGATGGCCAGCCTGCTCTCCTCGTGCAAGGACATCGAAATCATCGAATACTCGCTGGCCGCCGAAACTTCGGACCACCGCCGCGCGGCATCTCCCGCCGCCGGGGCGCAGAGCGTCACCCGCGCCATCGCAGACGAGGTGCGCAACGTCCCCTTCCCGTTCAACGAGAGCGAACGCTCGCAGCAGATGCAATGGCACTACAACAACACGGGAAACATCTTCGCGCAGACGAGCCAGCTGGGCGCCGACGCCAACGTATACGCCGCCTGGCAGCTCTCGACGGGCAATCCCGACGTGATCGTCGCCGTCGTGGACCAGGGCGTCAAGTACGACCACGAAGACCTGGCCGCCAACATGTGGGTCAACGAGGCCGAACTGAACGGCACGCCGGGCGTCGACGACGACGGCAACGGCTATGTGGATGACATTTACGGCTACAACTTCACCAAAGAGACCGGCGAACTGGATTTCTCGGCCGAACTGATGCACGGCACGCACGTCGCCGGCACGATCGCCGCCGTGAACAACAACGGCGTGGGCGTCTGCGGCATCGCAGGCGGCTCGGGCAGGGGCGACGGCGTGAAGATCATGTCGTGCGAGATTCTCGGCAAGTCGGAGTCCGGATCGTCGGGCGCCGGACTGGCCGGACAGATCCGCGCCATCAAGTACGCCGCCGACAACGGCGCCGTGATCTGCCAGAACAGCTGGGGATACACCGCCGGAACCATCTCCGTGACCGACTGGACACGCGGTTCCTACTCGGCGCTCTCGCGTGCCATGGAGTACTTCAACAAATATGCGGGACTGGACGAAAACGGCAACCAGACAGGCCCGATGGCCGGCGGCATCGTCCTCTTCGCCGCGGGCAACGACGCTTCGAGCGAGGTCTGCTATCCCGCCGCCGACGCCAACGCGATCAGCGTGGGCGCAACCGCGTTCACGGGCGCCCCGGCCTACTACACCAACTACGGCACATGGGTCCAGATCTCGGCCCCGGGCGGCGACCAGATGCTGAGCAACGCCTACGGCGGCGTTTACAGCACGAGCGTGGCCGCCGACGGCTCTTCGGGCTACGAAGGCAGCCAGGGGACCTCGATGGCCTGCCCCCACGTGTCGGGAGCCTGCGCGCTGGCCGTCAGCTATTACTACGGTGCTGAAAAACGCAAGGGCCTTACGGGCGAAATGCTCCGGCAGGCGCTGTTGAGCAGCACCCAGTCCGTCGACCGCTACTGCACCGGCAAATACCAGCAGTATCTGGGCAACATGGGCATCGGCAGCCTCGACACCTACAAGCTGCTGCGGAACATCGCCAAGATCGACGGCATCCCGGCGCAGCGGGTCGGCGTGGGCGACACCGTCAGCATCGACCTGAGCAACCACTTCACCGCCACCAATGTCCTGGGGTACACCGTTTCCGTTCCCGACCTCGTGAAGATCGAACTTCGGGGCGGAGTGATGAAGCTCACCGGCCTCAAGAAAGGCCGGACGACGATCATCGTCTCGGACGGCGCGGCCATTCGCAAACCGATCGAGGTAACCGTCGAATGACACATTCACTAACGCAAAAGAGAATCAAACCTATGAAAACCTTTTATAAATACGCGGCATTCGCGGCGGCGGCCCTCGCGGGACTGTGCGCCTGCTCGTCGGACGACGACGCGGCGGAGACCGGCTCCGGCCTGCAACCCGTCGCACAGCCGCAGATCATCGTCAGCGACCTGACGACCACCGGATTCACCCTCCGCTGGGAAGCCGTCGACGACGCAGGGTCCTACGTCTACACGTTCGACGGCGGGAGCGAAACCTCGACAACCGGCTGCCGGCTGGAATTCAACAGTCTGGAACGGCAGAAAGAGTATGTCGTGGCGGTCAAGGCCTGCCCCCGGGACCCGGCCGAATACACCGAATCCCCCTTCACCTACATCCACGTGCTGACCGACGATCTGGAGCAGCTTCCCCAGCCGAAGATCACGCTCGGCAGCGCCTATGCGTCGAAAACCGTCATCTCCTGGACCGAAGTGCCCGAAGCGGAACTCTACGAGTTCTCGGTCGACGGCGGGGAGGTGTCGACCACCCGAAACCGTACGGTCATCCTGTCGAAACTCGACAAGGGCCGCACCTACTCCTTCTCGGTGCGCGCCATGACGTCCGACGCCACGCGCTTCACCAACTCGGAAGCCGCACAGCTCTCGTTCGTCACCTCGGACGCCGACGTTCCGCCGCTGGTCATCGCCCCGACGACGATCATCTCCGACGCCGTGGCATTCGACATCTACGCCTCCAGCGACGAAACCTACTATTATGAAATTCTCCCGGCCACGACCTTCGCCAAGTATTCGCCCGAAGAGCTGATGAACGCCTTCCAGACCTATATCGTCGAATTCGCCAAAAAGCAGGGCATCAGCCTCCAGCTGGCCATGGCCTCGATGCTCAAGTCGGGAACCCAGAGCCTCCAGATGACGGGACTCACCCCCGAGTTGAGCTACGTGATCTTCGCCTTCGGCATGGACCTGCGAGGCAACATCACCTCGAACCTCTCCTCCACGCAGTTCAAGACCACGGCCGACGGCTACTCCGCCGGTCCGAACTACGGCGGCAGCGACTGGTTCACGCAGCGGTTCTACATCACCAACGCCTACCTCGCCCTGACGGGTTACGGCTGGACCAACTCCGTGTGGACCCACTGGAAGGGAGACGACGTGACGGACGTCCGTTACCGTACGCTGACGACCAAGCTCTTCAATCAGGTCTTCTCCGATCCCTACGACCGACAGGCCATCGCCGCATTCCTGAAAGACCCCAATTACGGAGTCCAGTTCAACCCCGAGCTGCTCTCGGCGACGGTAAACAGCGCCGACGGTTACAACGGACTTACGGAAGGAGTCAGCGCCGGCACGTCCTACACGCTGCTCACGCTGGCCACCCGTCGAGCGGCAGAAACGCAATGGTCTTTCGCATCGGATTCTTCGTATGCGCACCCGGTTCGCCAGTCCAAGTCACCGTCCAGTTCATGGCATACGACACCAATTTTTCACTGCTAATTGCATGTATGTTCATGCTCTTGTATAACCGCCCAAAGAAAAAACGCCCGCATAATCGTCGATTATGCGGGCATTCCTGAATTCCATTCAATTTCTTGAGAGAGGACGGGACCTGAGCCAACCCTTTCGAGACACCTTTTAATCAGACATTTGCTATATTTTGCTCGTATCAGGAAACGATTCGGATACCGAGTTACGAATTGCCGCCCGGAACCGTCCATTAAGAACCTGACAACGACACGAACATACGTATGTGCTATGGATATGCAAATTCAGAGAGTTTGGTTTCATTAATGGCTGTGCCTGCTCGTCCGAGAATTGCTTGTATTTGGCCGGTAAAATTCCTTGTATTTAGTGGCACAATAAAATTACGGGAAAGATATTTAATTGCGAATTCGTGATTCGATTTCTAATTTTATGTTTTAGACAGGAACCAGATAGCAGAAGAACCGTGCAAAAAGAACACGGCTTAATTGCCCGTTAAAGTGCTACATCCCGTTATCGAGGTTACTCTTATCGTACAACTGAATCTTGTTGTGCCGGTCTAAGCAGACGACAGAAAAATAAGCTTAGATCAA
>ERZ773216.2971-NODE-2971-length-14963-cov-5.103434_pt1 | contig 14963 bp, 19 predicted proteins | sample MGYA00511259_ERZ773216 | MGnify/ENA primary metagenome ERZ773216 (study PRJEB29015, sample SAMEA2737764) | human gut metagenome | biome: human gut; feature: human-associated habitat; material: faeces | place: China | collected 2012 ... | reverse complement strand
GTGGCGGAACTGGCAGACGCACAGGACTTAAAATCCTGCGGGACTAATCTCCCGTGCCGGTTCGATTCCGGCCTGCGGCATTTACGTGAAAAAGGTATTTCTGTATTTACAGAGATACCTTTTTTTGTTACGCTGTATACATAAGATAAGAAATGAAACAGAATAGCAAATAGGAGATGAAGAAAACATGATCAGAAAAGCAGGACATGAATTGGTCCTTTATTATAATCCGGAAGTCTCATCCAAGGTGATGAAATTAAAAGGAGTTCTGGTACGCATGGGAGTGCGTATCCGTAATGTGGCACCGGAGCAGGTGCTTCAGCCGGTGGGAAGGCTTGCCGGGATTTCCGGTTATGAGCGTCCAGAGAATGGGGCTGTGCAGGAAACAGAGCTTCCGGCTATTCCGGATGAGATGCTGGTGATGCATGGCTTTACCGGCCGCAGAATCGATGAGCTTTTACTTGGGCTGCGAAAAGCGGGAGTGCCGAAGGTGGAACTGAAGGCAGTTGTGACGGAAAGTAATGCCGGCTGGACTTTTTATCATCTGTATGAAGAGATTAAAGAAGAACATCAGCGCATGACGCAGATGGGAAAAGAACAGGGAAAGGCATAGCATGGGGAAGTGTGACTGGGAAGGACATAAGCAGAACATGACGGAAGGAAACAGAGCAAAAGGACCAGAAAATGTGAGACGGAAAGATAGAAGCAGCATTATTAGACAGGCTGTGCTGGCCCTTCTTCTATGCAGTGTGGCAGCTCTGGTGGCCTGTACGCCTGTTAAAGAACCCGAACGGAAGGAAAAGACCGTCCTGCAGCTCTGGCATTACTGGGACCAGAAAGAATCCAGGCAGTGTCTGGCAAAACTGGTTCAGAAATTCAATGACATGCATCAGGACATTGAAATTCAGATCAACTACATTGCAGATGAGGATTTTAAGAAGCGTCTGGTTCTGGCAGCTGCAGATGGGGAACAACCGGATCTGGCTATTGTAGATTCATCAGATGTCCAGTACTATGATAAAGTAGGAATTCTGAAGGATCTGTCATCAGAAATGAAACCAGAGAACTATCTTTCCAGGGCGCTTATCAGCTGCCGCACGAAGGATGGCCGCCTGGTTGGGCTGCCGCTGGGGCTCAATTGCCTGATATTTTACTATAATGAAGATATTTTGAGGCAGGCGGGAGTCGGAGTGCCCACAACGCTGGAGGAGTTTGTGGCAGCTGCGGAAGCGGTTACCTCAGACCAGGTGTCCGGCTGCGCATTTCCGGCACTGCAGAGTGAGGAGAGCAGCTTCTGTTTTTTGCCTATTCTCTGGAATTATGGCGGAAGCCTGGCACAGATTGATTCTCCGGCAGGCAGACAGGCCTTTGGATTTTTAAAGCAGCTGGCGGAGAATAAGGCCCTCAGTGAGGACAATGTGAATATGACAATTTCGGATATTGCGTGGGAGTTTGCGAATGGAAATATTGCTATGGCGTTTCTGACATCCGGTTACGAAAATGAGATCCGGGAAGAAAATCCGGATTTGCATTTTGCCACGACAAAGCTTCCGTGTGGAGAAAACTCCATTACGATCAGCGGAGGTGAAGTACTCACAGTTACCTGTGCGGAGCACGAAAAGGAAGCAAGAGAGTTTGTCAGATTTATGGAACAGACAGAGCAGACAGAGGTATATCTGGACAGTATGGGATATCTGGCAGCTCGCAGGGATCTTTTAAAAAAGCAGATCCAGACCGATCCGGCAAAGAAGGCTTACTGGAGTTATCTGAAGCAGGCGAAGTTTAGGGAAATAGAACCCTACTGGCCATCCCTGTCCATGGAAGTCGCGGAGAGCATTAACCGGGTCATTTTGGGAGAAGATACCCAGGATGAGTTAGAGCAGCTTTCGGAGCGCATCAGCCGCATCAGGAGGGCGAAATATGAAAAAGAATAGAAGCCTCCGGTCTATGATTTTTTTCCTGGCTGTAGTGTTGATTATCCCAATTCTGTGCTTTACGCTTTATCTACAGGTGCAGACCTGGAGGACGATGAAACATAATCTGCAGAGAGAGCTGGAGGGAGAGCTGAATACTGCCAATCACACGCTGGAGATGGTCATCGATAAGTATGATATGGTGCTTTACGATTTCTGTACGAATGATGAGATCATAGAACTGGTGGAGCAGATCAATGAGTCAGAAAAGCCTTCGGATGCGGTAAAATATCAGATCCGCCGCAGCCTGGCCCATATCTGCAACCGGAATGTCGGAGTGGAGGGGATTACCCTGATCACGGAATCCGGTACGGTCTGCTTTTATGACAAGGAAGCAGCCTCCTTTGTCTCCACAAAATGGGCAAACAAGATTCCGAAGGTTAATATGCAGGATCAGATGGCTGTGTATCAGGGAAGCTCTTATGTGCTTGGAACAGAAAGCCAGCCGGTGCATATGCTTCAGCTGACCAGACGTCTGGCAGATTACAGAAACATTAACCGTCAGATCGGTATAGTGGTTCTCAGCGTGAATCAATCTGTGCTGTGGGATGATATCCAGGTCAGTGACAAATCTACAGTTTATATCTGTGACTCAGACCAGATTATCGCGGCGGCGGATTCTGACCAGATCGGAAAAAGTATTGCTGTAAAGTCGCAGCGCGGTTATCGTGTGCTGAAGGCAAAGAATGATAAAACCGGCTGGGATCTATACCATTTTTATTCTAAGGTACAGTATGACCAGCAGATCAAGGCTAATATCTGCATAGGTCTGGGATCGATGGTAGCTCTGATGCTGTTGTCAACGGTGCTGCTTACATTTATGATGAGGCCGGTGCTGGATCTGGTGGGACGGCTGGTGTATGCCATGTCGGAAATTGAAAACGGTAATTTTGATGTTCAGATACCCAGTGTAGAGCATCCGACCAACGAAGTAGAACGTATTGTGGCCGGTTTTAATGAGATGTCCGGTCAGCTAAAGCAGCTGGTCGAGAAGGTAAAGCAGTCTACGGTGGATCAGAAAAACGCAGAGCTGCAGGCTATGGAGGCCCAGATCGATCCGCATTTTCTGTATAATACACTGGATACCATCAACTGGAAGGCGCTGGAGCACGATGATTTTGAGGTCAGCAATATGGTGGGGGCGCTGGCGGATATCCTGCGCTATTCCATCCGCAATCCGGGGGATATGGTGAGCATCGGGCAGGAGCTTTCCTGGCTGGAACGTTACACGATGCTGCAGAAGGAAAAGCTGGATCAGCCGCTCATGATAAAAACAGAAGTGCCGGAGGAACTGATGGGGTACCGGATCCACAAGCTGCTTTTGCAGCCTTTTGTGGAGAATGCCATCAATCATGGATTTCGGCGGATGACAAAGCCATGCTGCATTGAGATAACCATGAAGCTTTTTGGAGCGCAGCTTTATATCCGGATCCGTGATAACGGCTGCGGCCTGCCGCAGAAGCTTGTAAATGAGCTGAATAATAAAAACAGCAGTGATGGAAATCATGTAGGTGTGGCGAATGTAAGAAAGCGGCTGGAGCTCTATTATGGGGAAGAGCATGAGATGTATTTTGAGAGCCGGGAAGGAGAAGGAACCAGTGTGCATCTGTTTATCTGCGCAGAAGGGGGGAGACGAGCAGAATGAAGATTATTATAGTGGAGGATGAAAAATCGATCCGGAATGGTCTGGTAAAAATGCTGCCGAAATTGGATCCGGAATATGAGGTCGTTGGTTCAGCCAAGGATGGATCGGAAGGATACCAGCGTATCCTGGCTGAACAGCCGGATCTTGTGATCATGGATATTGAAATGCCGGAGATGGACGGCCTGACTATGCTGGAAAAGCTGAGAAAAGAAGGGTTTGCAGGGAAAGCTGTGGTACTGACGGCCTATTCCGATTTTTCCTATGCGAAGCGGGCCATTGAGCTTGGCATTGAAAATTACCTGTTAAAGCCGATCAAGCTTGAGGAACTGAAAAAAACGCTGGGGACTGTCAGTGCCTCCTTAAGGCAGGAGGCAGGTACACGAAAGATTCAGGAAAAGCTGTTATCCCTGGAACAGATCTTTCGTTCAGCACTTCTGGCGGAGCTTACCGTGGATGAGGAACTGGAGGTCTATGCAGAAACTACCTACGGTATTGACAGCCACGGTACCTTTGCCATTCTGACGGCATATTTAAGTGACTACTATGATGACTATTATGAGCCTGCAGAGCGGTTTCTGGAGCCGTATCTGAAAACAGGAAGCGAGTATTCCGTCTGTATGCTGACTACAGTACACCACAGATCCATCGTGATAGTCTTTTATAATATGAAGGATCCGGAAAAAATCCGCAGCTGGTGCGAAAAGCTGGTCATCCCATCGGCCTACAGCAATCTGAAGCACCCGCCGATCTTTGGCTGGACAGTCTGCCAGGGCCTGACGGAGTTTGCCTCCGGCCTTGAGAAGCTGGAGCAGGCCCGTATGTGGAAGCTTTGCTTTCCGGAAGGAAAGCTGATGACGGAAAAACAGATCAGTGCCGTCCAGACAGTGCCGCTTAAATATTCCCTGGATCTGGAGTCTCAGTTAAAGCAGGCAGTGGTGAAGCGGGACCGGGCTGCCTATGACCGCATACTGGAGCAGATTATGGCATACTGTGTAGAGGAACCGCATCACCCGGATGAGATCCGCGAAGCCTGGGCGAGGCTTGTGGTGGCTATGATCGCAGTCGCGGATTCCATGGGCCGGGGGACGGATCACATTTCCATGCGTCATATTGTGGGGGAACTATCTCAGGCAATTTCCTGGCAGCGCATCCGCGAGCTGATGCAAAACTTTTATGATGCGATTACCGGCGGACAGGATCAGCCGGAGAGCGTCAGCCTGCTGGTAAAGCGTGCCCTGTCCATGATCGAGACCTATTACAGCCAGGGCATCACGCTGGAGGAGCTGGCAGAGCGGCTGTGTGTGACCGATGAGTATTTAAGCACGCTGATCAAAAAAGAAACCGGCATATCCTTTACGGAGACCGTGCGGAAAATGCGCATCGAGCGCATCAAGGAGCTGCTTTTGCATTCCAGCCTGAAATTAAACCAGATCGCGGAAATGGTAGGCTATTCCGATCCAAAGTACATGAGTAAGGTATTTAAGGAAGAAGTGGGCATGCTTCCGGCACAGTTTCGGAAACAGAACCATTGACAAAGGAATAACACCTTAAATAGTTACTCCTTTTTAAAAAATTTCCTCTTTGCATTTCTGACGAAAATGGTAGAATAATGTCAACATAAAAAACAAGACATCATATTCATTGACTATATTTGATTTAATTCAATTTTAGAAGGAGTGACCATTATGAGAGAGATGAATCTGACTTTCCGTAATCCGGATGAGGTACTTGATTTTGTTAAGACTGTAGAGCAGTATCCGTTTGACATGGATCTTTGCCGCGGCAGTGTTGTCGTTGACGCGAAATCCTTACTTGGTATCATGAATCTGGGCTTCAACCAGACCGTGAACTTAAAAATCTACAGCAACGACTGCAATGAGCTTTTCCAGAATATTGAGAAGTACAAAGCAGCATAACTCAGAAGACTTTCAATTTATTTGTTCCCCCATACCAGACAGAGTAGCCTCGGCTATTCTGTCTTTTATTTTGCGGAAAATTGTGGTAGAATCCATATAATTACCTTATATACAAAGAAGAAAGACGAGGAGAGAAAGATGTACAAGATTGTTTCACGGTTACTCATCTACGGTGATATGCCGAAGGATACCATTCTGATGGAGCTGGCCGATATCATCCGGAAGGCAGACAACAAGAGCCAGACCAGAGAGGAACTGGTTACCAGAACCTTTACCCAGATCAAGCACCTGCTTCAGGTGGCGACAGATTATGCTTTCGATAAAAACCTGTGGCAGAATTATCTAACCTTTCTGCTGATTACCAATGAAAATCCCTTCAGCATCACCTGTGAGAAGGTGGGCGCGAATGAAGGAAGCGTCAATTATTTTGCGAAAAGTGATTTCAAGGCATTTATGGAGCTGTTCCATTATGATTTCAGCGCGCTGGAGGAGTACCTGGGCATTGACTGCTTTACCCGCCTGTCAAACTATAAGGCCATTGGCAAGAAGGAACTGATGTACAATAAGAACGTCAGCGAGAAGGTACGGATGTTAAGCGAAAAGCTGGCGGCAGCAGCAGATGAGAATGAATTCTTTGATGCGGTGACTGGTTTTTACAAGGCGTATGGCGTCGGCATGTTCGGCCTCAACAAGGCATTCCGCATCCAGTCCAGAGAGGATGGCGGCGTGAACTTCTGTGCCATCAACAATATGGATGCCGTCATGCTGGATGACCTGATCGGTTATGAGATCCAAAAGAAAAAGCTGGTTGATAATACCCTGGCCTTCGTAGAGGGGAAAAAGGCAAACAACGTGCTGCTGTTCGGTGACAGCGGTACCGGTAAGTCAACCAGTATCAAAGCAATTGTCAATGAGTTTTACGATCAGGGACTGCGCATGATCGAGATTTACAAGCACCAGTTCAAGGATCTCTCTGCTGTCATCGCCCAGATCAAGAACCGCAATTACCGTTTCATCATTTATATGGATGATCTGTCCTTCGAGGAATTTGAAATCGAGTACAAGTTCTTAAAGGCAGTGATTGAGGGCGGCGTGGAGACCAAGCCGGACAACATCCTGATCTATGCAACCTCCAACCGCAGACATCTTATTAAGGAAAACTGGAGCGACCGCGACGATGTGGAGAGCCAGAACGGCATGCACCGTTCCGATACCATGGAGGAGAAGCTGTCCCTGGTAAACCGTTTCGGCGTGACCATCAATTACTCCAAGCCATCCCAGAAGGAGTACTTCAATATCGTGGTAGAGCTGGCACACAGGGCAGGCCTTACCATGTCAGATGACGAACTCCGCGCGGAAGCCAACAAATGGGAGTTAAGCCATGGCGGAATTTCCGGACGTACCGCGCAGCAGTTTATCAATTATCTGCTGGGAACGGTATAAAAGCATGCTGTCATAAATGGAATACATGGCCGGAGAATGGCGTATTTAAGCCGTTTTTCGGCCTTCTGAAAAAATTGGAAAAATATTTAAAAAAAAGTTTAAAAAAAGTTTTTAAAAAGTGTTGACAAAACTGAAAAGCTGCGGTATCATATACATCGTTGCAGCGAACAAGAGCTCAACAAACTAAATAATATGTGTGCGTAGCTCAGCTGGATAGAGCACTTGGCTACGGACCAAGGTGTCGGGAGTTCGAATCTTCTCGCGCACGTATAAGAATCCCTTATTTTAAGGGAAAAGTGAAAAAGGCATCCTCTTCGGAGGGTGCCTTTTTTGCGTCTTGACTAACATTTGACTAACGTTTTTTCGGGCTCATTTTCGGTGCTTTTGGTCTTCACCGAAAGCAGATTTTCCAGAGCATCGGAAGCAGCTTCATCCGCGCGCTTCAAAAAGTGGCTGTAGATGTTCATAGTGGTTGATGTCTGAGCGTGCCCCAGACGACCGCCAACCGTCCGGACATCCACATTTTGCGAGATCAGCAATGTGGCCGATGTGTGCCGCAGGCCATGCAGCGGGATGTCCGGAAGTTTCTCTTCTTCCTTTTTTACGGAATCATTATACCATCGAATAATTGTCTTAAATTCGCCATATGGCGTGCTGGGGTGCATCTGCAGACCGTTCCACTGGATGAAAACAAAATTATCACCTTCCCAGGCATCGCCAAGCCGGAGCTTCAGCTGCAGATATTCTTTCCGGTAAGTTTTCACCATTTCCATGACACTTGCTGGAACTGAAATAATCCGGTTGGAAGATTCTGTCTTCGTTTCCTTTGTGACAGCCTTGCCGTTGATCTGGCTGGTGCTCTTTGTGATGGAAAGGGTGTTGCGGGTAAAATCGAAATCGCTCCACTCCAGGGCAATCAGTTCTCCGCGGCGGGCACCGCAGAAGAGAGCAAGGTTGAAAAATACCCGGTACTGGGTCGGAATCTTCCGGCGTTCGATGTAGTCTGATACGGTGTATGACTTTCCGGTATCGTCAACGCGGGTGTGCCCGTTAATGCGTACTTCAAAAACGCTGTCCAGCGCCCTCAGGAAGGCTTCTGCCTGTTCTAGGGTGAAATACTTAATCTTCTTTTCTTTGCGGCTTGTGGGCGGCGTCACGCGCCTGCAGGGGTTATCATTAACGACATTCCATTTAACGGCCAAGGTAAATATCGCACTGATGGCCGTATTTACGTGTTTGATGGTTTTTATGGAATAGCCACCCTCTTTTCCGTCCTTGCGTTCCACCAGGAGCTGGTTATAAAGCCGGTTAAGATTGGCAGGCTGTACCTTTGACATTTTTAACTGGCCAATGGCCGGAATGATGTGAAGTCGGAGCATAGTTTTGTACTGGCTCAATGTATTCGGATCCAGATGCTGCACGGCATATTCTTCCAGATACCGCTCAGAAAATTCATCAAAGGTGATTTTTTCGCCATCCAGATAGGTGCCGCTTTTCACCTGGTCTTCGAACTTCATAGCGAATACTTCCAGCGCCTTCTGATTCTGTTTTTCTGTTTTGTCCGGATCCGGAATAAATGTGGCGGTCTCCACAATCTGGGTTCCATCAGGTTTGCGTCCATTGCTGACCGTGACCTGATAGCCTTTTCCTCTTTTTCTGATGCTTGCCATATATCAATTTCCTTTCTGTTGCGATGTCGCAACGGTAAAAATGAGTACAAAAATAACGCCCCTTGCAGGACGCCCAGGAAAATGATATAATTCAGGTGTTCAAGCTGATTTATATCTGGCCGGGCATCCGGCAAGAGAAAATCTATGTAAAGCCGTTCGGTGTTGGTGGCACCGGGCGGTTTTGCATTTTATTTATTTTCTAAAATTTTTCTAATAAGCTGTTCTATAATATCAGCATTCTGAAGTTCAAGTGTATAAGATTTATTTGCCTGCTGCAAAATTAGATTATTTTGAGTAGCTGCGATATTGGTAAGCTTATCTAAAGGTATTTCAAAAGCTTTTTGTGCCTGCATAAAGGTTATGCGTTGGTTAGTGATAGAAAGCTGTCCCATATATCTGCTAGTTACATCTTTATAAATCTTCCGACTTCCAGATCCACCACTACGAACATAAACTCCCTTAGCTATACGTACTGATGTTCCAGAGCTACGACCAGTAGATCCAATGGCCTTGTTTTGTGTAATAAGCAGTGTGGCTAGTTGCTCAAAGTAGGCTAGCTCGTCTTTTTTCAAAAGAATGCTTGGATTTGAAATGGTATTGACCGAATAATTTGCAACCATATCAAGCAAATGTTGGCGCTGTTCATTTGTTCGTTGTGTTATGACCGCCGCATTTTTCTTTTTTCTGGTTTTATATATATAAACCCCCAAACACGGAACAAAATAGGTAAACAATAACACAATCCAATCCAACAAGGAATAGTGAGAATAATTATGGGAAATTCCATATATAAAAAACAGAGTCCACATTCCGATTCCTATATATCCGAACATCGTTTTATCATCCCCTTATCGTATGTTATTTAATCTTAATTCAATCAATTCTTTCGGATATCCCGTGCAATCACAGAACTGGCTCTGCGTGCATCCGGAATAATTCTGCAACATGTCATCCGAGATAAGGAGATGTGCTGCAAACTGATTCGCTTCCCGTTCAATCCCAGATGTCAGCAATAAAGTTTTATTTTTTATGAAAGCGCAATTTTCCTTGCGATGTAAAAGTGCATGACCAAGTTCGTGGGCCACGACAACTTTAAACATCGGGCTGTCCGTTGGGATATTATCATTGACGAAAATCCAGCGCTTGCGCTTTACGAGCTTATAGTTTCCGGCAATCTCGCCCAGCGGAAGGATTGCAATCCGGATGTTGGCATATTCGGCTATCTTGACAGGATCACGGCTGCCGGCCATACGCTCATAATACCGAATCAGGCGCTTGGCTTTATGATCTACAGATTCCAAAAAGTATCACCTACTTTTTATTCTTATTTGGATTGTATTTAACTTTGTTTTCTTTCTTGGTTTCTCTGAGGGCATATTCAATGGCGTTCTGGAGTAGATTCAGAGATGCATTATCAATTTCAATACCATTGTAATATAGCGGACCATCATCACCTTTCTGGATTTCTCCCATAATCCGGTCGAGATCCCTAGCAATATCTCTTTCATCTCTGGTGTTTAATTCTGGTCCAGATTCTGCACTTTCTCCAGATGCGAGATAATCAACTGATACGTTGAAGAAATTTGCAACCTTTTGTAACCGCTCATATGTCGGTGTACTATTTTTCCATTTTGAAATACTTCCATTAGAGAAGCCAAGCTCTTTTTCTAGTTTCCCTTGGGATATTCCAGTTTCTTTTCTTAGCTTTTCTATCCGCTCAAACGTAGTCAAAATAAACCTCCTTATTTACAGAAAATATTCTGTAGAAATCGCTTGACAAATAGAAAAGATTCTGTATAATTAGAAGTGTATTACAGAAAACTTTCTGTGAAGCATGTAAAGCGATCGCTGAAAATATTCTATTGAACTGACAATTTCATATTAGAATATTTTCGGTAAAAAGTCAATATATAAATAGAAAGTTTTCTGAAACAAGACAATGAAATGGAGGTGGGAAATATGCTCTACGATAATGTAAGGCGCATGTGCGAACAAAAGGGAATTTCAGTTTCTATGTTAGAGAAAAAGATGGAATTTTCAAATGGAAGCATTAGTAAGTGGAACGACAATGAGCCTGGAATCCGTAAGGTTCAGAAAGTGGCCGATTATTTCGGCGTTGCAATCGAAAATCTGCTGGAGTAGGAGGTGGTTACCGTGTCAGGATTACCACGAATGAGAACAGCAGCGAAGTGTGCTGCGTTCTTAAAGGAAAATGATCCGGAGTGCTGCATCGGTGAATGGACCATCCGAAAGATGATCGCGCAGAAGAAATTTCCAATCGTCAGAGCTGGCACCCGGATCCTGATTAATTTAGATCAGTTGTTAAATTATCTGGCAAATGGGGAGGAGGTGGACAACGATGGCGAAGCTTAACTTTGTACAGTCCCAGCACCCGCGGATGCTGAGCTACGTGGAGTGCCGCAGCGATCCGGTGTTTTACCTGGTCGAGGATGTATTAAAGCCGGAACCGGCACATGACCTGGATGATCTGGCAGGCAAGGTGATGTTTGGCATCTGCGCGGTGTTTGCGGGATGCGTGGCCAGCGCGCTGCTGGCAGGAATGTGAAAGGAAGTGAGAAGTATGGTAAAGGTTACATTTGAACAGGATGGCCGTGTTGAGGATGTAACGTCCGGTGAGTTTGTACTGGCTGTTATTAATACGCCACAGAAACAGTCAGACGGCAGGGTTTGCATTCTGGGTCAGGCAACTGATAAAGATATCACGTTGGCACTTAAAAAGCTGGTTGAGAAAACTGTGAACAACGCAGTCAGCCCAGAGGCAAGAGCAACGTCCTATAGCTTTCTGTTGGCAATGATCAACGTAGAATTAGGTCGCTTGTATCGAAAAGAAGAAACCCCAGAAGCGGCAACTTCCGGGGAATCAAGTAAATAAAAAATATTATTTTACACCCTCATTATAGATGTGGAGAAGGAGAAAAGCAATGGTAAAAGTGATTATCGAGCTGGATGGCAAGAAAGTTTTTGAGAAGGAAAGCGAGTTTGCACATATTCTTACTGGAACCTACGACGAGAGCGATAAAAAATATGATCGCATTGCCGGACTTGTTGGAACTATTAAAGATCCGGTGCATTTTCCAGGGATGGCAGTGGCCGGTATGGCCCAGGTAATGAAAGAAGCATGCGAAGGAGATAAGAAAGCATACTTGTTGTTGCTTTCTTCAGCCCGGATGAGACTTGATGAGATTCTGGAAGCGGAAGTTGCCAGCAACGGAGCTGCAGCGAAGGATGCTTTGCTGATGGCCATCGAAGTTGGTGCAAGCAGAGAAGGGAAGAAATCATGAAGAATCTGATCAGCCTTGGCCGTCACCCGGTCAACAGCCTGCAGGTCGGCCAGATGATCCGTTTCCGCTCCCGGAATTTTGTTCAGGAGATGGTGCTGACCATCCGGCGGATACAGTGGCTGAAGGATAAGGTCATCGTCTCCGGTGACGAGGCAAATGATGTGGCGCTTAGTGTGTATGACTGGGTGGAACTGGTGAAGGAAGAGAAAGAGGCAGTGTGATGGTAGTAACAAAGCAGGTGTTTGGCAGCCGGGAAGAATGGCTGCAGGCAAGACGGAACCATATCGGCGGATCTGATGCGGCGGCCTGTGTGGGGATGAGTCCTTATAAGGATAATGTCCAGCTCTGGGAAGAGAAGATGGGCCTGGTTGAACCGGAAGATATTTCAGATAAGGAATATGTTCAGTATGGAACGGAGGCAGAGAAACATCTCCGCGCTCTGTTTGCCCTGGATCATCCGGAGTATACGGTGTCCTACGATGAGGATAACATGTTTCAGAATGACAGGTACCCTTGGATGCACGCTTCCCTGGATGGCGAGCTGACGAATGAGCAAGGACGACGCGGAATCCTGGAGATCAAAACCACGGAGATCCTGCAGGGCAGCCAGTGGGAGAAGTGGCGAGGCAGGATTCCGGACAACTATTTCTGCCAGGTGCTGCATTATCTGGCGGTCACCGAATGGGATTTTGTGGTGCTGAGAGCGCAGCTTAAGAACCAGAGAGCCGGCACACTGCTGATTGAAACAAGAGATTACATAATCGAGCGGGAGGATGTAGAGGCAGACATTCAGTGTCTGGTGGAAGCGGAGCGGCGCTTCTGGGATTATGTCCAGAGTGGCCGCCGCCCTAACCTTATCCTTCCAGCAATCTAAAGGAGGACAGCATGGAACTGAAAATTTACAGCCCGCAGGATGCGGGATTTATCCAGAAAATTGACTGGAACTTCGAGGAGCTGAAAACAGAGATTAGCGCTGTGGCGCAGGAATATGAAACCTCTGTTTATACGGACGACACAATCGGTGATGCCAAGGCAGACCGGGCAAAGCTCAATAAATTTAAGGATGCACTGACCGGTAAGCGTACCGAAATCCGCAAGAAGCTCCTGGAGCCGGACGAGCTCTTCGGGCAGCAGGTGAAGGAGCTGACCGGGATCGTACAGAAGGCCATTGATAACATCGACGGCCAGGTGAAAGGCTATGAAGAGCGTAAACGCAATGAAAAGCTGGACAAGGTCCGGGAGTTTTATGAGGATAACATTCAGGATCTGGCGGAGTATCTGCCGTGGAATCGTGTCGTGAAGCCGGAATATGGCAACGCCTCTAAGACCATGAAATCCATCAAAGAGGAGATTCTGGCGTTGATCCAGAAGGTTGCTGAGGGCATTGCCATCTTAAATGAGGTAGACAGCCCTTATGCCGGAGATATGAAACGGGTGTTTTTACAGTCCTATGATATCGGCGCAGCAATGGCAGAGCGTAACCGTCTGGAAGAGGATGAGAAGCGCCGGAAGCTTTACGCAGAGCAGCAGGCGAAGCTGAAAGCCGAGCGTGAAGCAAAGCGGCAGCAGGAAGCAGAACGGGTGATGAGTGCCGGAAGACAGTCGATGCCAGAAACAGCAGCACAGCCGCAGCAGAGCATTCCGGTAATGGAAACCGTGGAAGATCCGGTGCATGTGCTGGACTTCCGGGTATATGTAAATGCGGCGCAGAAGGTAGCCTTAAAAGACTTTTTGAAAAAGAATGGAATCCGGTATGAACCGGTGCCGAAACAGTAGGAGGGAAAAGTTATGGCAGTAGGAAACAGCTTGGCAAAGAAAGCCCAGGTGCAGCAGAGCAGTCTTACCGTGTATCTGGCAAAGGATGCGGTCAGAAATCAGATTAATAGCGTTGTTGGCGGAAAGAACGGAGCGCGTTTTATTTCCAGTATCGTTTCCGCAGTGCAGGTGAATCCGGCACTGCAGGAATGTACGAACCCCAGTATCGTGTCGGCGGCACTCCTGGGAGAATCCTTAAATCTTTCACCGAGCCCGCAGCTTGGTCAGTACTATATGGTTCCATATGATAACAGCAAGAAAGGTGTTAAAGAAGCGCAGTTCCAGATTGGTTATAAGGGATATATTCAGCTGGCCATTCGTTCCGGCCAGTATAAAAAGCTGAATGTCCTGGCAATCAAGGAAGGTGAGCTGATCCGATTTGACCCGCTGAATGAGGAAATTGAGGTCCGTCTGATTGAGGATGAAGAACTCAGAGAGGAAGCGCCTACCATTGGATATTATGCCATGTTTGAGTACACAAATGGTTTCCGGAAAGCTCTTTACTGGAGCAAGCGCAAGATGCTGGCTCATGCGGATAAGTACAGCAAGGCATTTTTTATTAAGGAAACTACCGTTAAGACCCGGTACGGAACAAAGAAAAGGGTATCTTTTGCAGATTTTGAAGCCGGGAATTATCCGAAAGATGATGAATGGATGTATTCCAGCTTTTGGTATAAGGACTTTGATGGCATGGCGTATAAAACCATGCTCCGTCAGCTGATCAGTAAGTGGGGTATCATGAGCATTGAGATGCAGACTGCAGTTAATGCGGATATGGCTGTCATTCGTGAGGATGGATCCATGGATTACGTGGATAATGAGCCGGAAGATGTTTATGCAGATTATGAGGTATCTGAAGCTGACCAGGCAGAAGCGGCTCCAGAGCAGCCGGAAAAGATGGAAGGAGCAGAATCTGCAGGCAATGCAGAGGACGATTTCTTTAATTAAAACGAAAGGAGTAGTACATAATGGCAAAATTTATGAGCCTTGACCGGTTCGCCGGACTTCTTCGCATCCTCGATGGCCTTGCTACTGAGAGTGGTCTCCGCCGTGGTCTGGCCGTTCTTGTCGGTCTTCACCGTGCCGGTGGAGCCGTCGGCGGCCTTGTTCTCGGTGACAGAGCTGCCGTCCTTCTTGGTCTCAGTCTTGGAGACGCCGCCGTCCTTGCCGGTGGTGGTCTGGGACCAAGAAGGACGGCA
>ERZ773216.2966-NODE-2966-length-14973-cov-5.124883_pt1 | contig 14973 bp, 11 predicted proteins | sample MGYA00511259_ERZ773216 | MGnify/ENA primary metagenome ERZ773216 (study PRJEB29015, sample SAMEA2737764) | human gut metagenome | biome: human gut; feature: human-associated habitat; material: faeces | place: China | collected 2012 ... | reverse complement strand
AATTGCCAGCAAGGTAGTAGAGTTGTTTTCGGAAATGGCACAGCAAAATTATGATGTTATGATTGAGGCAGAGAATGTCGAGAAGATTAACGATATGGAATGGGATATTATAAAGGATGTAGGACATGGAATGTCCAATAAAGAAATAGCAGACCATATTGGACTGACAGAAGGAACTGTGAGAAATTATATTAGTACTATTTTAAAAAAAATCGGACTGCGTGACCGCACACAGTTAGCTATCTGGGAAGTGCAGTCCGGTGCACAGAAGCGTAGAGGATAAGATAAATGAAAAGAATGACAAAAGTATGGGGAATGCTTTGTCTGGCAGGATTATTAATCAGTCTGTATTTGGGAGTCTCTTTTCTAGTACCTAAACAAGGGAAAATAATTTTGACATTTGGTATGTTTTCCGGGAATCAATCTGACGTGCCTAATGATGACTGCTATAAGATTATTGACGAAACAATAAAAGAATTTGAAAAAGAATATCCGAATGTTAAAGTGAAGTATACCAGCGGAATATTAAAGGAAGATTATTCAGAATGGCTTTCTAATCAGGCTTTAAATGGTGCATTGCCGGATGTATTTATGGTTCTTCCTGAAGATTTCACTACATTTGCTTCGATAGGAATACTGAAAAATCTGGAAACGATGTTAAAGGCAGACGCATCTTTGAAAAAGGATGCATTTTATCAGGGCTGTTATGATGCAGGGACATATAAAGGGAATCAATACGCTCTTCCATATGAAAGTGTTCCGAGCCTCATGCTTGTGAATGAGACATTACTTGAGAAGAATAATATTTCTCTGCCAGATAACAGATGGACATGGAACGACTTTTATAATATTTGCAAAAAAATTACAAAAGATACAAATGGTGATGGGAAAACAGACCAGTTTGGTGTGTATGACTATAGCTGGATAGATGCTATTTACAGTAATGGAGGAGGAATTTTTAATGGAAGCGGAACTTCCTGCAACATTACAAATCCTTCTGTAGAAGATGCGATTCTTTTTGCCAGAAATATTTATCAGTTATCAGGGAGACAAAGTCCGACATCAGAAGATTTTGATAAAGGGAATATTGCTTTCCGTCCAGTTACTTTTTCTGAATTTCGTACATATAAACCATATCCGTGGAGAATCAATAAATATTTTGATTTTGAATGGGATTGTATTCCACTTCCAGAAGGACCGGATGGTAAAAATCTGTCAGAAACAGAGACAATGTTAATGGGAATTAATGCGAGATCAGAACATGGTGGACTGGCATGGAATTTTCTAAAAAAACTAACCTATGATGAAGAAGTGCAGCAGAAGATTTTTCAGTATTCTAAAGGAATTTCTCCACTAAAGAAGGTGACTGATTCTGAAAAGACAGAGGAAAGCTCTGAAAATGTCTCCACAGAAGAGAACAGTAACGAAAATACAGAATAAAGAAACGGTTCTTATGATATACTGTAGCAATGAGATCAGACAGGAAGCAGTATGAATCGGAACCGGACGCATCACAGAGGAAGAACTGTCTTTTTGTGCGCCGCCATCTGCTTGTGCATGGCAGGATTGGCGGGGAGACTGTTCTTCCTCATGCTGTATAAAGCGGATTATTACAGCCAGATGGCGGAGGAGCTGCATCGGCGGGAGCGCAGTATCAAAGCGCCGCGCGGGCGGATCCTTGACCGGAACGGAACGGTGATCGCCGATAACCGGACTGTGTGTACCATCTCTGTGATTCATAATCAGATAAAAGATCCGGAGGCAGTTATCCGGGTTTTGAGCGAAGAACTGGGACTTCCGGAGACAGAGGTGCGGAAAAAGACGGAAAAACGATCTTCCAGGGAGGTGATCAAGTCCAATGTAGAGAAAACGCGGGGCGATGCGATCCGGGCAAGGCGCCTGGAGGGGGTCAAGGTGGATGAGGACTATAAGCGATATTATCCATATGGACGTCTGGCATCGAAGGTACTGGGATTTACCGGGGGAGACAACCAGGGGATCATCGGTCTGGAAGTACAGTATGAGAAGTATTTAAAGGGTACGGACGGCAAGATTCTGACGCTCACGGACGCGGCGGGGATCGAGCTGGAAAATGAGGCGGAGGACCGCATCGAGCCGGAGGCAGGGCGGGATCTGCAGGCGAGTCTGGATGTCAATATCCAGATGTACGCGGAACAGGCGGCGTACCAGACGATGCAGAAAAAGAATGCGAACCGCGTCTCGATCATCGTGATGAACCCGAAGAACGGGGAAATCTATGCAATGGTAAATGCACCGGAGTTTTCATTGAATGAGCCGTTTGAGCTGGTGACAGATAAAAAAAACGAAGATTCAGAAACAGAAGAAGACATATCCTGGAAGAATGAAGTGCAGTCACACGCAGCATCAGCGCAAAATAAACAAGCTCTCCTCAATCAGATGTGGCGCAATCCCTGTTTAAATGATACATACGAACCGGGGTCTACATTCAAAATCGTGACTGCCGCTGCGGGACTGGAGGCGGGCGTGGTCAACCTGACTGATCAGTTTTCCTGCCCGGGATTCCGGATCGTGGAAGATCGGAAGATTCGGTGTCACAAGGTGGGCGGACACGGCGGGGAGACGTTTTTACAGGGAATGATGAATTCCTGCAATCCTGTTCTGATCGATGTCGGACAGCGGCTGGGACCGGAGCGGTACTATCAGTATTTTAAGCAGTTTGGTCTGCTGGGAAAGACTGGGATTGATCTGCCGGGTGAGGCGGGGACGATCATGCACCAGCCGGATCAGATCGGACCGGTGGAGCTGGCGACCGTCTCTTTTGGGCAGTCGTTTCAGATCACGCCGATCCAGCTCATTACAACGGCATCCTCCCTGATCAACGGAGGCACGCGCATCACACCGCACATCGGTATCCGTGCCGTGCGGGCAGATGGTCAGGCAGTCCACGTGTTTGCCTATCCAAAAGGAGAGAGAATCTTATCGGAGCAGACGAGTGAGACGCTGCGTTATATTCTGGAACAGGTGGTGGCGGAGGGGAGTGGAAAAAACGCCCGGATCGAGGGCTACCGGATCGGCGGAAAGACGGCAACATCGGAGAAACTTCCAAGGAGCCGGAAAAAATATATTTCCTCATTTTTAGGGTTTGCACCGGCGGACGATCCGCAGGTGATCGCGCTCATCACCATCGATGAACCGGAAGGAATCTACTATGGCGGGACGATTGCCGCCCCGGTGATCCGCGATCTGTTTGAGGTCATTTTGCCGTATCTGGGGGTGGAGAAAAGAGGTTGATTATTCCCCTAAAAAGACGTATACTATTGAAGTGTATAATTTGAGGAACTATCTCTGTATACATAGGAAGATAAGTTAGAGGTGTGACATGGTAAATGAAACAATACTGGCGGTTATCATCGCATTTGTGGTCAGCGCAGTGCTGTGCCCGATCGTGATACCGTTTCTCCACAGGTTGAAATTTGGACAGCAGGTGCGCGATGACGGGCCGCAGACGCATCTGAAAAAGCAGGGAACCCCGACGATGGGCGGTCTGGTAATTCTTTCCAGCATCATCATTACGTCTCTGCTCTATATCCAGGATTATCCGAAGATCATTCCGGTGCTGTTTATGACCGTTGGATTCGGCGTGGTTGGATTTCTGGACGATTACATCAAGATCGTGATGAAACGTTCGGAGGGCTTAAATCCGATCCAGAAGCTGATCGGACAGTTTGTGATCACAGGTATTTTTGCCTATTATATTGTAACCTCACCGGACATCGGAACAGGGATGCTGATTCCATTTACCGGCAAGTATTTACAGCTTCCGGTCTGGCTGTTTGTACCGGCACTGTTCTTCATCATTCTGGGAACTGACAATGGCGTGAACTTCACAGATGGTCTGGACGGTCTGTGCACCAGTGTGACGATTCTGGTAGCAACGTTCTTTACGATCGTGGCGATCGGGGAGAACAGCGGCATTAGCCCGATTACCGGCGCAGTAGTTGGAAGTCTTCTGGGCTTTCTTCTGTTCAATGTCTATCCGGCGCGTGTGTTTATGGGCGATACCGGTTCACTGGCACTTGGTGGTTTTGTTGCTTCCAGTGCCTTTATGATGCAGATGCCGATCTTTATCGCGATCGTGGGTCTGATTTATCTGGTGGAAGTATTATCTGTTATTATTCAGGTAACCTATTTTAAGAAGACGGGCGGAAAGCGTTTTTTCAAGATGGCGCCGATCCATCACCATTTCGAGCTCTGCGGATGGTCTGAGACCAGAGTCGTAGGCGTATTTTCGATTATTACGGCAATCCTTTGCCTTATAGCATACTTAGGATTATAGGAGGAAGATTATGAGTCAGAAAGTATTAGTAGCAGGAACAGGTATCAGCGGTATTGCAGCTGCAAAGCTCCTTCTCTCAAAAGGCGGGGAGGTAGTGCTTTACGATGGCAATGAAAAACTGGATCCAGAGGAGCTGAAAAAGAAATTTGACGAAGGCGCGACGATCACGTTCGTCCTCGGAGAGCTGAAAAAGACGGATTTGTTAGGCGTGGAGCTGGCAATTTTAAGCCCAGGCATCCCGACCGATGCACCGTTTGTAGAGATGATCCGTGAAACCGGTATTCCGATCTGGGGCGAGATGCAGCTTGCATATCACTGTGCAAAAGGACGTATGGCAGCCATTACCGGCACGAACGGAAAGACAACGACGACTTCCCTGACCGGTGAGATCATGAAGTCATTCTATGACAGCGTATTTGTAGTTGGAAATATCGGTGAGCCGTTTGCATTCCATGCATTGGAGACAACGGATGAGACCGTAACCGTCGCAGAGGTATCGAGCTTCATGCTGGAGACCATGACTGATTTCCACCCGAATGTAAGCGCTATTTTAAATATTACCCCGGATCATCTGGATCGTCATAAGACGATGGAATGCTACATCGAGACGAAAGAGAGCATTACCAAGAACCAGAAAGAGGGCGATGTCTGTGTCCTGAACTATGAGGATCCGGTACTGCGTGAATTTGGTGAGACTTTAAAAGACATCAAGGTGGTATATTTTTCCAGTCTGCGCACCCTGAAACAAGGTTTCTATCTGAAAGAGGATGAGATTGTATACAACGACGGCGAGAAAGAGACCGTGATTGTCAATATCCACGATCTGAAGCTACTTGGCCGTCATAACCATGAAAATGTTATGGCAGCGATTGCTATCAGTATGAACATGGGCGTTCCGCTGGAGAAGATCCAGAAGGTGATCAAGGAATTTAAGGCAGTTGAACACCGCATTGAGTTCGTAACCGAGCGTTTTGGTGTCAAATACTACAACGATTCCAAGGGAACCAACCCGGACGCAGCGATGCAGGCGATCAAGGCGATGCCGGGACCGACCTTATTAATCGCAGGCGGATATGATAAGCATTCCGAGTTTGACGAGTGGATCGAGAGCTTTGGCGGAAAGGTACGCTATCTGGTGCTGATCGGCCAGACCCGCGACAAGATTGCCGAGTGTGCAAAACGCCACGGCTTCAATGATATCATGTACGCGGAAGATCTGCAGGAGGCTGTACAGGTATGTGCATCCTACGCAAATCCGGGCGATAACGTCCTGCTTTCACCGGCATGTGCAAGCTGGGGGCAGTTCAAGAACTTTGAAGAGCGCGGACGCAAATTCAAAGAGTTTGTGAGAAATTTGTAATACCAAGGTTCAAAGGTCGGAAATCCGACGCAAGATTGCTTGCAGGAGGAATTGTGACTTTTGAGAATTGCGGAGTGCAAAGCACGCAGCAATTCGGTATTGGAAGAATAAAGGTTACTGGGCACGTATGCGTGAACAGTAACGAATAAAGGCTTAATGTATTTAAGGGGGCTGTCGCAGCCGGCATTTGTCTGCGGCAGCCCTGATTTGAAGGAAAAACTGCCGTTTACAGGCAGAATTTCGAAACTGTAACAACAAAAAGCAGGGGAGTGGAAGTATGCCGGAACCGGGAAAAATTAAAAAGAAAAAACCACATCGGTTTTATGATTACAGTCTGCTGTTTACCATCATTTTCCTGACGGTATTCGGACTGATCATGATTTACAGCGCGAGCTCCTATAAGGCGCAGCTTGATTACGGCAATCCGGGATATTTTATGCTTCGTCAGGCGGGCATCGCGGGTGTCAGCTTTGTTGCGATGTATATCGTCTCCAAGATAGATTATCACTGGTTTGCGCGGTTTGCGATGCTGGGATATATCGCTTCATACGTGACGCTGCTTCTGACGCGTTTTACACCTCTGGGCGTGGCATCGCATGGTAAGAAGCGCTGGCTGCGCCTGGGACCGCTCCAGTTCCAGCCGACCGAGATTGTCAAGATTTCCCTGATTCTGCTTCTGGCGGTTCTGATTGCCAATCTGGGCGTGCGGATCAACCAGCTGCGGGCAGTCGGATTTATCGTGGCGCTGTCGGCGCCGCTGGCACTTTTGGTTACGGCGAACAACTTAAGTTCTGGTATCATCATCTGCGGCATCGTGTTTGTGATGCTGTTTGTGGCGTGCAAGATCAAATGGCCGTTTTTCCTCTGCATCGGAGGCGGCGTCGGACTTCTGGCGGTCGCCCCCTATATAGGGCATCTGCTGGTAAAGCTCCATATCCTGAAGGATTATCAGCTGGGACGAATTAATGTCTGGGTCAACCCGGTGCAGTATGCACGTTCCGGCGGTTATCAGGTGCTCCAGGGTCTGTACGCGATCGGTTCCGGCGGTCTGTTTGGAAAGGGACTGGGCGAGAGTCTCCAGAAGCTCGGCTTCGTGCCGGAGGCGCAGAATGATATGATTTTTTCGATTATCTGTGAGGAATTAGGTCTGTTTGGCGCGATTTCGGTCATTCTGATTTTCATGTTTATGATTTACCGCTTCATGGTAATTGCTGGAAATGCACCGGATCTGATGGGGGCGATGATCGTGATCGGCGTGATGGCACACATCGCGATTCAGGTTATCTTAAATATCGCGGTTGTTACGAATACGATCCCGAACACGGGTGTTACGCTGCCGTTTATCAGTTACGGAGGTACGTCCGTCATGTTCCTGATGCTGGAGATGGGGATGGTGTTAAGCGTCTCGAACCAGATTAAGCTGGAGCAGTAGGAATATTTGGCGGAGTTACATATTTACTTCGGGAAATATAGAAAATGAGAACCATTTTCTCTCGTTGGCATATAATAATACATAGATGCCGGTGGGAGGGGATTGTTTGGCTTTCATCGAGATTCACGGACCGTGCCGGATTCAGGGCGGACTCACGGTGCAGGGGTCGAAAAATGCAGTTTTGCCGATGATGGCGGCGTCGGTGTTAAACCGCGGAATTACCGTGCTTGAAAATGTCCCCAGAATACAGGATGTGTTCTGTATGATGGGGATTCTTGATTCTCTGGGATGCCGGTGTGCGTTGCACGGAAACCGTCTGGAAATCGATACTTCAAAGATAAATGGCTGGCGGATCGAGCAGAAAGCGATGGGGAAAATGCGCTCGTCCATTATGCTTTTGGGAGCGCTCCTGGGACGCTTTTGCGAGGCGGGGGTCTACAGCCCCGGCGGATGTATGATCGGAAAACGTCCAATCGACTGGCATTTGCGGGCACTCCGTGCGCTGGGCGCGGAAATACAGGAATCGGAGCCGGACGGCTTCCTGCATGCACAGACAACGGGACTTCGCGGGGCAGAGATTATTTTTCCGTTTCCGAGTGTCGGCGCGGTGGAAAATGCCCTGTTTGCCGCTGTGGCAGCGGTGGGGCGGACGGTTCTGCGGGGATGCGCGCGGGAACCGGAGATTGGACAGCTGTGCCATTTCCTAAATGGTATGGGGGCATCGATCCGGGGGATCGGGACGGATGCGCTGATCATAGAAGGCGGATTGCCGCTCCATGACAGCCGGTTTGTGATCGGCGGCGACCGGATCGTAGCCGGGACCTATCTTCTTGCCGCTGCGTCCTGCAGCGGTGAGGTGATCGTGGACGGCGTGCAGACACAAGAGCTGCGTGCATTGACCGGGGTGCTGGAGCATATGGGCGTTTCGCTTTATCAGGAACCGGAACTTATATATGTACACAGCGGACAGCGCCTGCGGGCGGTATCGGTGAAAACCGGACCGTATCCGGCGTTTCCGACCGATCTGCAGCCGTTTTTGATGGCGGCGCTGTCACGGGCAGATGGAACCAGTATGCTGCGGGAGACTGTATTTGAAAACCGGTTTGGCACAGCGGCGGAGCTTCAAAAAATGGGGGCGAACATCGAATGCAGCGGGAACATTGCTCGGATTGACGGAGTGGAAACCTTGCGGGGAGCTTTGGTGCGTGCCCGTGATCTGCGGGGCGGTGCAGCCCTGACGGTGGCAGCCATGGGGGCGGACGGATGGACCAGAGTATCAGAATGTGAACATATTGAGCGGGGATATGAAGATATTTGCCGGGACTTGCGGGCATTAGGAGCAGAGATCCGGCGCCGGGAGGATGATGGAGATAGAGAAAATACAGATTGAAAAAAAGACAGAGGAAAAGGTATGGCGCCGCCGTGGGAAAAAACATATCTGGATCACGGCGGCAGCACTTCTTGTGGCAGCCGCGTTTTTTGTCGGTCTGTCGCTGCTTCAGATCAATACAATCCATGTCAGTGGAAACCGGCAATATACGGCAGAGCAGATAGAGGCGTCTATTTTCGATTCGCGGCTGAGCCGGAATCCGGTGTTCTGCTATCTGCAGTACCGCTTCCGGCCGCACAAGTCAATTCCGTTCGTGCAGGATTACAAGCTGGTGTTCCGCAGCCCGTCGGACGTGGAGGTGATCGTCTACGAGAAGAGTGTGGTTGGTTACGTTTCCTACATGAACAGCCGGATGTATTTTGACAAGGACGGCATCATTGTGGAGAGCACAAGCGAGACATTGCCGGGTGTGCCGAAGATTGCCGGACTTTCCTTTGGACATATCGTGCTGCATCAGCCGCTGCCGGTCGAGGATATCAGCGTTTTCAACGAGATTCTGAACCTGACGCAGGTGCTGTCGGTCAACGAGGTTGCGGTGGACGAGATCCGTTTTAATAAGGAAAAGGAAGCGACGCTTCAAATCAGGAGCTTGAAGGTTGAGCTGGGAAGCAACAGTGAGATGAACGGGAAACTTTCGGAGCTGACGGATATTCTGCGGGATTATCCGGATCTGTCCGGAACCCTCTATCTGGACAGCTACGATGAATCGAATGCAAATCCGATGTACCGGTTTGATAAAAACTAGGAAGAATCGGCAAAATCCGTTACTGGCACGTATGCGTGAACAGTAACATTGTGACTGGTTTATTGAAAATTTATAAAAGAAACGATTGATTTTTTGCTGAAAATCAAATATAGTATTAGGTAGGCTAGATTTAAAAGACCCTAATTTTAGTATAAAGATGATAAAACCGGAACAGATGGGAAAATGAAGGAGGAAGTATCTTGTTAGAGATAAAGATAAATGAAGCAGAGAACTCTGCCAGAATTATAGTAGTAGGTGTCGGCGGAGCCGGTAACAACGCTGTCAACCGTATGATCGATGAAGATATTGCCGGTGTAGAATTTATCGGTATCAATACAGATAAGCAGGCACTGCAGTTCTGCAAGGCGTCCACAGCTATGCAGATTGGTGAGAAGCTGACCAAGGGACTTGGAGCAGGCGCAAAGCCGGAGATCGGTGAGAAAGCAGCTGAGGAAAGCCAGGAAGAGCTGGCACAGGCTCTCAAGGGTGCAGATATGGTATTCGTTACCGCAGGTATGGGCGGCGGTACCGGTACAGGTGCAGCTCCGGTTATTGCACGTATCGCAAAAGATATGGGCATCCTGACGGTCGGCGTTGTCACAAAGCCGTTCCGTTTCGAGGCAAAGACCCGTATGAGCAACGCGCTCAATGGTATCGAAAAACTGAAAGCAGCTGTCGATACTCTGATCGTTATCCCGAATGATAAACTTCTTGAGATCGTAGACCGCCGTACCACGATGCCGGATGCACTGAAGAAAGCAGATGAGGTTCTTCAGCAGGCAGTACAGGGTATTACCGACCTGATCAATGTTCCGGGTCTTATCAATCTTGACTTTGCAGATGTTCAGACCGTTATGGTGGACAAGGGTATCGCTCATATCGGTATCGGTCATGCGAAGGGTGATGACAAAGCACTTGAGGCTGTTAAGCAGGCTGTATCCAGCCCGCTGCTTGAGACAACCATCGAGGGTGCAAGCCACGTTATCATCAATATTTCCGGCGATATCAGCCTGATCGAGGCAAATGACGCAGCCAGCTATGTACAGGAGCTTGCAGGCGACGATGCCAATATCATCTTCGGTGCGATGTACGATGAGAATGCACAGGATGAGGCGACGATCACTGTTATTGCGACTGGACTGGATTCCCACGGTGTGAACACACCGGTCGCAAAAGCGATGACTGAGTTCAAGACTCCGTTCAAGGCAAAGACGACTGGCAATACATACGCTCAGCCGGCAGCACAGACTGCAGCGGCAGCGCAGCCGACCTACAAGGCACCGACCTTCCGTGCACCATCTGCAGCAGCACCGGCACAGCCAGTCGCTCCGAAGGAAGCACCGCAGTCGGCACCGGCACAGCCGTTCCGCCCGATGCGCCAGGAAACACAGATCAATATTCCGGATTTTCTGAGAAATAAGAAATAATATAAGAGTGAGAGATGAACTGCTCTTGCTTTAGCAAAAATACAAAATATATACAGAAGCAGTTGTTTTTGGAAGAGACACGCATTAGAAGTGAAAATTTCTGATGCGTGTTTTTTTGTGTAATAGGAAATTCCTTGGAATCCCCTATTACACAAAAAGGCACATTCTTTTTTATCGTCGATTCAGACCTTCGACTTATGTCGAATCTATTCAAATTTTACGTTTTTCCCCCGATTTTTGGCGATCAAAACAGGCGTTTTGCGCCCTCGGTTTGACAAATTTTGCGGAACTTTTTTCTTATAATATCCCGTGTCGGACAGAAAGGTGGGAAGAGACAGTGACCTATCGTGTGTATGCGGATGTCATCCTGCTGCAAAATCTGGCAGCGGATTTCCTGCTTCTGTCGGTGGTGAAGAATTGCCTGCGTCTGCCGGAACGCCGGTATGGGCGGTTGGCAGGGAGTCTTCTGGGAGCCGTGTATGCGTTAGGAATGGTGTTAGCTCCGGTTCCGCTGGGATATGCCGGGCGGATGCTCCTAAGCGCCACGATGAGCGTGCTGATGGCATGGACGGCATTTTCCATCCGTAGGAAGTCGGAGGCGGCAGAAGCTGCGATCGGGCTTTACATAGCATCTATGCTGGCGGCTGGCTGCATGGAACTGGTTCAGCCGCTTGGAATACGGGTGAATCTTCTGTTCTGGCTGTTTACCGCGGGGGGGAGTTTTCTGATTCCATCTGCGGTGTGGCGGTTTGGTATGCAGCGGTGTATGAAGCTGGAACACCAGTACGCGGTAACGCTTTTTAACAAAGGCAGGGAGCGGCATGTGCAGGCGATTCTCGACACAGGCAACCATCTGACGATGCCGCTTTCGGGGCGTCCGGTGCAGGTGCTGGATGCGTGTGTGGCAGAGAGATTTTTTTCCTGGGAGGACGGTGTCCAATACATCCCATTTCGGAGTGTCGGAAAGGGCGGCGGCGTGATTCCGGCATATCAGGCGGAGCGGATGGAAGTGTCCGGTCAGGGCGGTATGCGGGTGATTGAGAAGCCGTGGATTGCCATTTCACAGGAGGCGCTGTCGCAGAAGGGCGAGTATCAGATGCTGCTCAATGAAAAATATTGGTTGTGAAGAAAAACAGCCGTTATGGTCTGAACCATAGCGAACAACATAAGGGGGAAAGCGTATGTTTATAAAAGTTTCAGTTCCAGGTCAGTTTCGTTTAAAAATGATGCCGTCGTTCCGGTCATTTCTGATGCACCGGGACGGGGAAGTTCATTATATCGGGGGAACCGATATCCTTCCGGCACCGTTTGACAGTGTGCGGGAGGCGGAGGTTTTAAGAAAATTTGGAACCAGTGAGGATAAAGAGGCGCGTTCGGCGCTGATCGAACACAACCTGCGCCTGGTGGTCTACATAGCAAGAAAGTTTGACAACACCAGCGTGGGCGTGGAAGATCTGATTTCGATCGGGACGATCGGTCTTATCAAGGCGATCAACACGTTTGACGTAGATAAAAATATTAAGCTGGCGACCTATGCATCCCGTTGTATTGAAAATGAGATTCTGATGTATCTCCGGAGAAATAATAAGACGAAGCTCGAGGTTTCGATCGATGAGCCGTTGAATGTGGACTGGGATGGAAATGAATTGCTTCTGTCGGATATTTTGGGAACGGATGAGGATATTATTTACCGGGATCTGGAGGATGAGACAGAGCGGAAACTGTTGAATGCGGCGATCGACCGCCTGAATCCGCGGGAACAGAAAATCGTGAAGCTGCGCTTTGGTCTGGGGAGAGAGCAGGAAGATGAAATGACCCAGAAGGAGGTTGCCGACCTTCTGGGTATCTCGCAGTCATACATATCGAGGCTGGAAAAGAAGATTATGAAACGCCTCAAAAAAGAAATTTCGCAGCAATGCGGTCTATATACCAGCCGATAAGTGCTGGAAGAAACAGACCGATCAGGATGTAAAACGGACCCATTTCATAGCGGAAGGAGACCGGGAAGTTGGAAAGCGTTTCCGGTATTTCCTTCAAAATGAAGCGGGCATAGGCAAAATCGATCAGCTTGAACAGCGTGAAATGAATCGCCATAATGTCAAAGGAATGGCGTCCTAAAAAGGCAAGGACCTTTGCCAGCGGTCTGATGCGCTCGGACAGGTCAGAGAGCGAAAGGACGAAGTAAATTCCAATGATGGAGATCGGATAAAATAAGACGCCCGGAATGTGCATGCTTGCCAGATCGATGAAAATGTGAAGCTTTGTGTTCGTCAGGTGCAGAAGCAGGGCGCTTATCAGGCAGCCGTACCAGACCGTATAGTGGCGGAAATTGGAGAAAAACTGCTGCATCAGCCAGGCGATGAGATAGACCGGAACAACGAGCAGCGCCGCCTGCAGATTGTAAGGGAGCGGGCAGCTTCTCATATTTAAGAAGACACCGGCAAGGCCAATCAGGATGCATGCAAATGCACATACAGGAAGCTTGACATTATCTTTCCGGGCGAAGCGGGCAGCTGCGCGTCCAAACCAGACGCATCCGGCAAAGAGTCCGGAGGACACCAGCCAGACCGGCAGAAACCAGAGGGCACCCTGAACCTGTTCCGGGGAGTTGAAGGAAAGACTGCTCATCCATGCCGTAAGCATTCTGGTATGGTTGTAAAGTTCCTGTCCCGCATAGAGCCTGTGCGTTACAAAAAAGTTGTGAAGCAGGACAAAAAACAGCGTGTAGAACATATACCTAGGCCATGCACCGGCGAGACGGGAGCCGAAGTAGAGAAACGGCGTATCCCCGTATTTCGTTTCATTATAAAAATAGCCTGTGATAAAGAAGAACAGTGCCAGGTGGAACAGATAGACGAACGCACCGGCGAAATATCCGGTATGCCCCAGCACGATCGCAATAATGCCCCATCCCTTTACGATATCCCAGTAGAGGGAACGGGCTTTTTTTTGTGTGTTCATGAATGGATCTCCTTGTGGTTGAATTCTATTTTCTATAAATAATATTGATCGTAAAACCCCTGAAAATATATTTTACTATGGAACGGCAGAAAAGGCAAGAAATTGGAATGAGTGAAAACGGTTCTCATTTGTCCGGGTATAAATGAGCTTTGAATTGTCCATTCTAATGTATAGGTGACAAAACAAAAATCAAAACGATTCAACCGTTTGCGTTGATCGTCCATCATACGGAGGGAATGGAAATGCCGGTCTATAAAGTGGAAATCTGCGGGGTCAATACATCCAAGCTGCCTCTTTTAAGTAATGAGGAGAAAGAAGAACTGTTTCGCCGGATTCTAAAGGGCGATCGGGAGGCAAGAGAACAGTATATCAAGGGGAATCTGCGGCTGGTGCTCAGTGTAATACAGCGCTTTTCGGGTAGCCGGGAAAATGTGGACGATCTGTTCCAGATTGGCTGTATCGGCCTCATCAAGGCGATTGATAATTTTGATATTACCCAGAATGTCCGTTTTTCGACGTATGCGGTTCCGATGATTCTGGGGGAGGTGAAACGGTATTTGAGGGATAACAATTCAATCCGGGTCAGCCGGTCGCTCCGCGATACGGCATACAAAGCGATCTATACCCGTGAAAATCTGCTGAAAAAGCAGTCAAAGGAGCCGACACTCTGCGAGATTGCCAAAGAATTGGGAGTCAGCAAAGAGGAGATAGCGTATGCGCTCGATGCTATCCAGAGCCCGGTCAGCCTGTACGAACCGGTCTATACGGACGGCGGCGATCCGCTCTACGTGATGGATCAGCTCAGTGACAAGAAAAATTCAGAGGAACATTGGGTCGAGGATCTGTCGCTGGGGGAGGCGATGCAGCACCTGCCGGACCGGGAACGCCGCATTATTGATATGCGCTTTTTTGAGGGAAAGACACAGACGGAGGTTGCCGAAGAAATCCATATTTCGCAGGCGCAGGTGTCACGGCTGGAGAAGAGTGCGTTAAAAAGCATGAAGCATTATTTGAGCTGAATGTTGATAGGGATTGTGTTATAGGGATTGTGTGAGATTCTTCTGATTGATTGTTTGGCGGCTCTGTGTTAAAATATAGAAGATATAGTCTGCAAAAAGAATCTGAAAATCAAGCAGATGACTGTTATCTGAACTGGGGTTGAGCGGAGTATTAGTGATAAAGGCAGCTTGGCGATGCGACACTCAGGCAGTCATGGACAGCAGACAGAGTAGAAAAGACAGGCGCAGGCGGATTGAGCCTCGCGCATGATAAAATGTACTCTCGGAGTCTTTTCTGCACTTGCTTTTGTGGCTGATTTTCCGCCAGCCGCACCCGAATTT
>ERZ773216.2965-NODE-2965-length-14981-cov-32.352807_pt1 | contig 14981 bp, 8 predicted proteins | sample MGYA00511259_ERZ773216 | MGnify/ENA primary metagenome ERZ773216 (study PRJEB29015, sample SAMEA2737764) | human gut metagenome | biome: human gut; feature: human-associated habitat; material: faeces | place: China | collected 2012 ... | reverse complement strand
GTTTGTCAATGACGGACAACTTGCTATTTTTTGATTTTATTTCGAACTCACGTTAATTTAATACTTATGCTCATTACGATTATTATCCTTGTACTGTCCGCAGTATTTTTTGTAAATGGCAAGATACGGTCGGATCTTGTGGCTCTTTGTGCTTTAGTGGCTTTGTTGATTTTTCAGATATTGACTCCTGACGAGGCTTTGTCCGGATTCTCCAATTCGGTCGTCATTATGATGGTGGGGCTGTTTGTGGTTGGCGGAGCGATTTTCCAGACAGGACTTGCCAAAATGATCAGTTCACACATTCTGAAATTAGCGGGTAAGAGTGAATTGAAATTATTCTTGCTTGTAATGTTGGTGACTTCTGCCATCGGGGCTTTTGTGAGCAATACAGGTACGGTGGCTCTGATGTTGCCTATCGTGGTCAGTCTGGCAGTCAGTGCCAACATGAATCCCAGTCGTCTGCTTATGCCGTTGGCGTTTGCCAGCAGTATGGGAGGTATGATGACACTGATTGGTACGCCGCCCAACCTTGTTATTCAAAATGCGTTGACTTCGGCCGGTTTTCCTCCGCTTTCGTTCTTCTCTTTTTTCCCGGTAGGGATTATTTGTGTGGCAGTGGGTACTTTGGTGTTGCTTCCGCTCAGTAAATGGTTTCTTTCGAAACGGGGGAAAAACGGGGAAGACAATGTTCATTCGGGCAAATCCCTGAAACAGTTGGTGAAGGAATACGGGCTATCCAGTAATTTGTTCCGATTGAGGGTGGTGGGTGACTCCCGGCTGCATGGAAAGACGATTATAGAGTTGGATATCCGGCGCAAGTATGGATTGAATATACTGGAGGTGCGTCGTGGGGATATGTCACAACACCGCTTCCTGAAAACAATTACTCAGAAGCTGGCCGATCCCGGTACGGTTCTTCAGAAAGAGGATATTCTGTATGTGACGGGGGATTTTGAGAAAATAAAGTTGTTTGCCGAAGATTATCTGCTGGAGATGCTGGACGAGCATACTACCGAAGAAGCGAAAAACTCAGCCAATTCATTGGATTTTTATGACATAGGTATTGCTGAAATCGTTTTGATGCCTTCCTCCAATCTGATAAACCAGACGATAAAGGGGGCGGGCTTTCGTGACAAGTTTAATGTGAATGTACTGGGTATCCGCCGGAAGAAGGAATATTTGTTGCAGGACTTGGGCAATGAGCGGATTCATAGCGGGGATGTGTTGCTGGTGCAGGGTACATGGAACAATATCGCCCGGCTGAGCAAGGAGGATGCCGACTGGGTGGTACTGGGACAACCGCTGGCCGAGGCTGCAAAGGTCACGCTGGATTACAAAGCACCGGTAGCTGCCGTTATCATGGTGCTGATGGTGGCAATGATGGTGTTCGACTTCATTCCGGTAGCTCCGGTGACGGCAGTGATGATTGCCGGTATCCTGATGGTACTGACAGGATGTTTCCGCAATGTGGAGGCGGCTTACAAAACCATTAACTGGGAAAGCATCGTACTCATTGCGGCCATGCTGCCTATGTCGCTGGCATTGGAAAAGACAGGGGCTTCCGAATACATTTCGAACAGTCTGGTCAGTGAACTGGGAACATACGGACCGTTGGCGCTGATGGCGGGTATTTATTTCACTACTTCCCTGATGACGATGTTTATCAGCAACACGGCTACCGCAGTGCTTCTGGCTCCTATCGCGATGCAAAGTGCAACGCAGATAGGGGTAAGTCCCGTACCTTTTCTCTTTGCGGTGACACTGGGGGCAAGTATGTGTTTCGCTTCGCCATTCTCCACTCCGCCCAATGCGCTGGTAATGCCCGCCGGACAATATACCTTTATGGATTATGTAAAGGTAGGGCTGCCGTTGCAGATTATTATGGGCATTGTCATGGTGCTGGTACTTCCTTTGCTGTTTCCTTTTTAAGTTGTTTATAATATATGATGCCGATGACGTCCGCTATAAACCATCCGATAGGAATAGACCACCAGATTCCGATGACCCCGATGGCAGGAATGCCGGCAAGCCAATAGGAAAGGGCTACACGGGTTCCCAACGATACCACTGTGAGCACTACGGACATTCCCGGCATACGGATGGCACGATAATATCCGTATAACAGGAACAAAATCCCGATTCCGCAATAAAACGCTCCCTCGATGCGTAAATAACTGATACCGATGTTCAGAATTTCCGTTTCGTGGGGGCGGACAAAAATCAGCATCAATGGTTTGGCGAATAAAAAGACCAGAATGGAAATGACCAGAGAGAAGAGAACGGTGGTAATCAAGGCACTTTTCACTCCTTTGCGGATCCGTTCCTCTTTTCTCGCTCCGAAGTTCTGGGCAATAAAGGTGGAAAAGGCATTTCCGAATTCCTGTACCGGCATATAGGCAAACGAGTCTATTTTTATTGCTGCCGCAAAGGCGGCCATGACTACAGTGCCAAAACTGTTGACCAATCCTTGTACCATGAGAATGCCCAGATTCATTACCGATTGTTGTACACAGGTCAGTGCGGAGAACGAAGTGATCTCTTTCAGGCAGTGACGGTCGAAATGCAGGTCGTTGCGGTGTAATCTCAGTTCGGGGTATTTCACGTAGGCATATCCCATAATTCCCAAAGCGGATGTTCCCTGTGCGGCTACCGTGGCGATGGCTGCTCCCTTGATTCCCCAATCCAACTGCAAGATAAAGAACAAATCCAGCCCGATGTTCAGTACAACGGAAACCGCCAGAAACCAAAGAGGAGTGACGGCATCTCCTATGGCACGCAGCAATGCCGCATAGAAATTATAGATAAAGGTAAAGCCGATTCCCCAAAAGATAATCCACAAGTAATCATACATCATGCCATAAATATCTTTGGGAATCTGCAATATCCTGAGGATAGGATGAATCCAGACGAAAACCGCTATATTTAGAATCAATGTTACTGTGCCGATCAGCAGGACGGATACATAGATGCTACGGCGTAGGGAATCCGTCCGTCCGGCTCCATATTGCAAGGAAAAAACGGTTCCGCTTCCCATGGACAATCCCAGCAGGATGGAAATAAGGAAAACCATCAGCGTGTAGGCGGAACCGACGGCGGCCAATGCGCCGGAACCTATACATTGTCCTACAATCAGCGTGTCGGCTATGTTGTAACACTGTTGTAGCAGTGAGCCTATAATCATAGGTAAGGTAAAACGTAGCAGAGTGCCGGTGATGCCTCCCTGCGTCAAGTCTATTTTAGATAACATGATGTGCGTCTGTTCGATTCAATTTCTTATTTATTTTGAAATTTATTGCGAAGGTAGGGAATAAAATATCAAACAACAATAGAGATTGTCTATTTAATACTCGGAATGTTCTTTCTCCTTAAAAAGAGTTAACTTGATAATATTTTCCATAGGAAACTTTTTATTATAAGAAATATCATGTATGTTTGCATAAAGTTTCCATTGGAAAATATTAAATCAAATAAAATAGTTCGATTATGAAGTATATAGTAATAGGAGGCGTAGCAGGAGGTGCAACTGCTGCCGCACGTATCAGAAGAAACACGGAACAGGCGGAAATCATTTTGTTCGAGAAGGGAGAATACATTTCGTATGCCAATTGTGGTCTGCCTTATTATATAGGAGGTGTGATTGCGGAGCGGGAAAAATTGTTTGTACAGACTCCGGAGGCTTTCGGGAAACGTTTTAACATAGATGTGCGTACCCGGTCCGAGGTAATAGCCATCCATTCTGCCGATAAGACAGTGGATATTCGTACTTCCGACGGGAAAACTTATACGGAGAGTTATGACAAATTATTGCTTTCTCCGGGTGCGTCGCCTGTTCGTCCTCCCTTGCCGGGCATTGACAATGAAGGAATTTTTACCCTACGTAATGTGAATGATACCGATGCTATCAAGAGTTACTTGCAGCAGCATAAGGTGAAACGGGCGGTAATCATCGGGGCCGGATTCATCGGGTTGGAGATGGCGGAGAATCTGCAGGAAGCCGGTGCGGAAGTGGCGGTTGTAGAGATGGCAAATCAAGTCATGGCTCCTATTGATTTCTCTATGGCTTCTTTGGTGCACGAGCATTTGTTGCAGAAAGGAGTGCATCTCTACCTGGAAAAGGCGGTGGCTTCTTTCGAGCGCACGGTCAACGGACTGGAGGTTATTTTTAAATCGGGCGAAAGGCTGCCTGCCGATATGGTGTTGTTATCCATCGGGGTACGTCCCAATACCTCATTGGTGACAGAGGCCGGACTGGAGATAGGGGAGATGCGCGGCATTAAGGTGAACGATTACTTGCAGACTTCCGACGAGTATATTTATGCGGTGGGCGACGCTATCGAGTTCCGTCATCCGCTGACTGATAGACCGTGGTTGAATTATCTGGCTGGTCCGGCCAACCGTCAGGCGCGTATTGTGGCAGATAACATGGTTTTTGGAAATAAGGTTACATACGAAGGGGCTGTCGGTACTTCCATTGCCAAAATTTTTGATATGACTGTCGCTGCTTCAGGCCTTCCGGCAAAGCGGTTGAAACAGGCAGGCATTGATTATTTGTCGGCAACCATCCATTCCGGTTCCCATGCGGGATATTATCCCGATGCTTTACAGATGTCCATTAAAATAACCTTCTCTCCTGTGAACGGGAAATTACTTGGAGCGCAGATTGTGGGGTATAATGGAGTGGACAAACGTATTGACGAATTCTCGCAAGTGATTAAGCATAACGGAACTGTATATGACTTGATGGCTTTGGAGCAGGCATACGCTCCTCCTTTCTCTTCGGCTAAAGATCCTGTAGCAGTAGCCGGATATGTAGCCGGAAATATACTGAGCGGAAAGATGAAGCCTCTTTATTGGCGCGAGTTGCAGGCTGCCGATTTGAGTAAAGTTACGTTGGTTGATGTCCGTACTCCCGATGAATTTGCACTCGGTGCTTTGAAGGGGGCTGTCAATATTCCTTTGGATGATATGCGCGAAAGGATGAAAGAGATTCCTCAGGATAAGCCGGTCTATTTGTATTGTGGAGTGGGGTTGAGAGGGTATCTGGCTTCTAATATATTGTTACAGAATGGCTTTGGGGAAGTAAGGAATTTAATAGGAGGTTTGAAACTGTATAAAGCGGCAACGGCTCCTCTGCCCAAGCCGAAGGAGTTCTCAAATTCCGGATCTTCAAGTTCTGATTCTTCAAAAGTTGATCATTCTGAACACAGTAAAGATTCTGCTGAAGCTTATACTATTGCCTCTTCCGTCATTCCTTCTATGAAAGCAATAAAAGTGGATGCTTGTGGCATATCTTGTCCCGGTCCTATCATGAAGCTGAAGAAGAGTATGGAAGAACTGGCGGACGGCGAACGTCTGGAGATTGTCGCTACGGATGCCGGTTTCCCCCGCGATGCCGAAGCATGGTGCCAGACTACCGGGAACCGTTTTGTCTCAGTAAAGTCAGGAGCAGGAAAGTATGAGGTAATTGTTGAGAAAAGTACTCCGCAATCTTCTTCCTCGGAGGTTTGCCGGGAGGATAAAGGGAAAACTTTTATTCTGTTCAGTGACAACCTGGACAAAGTTTTAGCTACTTTTGTACTCGCAAACGGTGCGGCGGCTACGGGAAAGAAGGTGATCATCTTCTTTACTTTCTGGGGGCTGAATGCTATCAAAAGATTGGACAAGCCTGCGGTGAAGAAAGATATCTGGGGGAAGATGTTCGGCATGATGCTGCCTTCCAGTTCTTTAAAGTTGAGATTGTCTAAAATGAATATGGGTGGAATGGGAGCCAGGATGATGCGATATATCATGAATAAGAAAAATATCGACTCACTGGAATCTCTGCGTACTCAAGCCATTCAGAACGGAGTGGAATTTATAGCTTGCCAGATGTCAATGGATGTAATGGGTGTGAAACGTGAGGAATTGCTGGATCATGTGACTATTGGCGGAGTGGCAACCTATATGAACCGTGCCGAACAGGCGAATGTAAACTTGTTTATTTAAATTTGCATGGAGAAAATAAAATCAATATGTGTCATGAGAGAGTTGTTCAAGGCTCTCTCTGAACTTGAAACCCGCTTGATGGAACAATATGGAGTGTCATTGAATGAGGCAATGGCACTTTGTTGCATTGGCGGAGATACGCTGACAGCCAGTGTGATATCGGAAAACACAGGTCTGTCTGCTTCGCATACCTCTAAAGTCATCCGTTCCATTGAAGAGAAAGAATTAATCGTCCGTAATTTGGGGGATAAGGATAAACGGCAGATGCATTTTACTTTATCCGATAAAGGGCGTGAATGTTTGGAAGCGCTGAAAGCAAATGAAATAGAAATACCGGAACTATTAAAGCCATTGTTTAAATAAACCCTTCTCTTTTCCATTTGTTTATTCCGGATATGAAACTGGAGAAATGGAAAAACAAGTGGAAGGAGTGGAGCAATCTGCGCAAATGGCAAATATGGAAACTGAAGCTGATTGATGCCCGTCTGTATTTCGTGAGCATATTCGTGGGGCTGCTTACGGGACTGGTTGCTGTGCCTTATCACTATCTTCTCTGGTATTTCTTTGATGTGCGGAAAACTTTTTTCACGGCGCATTATCCGTGGTATTGGCATGTATTGTTGTTTTTTATCTTATGGGGGATTCTGATCTTTGTCGCTTCTTTGGTAAAACGTATGCCATTGATAGCCGGAGGCGGTATTCCTCAGACACGTGCGGCCAATAACGGTCGTATCCGTTATGAGCATCCTTTTAAGGAACTGGTGGCCAAATTCTGCGGAGGTGTGTTGGCTCTCAGTGCGGGGCTGTCCTTGGGACGCGAGGGGCCGTCTGTTCAGATAGGGTCTTATATAGGAACACTTATCTCCCGTTGGGGACATATCCTGAAAGGGGAACGGAAACAATTGCTGGCTGCCGGAGCCGGTGCGGGCTTGTCTGCCGCTTTTGCCGCTCCGTTGTCTTCTTCTTTGCTGGTAATAGAATCCATCGAGCGTTTTGATGCGCCTAAAACCGCCATTACTACCTTGTTGGCCGGCGTGGTAGCCGGAGGAGTGGCTAGTTGGATGTTCCCCACGACTCCTTATCATCTGATTAGTGCGGTCGTTCCCGGTTTATCTTTTATCCGTCAGGCAGAGCTTTATATTATCTTTGCCGCCCTTATGGCTGTCATTGCAAAGTTTTATTCGCTCATCGTTCCTTTCTTTCAAGAAAGGATACCTGCCATGAAACTCTCCATTCCTGTCAAGATGTTGTATTTATTGATCATAGCTTATGCCATATCGTTAACAGAGACGAATCTGACAGGTGGCGGAGAGCAGTTTTTGATGATGCAGGGAATGAATGGAACTCATGATATCCGGTGGCTTACTATCATGATGCTTATTCATTTTGTTTTTACGCTGTTTTCTCTTTCTTCGGGTTTGCCGGGAGGAAGTTTCATTCCTACCTTGGTTACGGGAGGATTATTGGGACAAATCTTCGGGTTGGTATTGGTACAGCGCGGATGGATAGGGTATGAGAATGTGAGTTATATGATGCTGATCGGGATGGTGGCTTTTTTGGTGGCTGTGGTGCGTACCCCTTTGACTGCCATTGTTCTGATAACGGAGATTACCGGTCATTTCGAGGTGTTCTATCCTTCCATCGTGGTAGGTGGGTTGACTTATTATTTCACCGAATTGTTACAGATAAAACCTTACAATGTATTGCTGTATGACAGGATGTTCCGTAGCCATAATCCGAAGTCTTCCGAAGGGGCTGGTGCCCGCTATCATCTTTTTGTCGAGATAATGGATGGGTCTTATTTTGACGGAAAGGAAGTGGATACATTGGCTTTACCTAATCATTGTATCATTCGTAGTATACACCGGAATCGTAAAAACTTACTTCCTCAGGGGCAAACCCTGGTTCCCGGTGATCAAGTGGAGATAGAAATGGATGCGCAGGATATAGAAAAATTATACGAACCGTTGGTCAGTATGGCAAATATCTATTAAATTTGCCGTATGAAAAAGAAATTCCAGCTTGAAGTTCCGGGAGGAGCCGACAAAGTGTTGCTTCATACTTGTTGTGCTCCTTGTTCATCAGCCATCATAGAGTGCTTGATGCAGCATGGTGTCACTCCGGTTATCTATTATTGTAATCCCAATATTTATCCGTTGGAGGAATACATTATCCGCAAGGACGAATGTACGCGGTATGCCCAGTCCTTGGGATTGGAAATTATAGATGCCGATTATGATCATGATGCCTGGCGTTGTCGAATGGCAGGAATGGAGCAAGAGCCTGAAAGAGGAGGCCGTTGCTTGCGTTGTTTCAAGATGCGACTGCAGGAAACCGCACGTTATGCCCACGAACATGGATTCCCGGTTATCACTACTACGCTTGCTTCCAGCCGTTGGAAAAGTTTGGAACAGATAGAGGAAGCGGGCCGATATGCTACGGCTCCTTATCCGGATGTCACTTATTGGGAACAGAACTGGCGTAAAGGTGGATTGAGCGAGCGTCGCATTGCTATCATTAAGGAATATAATTTTTATAATCAGCAATATTGTGGCTGTGAGTTCAGTATGCGGAAAGAAGAAAAGGGAGGATGACGGGAATGAAGATGTTCAAACTGTGGATGGTTGTGATGTTATTGGGACTCTTGCCCGTTGTCTCAGAGGCGCAAGAAGACATAAATAATGCCATTAATGTACAGTTGGAGTATCTGAAAAAGTATCCTAAAGACAAAGACGCGCTTCGGAAAGTTAGTTTTCTCTATCTGAATAAAGCAGATTATGATCAGGCTATCTTTTATGGTCGACAATTGTTTGAGATGGGTTATAATGAACGGGATTACAATGGCGCTGTAATTTATTCTCATATTTGTCTGGGGCAGGCCCATATGATGAAGGGAAATGTAAAGGAGGCTTATAGTCATTTAGGGCAGGCCAGGCTGATAGGTGAAAGTAATAAAAATGATTCCGCTTTATGTTCCGTATATAATGGGCTGGGACTTTATGCATCGAATGTCCAAAAAGACTATTATCGTTCACTTACTTATTTCTTCAAAGGAGTTGAAGCTGCAAGACGTTGTCATTATGACAGACTCTATTCCATTTTGCTTTCTAATATTGCCGGTATTTATTATTTGAAAAATGATAGCACAGGATTGAAATATGCCCTTGAATGTTATGAACTGGGACATGAACGGAAAGATCCTTATCTGATTTATAGTGGTTCAACCAATACCGCTTATATGTATTATTTGAAGAGTGACTATAATACAGCATTAAAATATATTCAGGAGGCGGAGTTCACCATGGTGCAGAATGACTTTTATGATCAATCAAACGTTTACAATCTTTATGGATATATTCTGCATAAATTGAATAAAGATGATGAAGCGTTGGGTTTTTTCCGGAAGGCTTTGGATTTGAAAGAACAGGGAAATATTTCTTCAGTGATGAATTCTTATTTGGGCTATGCCGAAATTTTAATGGAGCATCACCAGTATGACCGGGCTGTCCGGATGCTGAAAGCCGGAATAGAACTGTCTTACCAACAGGCTAATGCCATCTATCGAAGTGACCTGTTGAAGGCTTTATCCCGATGTTATGAAGAAGATGGTATGCTGGTAGAGGCGTTGAAGTATCATAAGCTCTATCAGCTGGAAACAGATAGCTTATATAATGCGGAAAAGGAACGTGCCGTGGGGGAGATACGTGCAAAATACGATATGGAACGGCAGGAAAACGAGATAAAACAAAACCGTCTGGAATTATTGGAAAAGGAAAATAAGATGCAATTGCTTATAGCCGGATTTATCTGTATCTTCATAGCTGCCTCTTTACTATATTACTTATATTACAGAAAAAATAAGCTGTACCTTACCATTGTGAAGCAAAATCAGGACGCTATCCGGCGTGAACAGCAATTGCAGAACAAGATAGACGAGCAGTTTGCAGAGATAGGCCGCCAGTCCGCTCTTTTACAAGAATATCTTACGGACTCGACGAAAACTTCTTTGCCGCAACCTGAGAAATATGCTTCATCCTCGTTGACAGATGAAAAGAAGCAGGATTTATTTCTGCGTTTGGAAACGCTGTTGCGGGAGGAGAAGGTATTTACAGACAATTTGCTGACCAAAGAGAAAGTAGCGGAAATGTTGGGAACTAATCGTACTTATCTCTCTCAAATTATTAATGAGCAGACCAAGCAGACTTTTACTCAATTTGTAAATGGTTTCCGCACAAAAGAGGCAGTCCGTTCACTTTCCGATCCTGATAACCAAACTCCGCTAAAGGCGATTTCAGCTGAATTGGGCTTTAATTCCATGACTACTTTTTATAGCCAGTTTCAGGCGGCTACTGGTATGACTCCCGCCCAGTATAGAAACAAAGTGCAGGAATTGCATAAAAATAGATAATCTATTAATTTGCTATCATAAATTTATCCAAATGCGGCAATTGCTGTATTTGGACAACCTGTTTTTGCTATAATTTAAAACTTTATGCATTAATTTGCTATCGACGCAATATAAGCTGCAAAACTGTTTTAACAATAAAACGGGACTTAAAAGTGATTATAAACAGTATTAATATTAAATCTATAAAAAGTATGAAACATTCAGATTACCACGGAAAGCTACTTCGACTGGCGATGTTTTTCGTTGCATTGTTTTTGTGTGGAACAATGGCATATGCACAAACAGACCGGATGATCAGCGGTATAGTTGTAGATGAGAATGGAGATCCCCTGCCTGCCGCTCACATCCGTCAGGTGAGCCAGACGAAAGGGGAGGAACTGGCTGCTGTCATAACCGATATGAACGGGCACTTCCGGCTGACCCTGCTCCGCACAGCGAAAGAGATAGAAATCTCTTACTTGGGCTATGAATCAAAGAAAGTAAGATTGACAAGTGCGAACAGTTACAGAATTGTCTTGGAGCCGGCCTCCGAACTGCTGGACGAGGTGGTGGTAACCGGATATCAGACTATCTCCAGGGAACGGGCTACCGGTTCATTTGCGAAAGTAGATTCGAAAAAGTTGGAAACCCAACGGTTAAGTAGTGTCAGCTCATTGATGGAGGGAAGAATAGCAGGTTATAGTGACGGTAAGATACGTGGTGTGACTTCGATGAACGGACTTACTACTCCTCTGTATGTGATTGATGGGTTTCCGGTAGAGAAAACTATTTCTGACGGACTGGGCAACTGGGTCGAAAATGTGCCTGATTTGAATATAGAGGATATAGAGAATATTACGGTATTAAAAGATGCCGCGGCTACGTCTATCTATGGTGCTCGTGCTGCTAATGGTGTAGTAGTCATCACTACTAAAAAAGCCGGAAAGAATCAGCTGAATGTATCATTTTCAGCGACATTGACAGTACGCCCTTATAATTTTTATACCGGTCACTTAGCCGGTACGGCTGACATGATAGAGATGGAAAAGGAGTGGGCAGCCATGAATCCTAATCTTCAAGGAGAGGGAGCATCCCAATATGCACAGAATTTGTTGGACAATGCATCCATGTATTCCTGTTTGGGGGTACAGGCTATTTTAAAACATCATACAGGTGCGATCAGCGAAGCACAAATGGAGCAGACGCTACATGAACTGGCTTCACAGGGATTCCGTTATTATGATGATGTGAAGAAATATGGTAAACGAAATCCGTTTTCGCAACAATATAACTTGAATATCGGGCGTGGAACGGAAAAAAATACATTTAATGCTTCGCTGTCTTACAGGAATAACCGGGAAGAAGATAAATATACTGACAGCGAGAGTTTCGGATTGAATTTGCAGAATACTACCCGGCTTACTTCATGGCTGAGTCTGGATTTGGGAACGTATCTGAATTATGGAGATGGTACAACGCAGAGTTATAATCTGACCTCACCCGGATATAATTATGTTCCTTATAGTTCGTTGTTGAATGGCGATGGAAGCTACTATACTAACACGGCTGCGGACCGGTACAGTAAGTCACAACAGGAAATTATTTCTTCTTACGGATTGTATAGTATGGATATTACCCCTTTGGACGAATTGGGAAGAAACTTGTCGAAGAGTAAGAATTTTAGTAATCGTACTTTTGCGAGACTTAATTTTAAATTCACAGACTGGTTGAGATACACTGCTTCGTTCCAATATGAAGTAGGGGAATATAAGACAAGCCAATTGCAAGATAAGGAAAGCTATGCTGTACGTAATAAAGTAAATACATTTGCTACTGATGCAAGTGGGAGTGGCCAGGCTACTTATAATCTTCCTTATGGCAATATTTATACAACGGGGACTAATAGTATCCGTGCTTATAATTTCCGTCAGCAATTGGATTTTAACAAGACATTTGCAGAAAAACATGATGTGACCGCTTTGTTTGGTATGGAAGTACGTGAAAATAAGACGGAATACAATAATCGGAAATATTATAATTATGATCCGGCTTTACTAACTTATGATCTTATTGATGAACGGGTGCTGAGTAATACTTATACCGGAGTTTTGGGAAACTATGTATCATTCAATAAAAATGATATCTCCAATATCTATGAACTGGTAAATCGTTTTGTTTCTTTTTATGGGAATGCAGCTTACACGTATGATGGTAAATATATGGTGACAGGAAGCATTCGTTGGGATCGTACCAATTTGTTTGCTACTGGTTCCAAGTATCAGAAGAAACCTATCTGGTCGGTAGGTGCTGGTTGGAATCTGGACAAAGAATCTTTTTTTAAAGTTTCATTTATAAATATGATGAAACTGCGTTTCAGTTATGGTATCGGTGGTAACATCGCCAAGAATTCTGCTCCTTATATGACGGCTTATTATAATAATACCCATGTGGGCGGCATACAAGGGACTATCAGCAACCGTCCTAATCCTGATTTGCGGTGGGAAAAGACAACTACAGCTAATATTGGTGTAGATTTCTCTATGTTTAGAAATCGATTGAACGGTTCTATTGAATATTATAATAAATCGGGCGTGGATTTGTTAGCCAATACCAATGGAGTACCTACTGAAGGTTTTGGTTTTTCTACTTATACCATGAATAATGGTAAAATGAGAAACCGTGGATTCGAGTTGACTCTTTCCAGTGATGTCATTATGGGAAAAGATTGGAATTGGAACGTAGGTGGTGTGCTGGGATACAATAAGAATAAAGTGACTTATGTCAATGTAAAAGCACCTGCTATTTTTCTTCAGTTCGATTATCCTGCCGCCTATCCCCGTGTTGGAGTGCCTTATAATGCCATTTATGGATATCTGTGGGCAGGGCTGGATAGTAAAGGGCAGCCTCAGGTGTATGACTCGGAAGGAAATATCCATGTAAGCAGTTCACCGCAAAAAGTGGAGGATGCTGTGTATTTAGGAACTTCTGTTCCGGTTTATAGTGGGGCTATTAATACCAATCTCCGTTATAAGAATTGGGAACTGGCTGCTCAACTGCTTTTTGAAGGGGGGCACAAAATGCGGAATACCAATATAGCCTATCCGGGATTAGGAGTGACAAGTAAGGATGTGAGTAAACGTTGGCGTCAGCCTGGTGATGAGGCATATACCGATGTACCACGCTATGTTCCGTCAGAAAGCAAGGATTATAATTCTTACTCATCCGATCTTTATAGCAAGGCTTCCATTCATGTACTTGATGCCGATAACTGGCGCTTGAAGAATCTCTCTGTTACTTATCATGTTCCTGCAAGTGTATGTCAGAAGTTTTATGTAAAAAATGCACGTATCATGCTAGGTATGGAAAATGTGTTCACTTTGGCTAAAAGTCGTGATGTGAAATGGATGCTTGGGGGATATAGTAAACCAAATTATTTGTGTAATGTCAATTTGAACTTTTAAATGAGAGCAATATGAAAAAGATACTATTTATGATAATGACAGTGTTAGGGTGGATAAATCTGACTTCTTGTAATGATTATTTGGATATTGTTCCCAAAGGGAACAAAATTCCTACTACCTTGGCTGATTTTGAAGCATTGCTGCGAGATGAATATACCATTGGCTATATTCCTGTAACGAATAGTCTTTATCTGTTGAATGATAAATTTGTAGGACAAAGCAGTCTGACTAGCGTTACCCTTACGAGTGCCAATTATCTGTGGAATGAAACAGCGGACAGAATTGTACTGAACAATCAGGACGAAGGGACTTATTACCGTAGTTATATGGCTATTTCCACTTGTAATCTCTTGCTGGAGCATGTTCCCGTTGCAACCGAAGCGACTGATTCCGAACGCAATGAGGTAATGGCTTATGCCAAAGTGATTCGCGCTATGAGCTATTACATACTGGCCAATTATTATGCTGATACCTATGTGTCTGCAACTGCCGGTACTAAACTGAGTGTACCTTTGATAACCAGTGCCGATATTAATGCTCCTCACAAGCAGGTCACTATTCAAGAAATCTATGATTTCATGATTAAAGATGTAAAAGAAGCCATACAACAAGGATTACCCCAACAGTCAAGGACTGTTATCCATCCCAATTTGGGAGCAGCCTATGCCTTCTTGGCACGGGTCTATTTGCAAATGGCGAATTATGAAGAAGCGCTGAAATACGCGGATATGGCTTTGGAACAGAATGATACTCTGTATGATTGGATATCTTATTACAACAGTCATAAGGAAGCTATTACAAAAGAAGACAGTTATCCGTCGTTACCGTCAGCGACAGGGTATGATTATGTGGAGAATTACTATTTCCGTTGTGGAGAGGGTAACCCTAACTATGCTACCAGCGAACTTAATATTCCGGTGGAACGTGCGGAGAGTTTCGAGGGAGGGGATGCGCGTTTTCTTTCCCGCTGGAAACTGCGTACGGTAAATCAGGATACTTACTATCAAGGTTTGGCCAAAGGATATTTCAACGGGGCTGGTCTGACCACTTGCGAGGTATATCTCATCAAGGCCGAATGTTTGGCACGTCAGGTCACAGGTAATGATTTCTCTGCTGCTATGGATGTGTTGAACAAGGTACGTAAGACC
>ERZ773216.2961-NODE-2961-length-14998-cov-2.803988_pt1 | contig 14998 bp, 7 predicted proteins | sample MGYA00511259_ERZ773216 | MGnify/ENA primary metagenome ERZ773216 (study PRJEB29015, sample SAMEA2737764) | human gut metagenome | biome: human gut; feature: human-associated habitat; material: faeces | place: China | collected 2012 ... | reverse complement strand
AAAAAACGCTTATGAAAAATGTTGGTTTTATCGGCTGGCGCGGTATGGTCGGCTCTGTTCTCATGCAACGCATGGTTGAAGAGCGCGATTTCGACGCCATCCGCCCGGTCTTCTTCTCCACTTCCCAGCTCGGCCAGGCTGCACCGTCCTTTGGGGGTACCACAGGCACGTTGCAGGATGCTTACGATCTGGAAGCGCTGAAGGCACTCGACATTATTGTGACCTGCCAGGGCGGCGATTATACCAACGAAATCTATCCGAAGCTGCGTGAAAGCGGCTGGCAGGGCTACTGGATTGATGCGGCCTCTTCGCTTCGCATGAAAGACGATGCCATCATTATTCTTGACCCGGTTAACCAGGGCGTCATCACCGACGGCCTGAACAACGGCGTGAAAACCTTTGTCGGCGGCAACTGCACCGTCAGCCTGATGCTGATGTCCCTCGGCGGCCTGTTCGCACAGGATCTGGTGGAGTGGGTCTCCGTGGCGACCTACCAGGCGGCCTCCGGCGGCGGCGCGCGTCATATGCGCGAGCTGCTGAGCCAGATGGGGCAGCTGCATAATCATGTGGCCGCGGAGCTGGCGGACCCGGCTTCCGCCATCCTGGATATTGAGCGCAAAGTGACGTCGCTGACCCGCAGCGGCGAGCTGCCGGTGGATAACTTTGGCGTACCGCTGGCCGGTGGCCTGATCCCGTGGATCGACAAACAGCTGGATAACGGCCAGACCCGCGAAGAGTGGAAGGGCCAGGCTGAGACCAACAAAATCCTCGGCACCGCGAACACCATACCGGTTGACGGTCTGTGCGTGCGTATCGGCGCGCTGCGCTGCCACAGCCAGGCCTTCACCATTAAACTGAAAAAAGATGTGTCTATTCCGACCGTGGAAGAGCTGCTGGCCGCACACAACCCGTGGGCGAAAGTGGTGCCAAACGATCGCGATATCACCATGCGCGAACTGACCCCGGCAGCCGTTACCGGCACGCTGACCACCCCGGTTGGTCGTCTGCGCAAGCTGAACATGGGGCCGGAGTACCTCTCCGCGTTCACCGTTGGCGATCAGCTGCTGTGGGGTGCAGCCGAGCCGCTGCGCCGTATGCTGCGCCAGCTGGCGTAATAATTTGTTAAACACGGGGGGTGATTGTCACCCCCTTTTTTTGCGTACTACATGGAGTAAAACGCAGATGTCTTATTTTTTATCAGGAGGACCCACGACGTTGGCTATGCTTTAAGGAAGATTTATTTCTCACCTGAGGGTAGGGCGGAGCAGAGAGGATTAACTGCACCGTTTAGGTCACATTAAAAGTCGTCCCGGAGCGCGTAAAAAGGGCGACATAAAAAAACAGGATGAACACCATGTCCGATCGTATTTCGAGAGACGTGATTAATGCGCTTATTGCGGGTCACTTTGCCGACCCCTTTTCTGTGCTAGGGATGCACCGTACAGAGGCCGGACTGGAAGTTCGGGCGCTGTTACCGGATGCAACAGAAGTGTGGGTTATCGAACCCAAAACCGGCCGCAAGGTAGGTAATCTGGAATGCCTCGACTCGCGTGGCTTCTTCTCGGGCGTCATGCCCCGCCGTAAAAATCCTTTTCGTTATCAGCTTGCCGTTATCTGGCACGGTCAGCAAAACCTGATTGACGATCCCTATAGCTTCGGCCCGCTCTTAAAAGAGATGGACGCCTGGCTGCTGTCCGAAGGGACCCATTTACGCCCCTACGAAACGCTGGGTGCCCATGCGGATACCATGGACGGTATCACCGGCACGCGTTTTGCCGTATGGGCGCCAAACGCCCAGCGCGTCTCCGTCGTCGGGCAGTTCAACTACTGGGACGGTCGTCGTCACCCCATGCGCCTGCGCCGGGAAACCGGCATCTGGGAGCTGTTTATCCCCGGCGCGCACAACGGTCAGCTCTACAAATTCGAGATGATCGATGCCAACGGCAAGCTGCGCATTAAATCTGACCCGTACGCCTTTGAGGCAGAGCTACGCCCGAATACCGCCTCGCTGATTTGCGGCCTGCCGGAGAAGGTTGTCCAGAGCGAGGAGCGCAAGCAGGCCAACCGCTTTGATGCGCCAATCTCCGTCTATGAAGTGCATCTCGGCTCGTGGCGTCGCCACACCGATAACAACTTCTGGCTGAGCTATCGCGAGCTGGCGGACCAGCTGGTGCCGTACGCCAAATGGATGGGCTTTACCCATCTGGAGCTGCTGCCGATCAACGAACACCCATTTGACGGCAGCTGGGGCTATCAGCCAACCGGGCTGTATGCGCCCACGCGCCGCTTCGGCACGCGCGATGACTTCCGCTATTTCATCGATGCCGCGCACGCCGCCGGGCTGAACGTGATCCTCGACTGGGTGCCGGGCCACTTCCCGTCGGATGATTTTGCGCTGGCAGAGTTCGACGGCACAAAGCTGTACGAGCACAGCGACCCGCGCGAAGGCTATCACCAGGACTGGAACACGCTGATCTACAACTACGGTCGCCGTGAAGTATCGAACTACCTGGTCGGGAACGCGTTGTACTGGATCGAGCGCTTCGGCATTGATGCCCTGCGCGTGGATGCGGTGGCGTCGATGATTTACCGCGACTACAGCCGTAAAGAGGGGGAGTGGATCCCGAACGAGTATGGTGGCCGTGAAAACCTCGAAGCGATTGAGTTTCTGCGCAACACCAACCGCATTATCGGCGAGCAGGTGGAAGGCGCCGTGACCATGGCGGAAGAGTCCACCGACTTCCCGGGCGTTTCCCGTCCACCGGCAATGGGTGGTCTGGGCTTCTGGTACAAATGGAACCTCGGCTGGATGCACGACACGCTCGACTACATGAAGCTCGACCCGGTTTATCGTCAGTATCACCACGATAAGCTCACCTTCGGGTTGCTCTATAACTACACCGAAAACTTCATGCTGCCGCTGTCGCACGATGAAGTGGTGCACGGCAAGAAATCCATTCTCGACCGCATGCCGGGCGACCCATGGCAGAAGTTTGCCAACCTGCGCGCTTACTACGGCTGGCTGTTTGCTTTCCCGGGTAAAAAGCTGCTGTTTATGGGCAACGAGTTCGCTCAGGGCCGCGAATGGAACCACGATAGCAGCCTTGACTGGCATCTGCTGGAAGGTGCGGACAACTGGCACCACGGCGTACAGCGTCTGGTCCGTGACCTGAACCTGACTTATCGCCACCACAAAGCGCTGCACGAGCTGGACTTCGATCCGTACGGCTTTGAGTGGCTGGTGGTGGACGACCACGAGCGCTCGGTGTTTGTCTTTGTGCGCCGCGACAAGGCGGGTAACGAGGTCATTGTCGCCAGCAACTTCACGCCGGTGCCGCGCGAACACTACCGCTTCGGCATTAACCAGCCGGGTAAATGGCGCGAAATTCTCAATACCGACTCCATGCACTACCACGGCAGCAACGCGGGTAACGGTGGCCTGGTGCAGAGCGATGCCATTGAAAGCCACGGTCGTCCGAACTCCCTGAGCCTGACGCTGCCGCCGCTTGGCACAATCTGGCTGGTGCGGGAGGGTGAATGACGCAGCTTACGGCAGGTAAACCCGAACCGCTCGGGGCGAGCTTTGACGGAAAGGGGGTGAACTTCACGCTCTTTTCCGCCCATGCGGAGCGGGTGGAACTCTGTGTGTTTGACGGGGAAGGTAACGAGCACCGTTACGATTTACCGGCGCGCACGGGGGATACCTGGCATGGCTACCTGGCCGGAGGACGGCCGGGGATGCACTACGGTTTTCGCGTACACGGCCCCTGGGAGCCCTCTCAGGGGCACTGGTTTAACCCGGCGAAGCTGCTGATTGACCCGTGCGCGCACCGCGTGGACGGTGAGTTTAAAGATGACTCGCTGTTCCACGTTGGCTACGGCGAACCTGACCACCGCGACAGCGCGCCCGTCGCGCCCAAAAGCGTGGTGGTGCACGATCTCTACGACTGGGAAGACGATGCCCCGCCGCGCACGCCGTGGGGCAACACCGTTATTTATGAAGCCCACGTTAAAGGGCTGACATATCTGCACCCGTCAATCCCTAAAGAGATGCGCGGCACCTACAAAGCGCTTGGGCATCCGACGATGGTCGCGTACCTGAAGCACTTAGGGATCACCGCGCTGGAGCTGTTGCCCGTGGCGCATTTCGCCAGCGAGCCGCGGCTACAGCGTCTTGGGTTAAGCAACTACTGGGGCTACAACCCGCTGGCGATGTTCGCCCTCGACCCGCGCTACGCGGTGCAGCCGGAGAAGGCACGGGATGAGTTTCGCGATGCGGTGAAGGCGCTTCACGCGGCGGGTATCGAGGTCATTCTGGACGTGGTGCTGAACCACAGTGCGGAAAGCGATCTTGACGGCCCGACGCTCTCACAGCGCGGAATCGATAACCGTAGCTATTATTGGATCAGGGACGACGGCGATTACGAGAACTGGACCGGGTGCGGTAACACCCTCAACCTCAGTCATCCGGCCGTTACGCATTACGCGTACGAGTGCCTGAAATACTGGGTTGAGACGTTCCACGTGGACGGTTTTCGTTTCGACCTGGCGCCGGTGATGGGGCGCACCCCGGCGTTCAGCCAGCAGGCGCCGCTGTTTGAGGCCATCAAAAACTGCCCGGTGCTCTCAAAGGTTAAGCTGATCGCGGAGCCCTGGGACATCGGCGAGGGCGGTTATCAGGTGGGGAATTTCCCGCCGCTGTTTGCCGAGTGGAACGACCACTTCCGCGATGCCATCCGCCGCTTCTGGCTGACGCGCGATCTGTCGCTGGGGGAGTTTGCCGGTCGCTTTGCCGGCTCCAGCGATCTCTTCAAGCGTGACGGCAAACGTCCGTCGGCCACCATTAACCTGCTGACGGCACACGACGGTTTTACGCTGCGCGACTGCGTTTGTTTCAATCAGAAACACAATGAGGCAAACGGCGAGGAGAATCGCGATGGGACTAACAATAACCATAGCTTCAACCATGGTATAGAAGGGTTAGGCGGAAGTCTGGATGTGATCGAGCGGCGACGCGCCAGCGTTCATGCGCTGCTGACGACGCTTTTGTTGTCGCAGGGCACGCCGATGCTGCTGGCGGGCGATGAGCACGGCCACAGCCAGCACGGCAACAACAACGCCTATTGCCAGGACAACACCCTGACCTGGCTCGACTGGGGAGAAGCGAACAGCGGGCTGACCCATTTCACCGCGGCGCTGATCCATCTTCGCCAGCGCATTCCCGCGCTCACCGCCGACCGCTGGTGGGAAGAGGGCGACGGAAACGTTCGCTGGCTGAATAAAGACGCGCAACCGTTAAGCGCGCAAGAGTGGCAACACGGCATACCCTGTCTGCAAATCCTGCTTTCGGATGCGTGGCTGGTGACGCTGAACGCGACGGATGACGTCGCAGAGATTGTTTTACCTGACGGGGAATGGCGAGCCATTCCTCCCTTTGCCGGAGCGGATAATCCGGTTGTTATGGCTGTCTGGCACGGGCCTGCGCACGGAGTGTGCGTATTCCAAAGATGATAAAAAAGGAGTTAGTCATGGTTAGATTAGAGAAGAACGATCCGTTAATGTTGGCGCGCCAGCTACCATTAAAAACAGTTGCCCTGATACTCGCGGGCGGGCGTGGTACCCGTCTGAAAGATTTGACCATCAAGCGCGCCAAACCGGCCGTTCACTTTGGTGGTAAGTTCCGTATTATCGATTTTGCACTTTCCAACTGCCTGAACTCAGGCATTCGCCGTATTGGCGTCATTACCCAGTATCAGTCGCACACGCTGGTGCAGCACATTCAGCGCGGCTGGTCATTCTTCAGCGAAGAGATGAACGAATTTGTCGATCTGCTCCCGGCGCAGCAGCGCGTTCACGGGGAGAACTGGTACCGCGGCACGGCGGATGCCGTGACCCAGAACCTCGACATCATTCGCCGTTATAACGCGGAATACATCGTGATCCTCGCGGGCGATCATATCTACAAGCAAGACTACTCCCACATGCTGATCGACCACGTCGAAAAAGGGGCGCGCTGCACCGTGGCGTGTCTGCCGGTGCCTGTTGCGGAAGCAACCGCGTTTGGCGTGATGCATGTAGATGGCGATGACAAGATTATCGACTTTGTCGAAAAACCGGCGAACCCGCCAACCATGCCGGGCGACGACACCAAATCGCTCGCCAGCATGGGGATCTATGTCTTTGATGCCGATTATCTTTATGAACTGCTGGAAGAGGACGACAAAGACGAAAACTCCAGCCACGACTTCGGTAAAGACATCATCCCGAAAATCACCAAAGCTGGCATGGCGTATGCACATCCCTTCCCGCTGTCCTGCGTGCAGTCAGACCCGAATGCGGAACCTTACTGGCGCGACGTCGGTACGATTAAGCAGTTCTACGATGCGCACATGGATCTGATCGCCTATGTGCCCGAGTTCAACCTGTACAACCAGGATTGGCCGATTTACACGATGTCCGGCAACCTGCCGCCGGCCAAGTTCGTGCACGCCGGCCGCGACCGTCTGGGCCACGCCACCGATTCGATCGTCTCCCCCGGTGTGATCGTCTCCGGCGGTGAAGTGCACCACTCCGTGCTCTCCCCCAATGTGCGTATCCACTCGTGGGCACAGATTGTCGATTCCGTGCTGTTCGACGGTGTAGTCATCAACCGCCGCGCCCGCGTGTACAAGGCGATTCTTGACAAGAACGTGGTACTCACCGAGAACTCCACTGTCGGCATCGATACCGAGCACGATCTGGCCCGTGGCTTCACCGTCACGCCGGATGGCATCACGGTTGTCCCGAAGAACACCATCGTCGATGACTGATTGACCAGTCCAGACATGGAAAAGCCCCGCATCATGCGGGGCTTTTCTCGTATAGAGCTCCCTCTGATGAGGGAACTTACTAAGCGCTATCAGTACTTTGGCATATTGTCGAAGCTGAAGCCTAGGGCGGCGAGCTGGTCGCGGCCTTCGGGCGTGATGCGCTCCATGGTCCAGCGCGGATCCCACGTCCAGTCGATGCGGAACTCCTCGACCAGACCGGCCAGCGTGGATGCGCATTCGTCCTCGATAAGGTCGGTCAGCGGGCAGGCCGGCGTGGTCAGCGTCATCGTAATAATGGCGCGGCCTAGCTCATCGATCTCAATGCCGTAGACCAGACCCAAATCGATCACGTCGATGCCAAGCTCCGGATCAATCACCTGATGCAGTGCCTCGCGCACGTCTTCGGCAGTGGCGCGGCCGATATCGTCAATCGCCTTGATCGGAATCTCGCTGCCATCGGACTGTTCGTCATCCTGGCAACCGCATTTGCCGTGGTGACCGCCACACGCACAGGTGTCATCGCCGGACGCAGCAGAGTGCTCGATCGGGCGTCCGTTCGGGAAGCCCTTGGCCAAGGCCGGGTTGGCCATCACGCGGCGAGCGGCCTCCTCGTCCTGCAGGACGCCGTTGACAGCATCGAAAACGGACGGCTGTGGTTCGGGAACCAAATTATCGTTGGACATATTTCCTCAGTTCTTTGCAGCGAGGGCTTTGGCGATGGAGTCCTTCAGCCCTTCCCAGCCTAGCAGAGCGCATTTGATGCGCATAGGGTATTTCGACACGCCTTGGAATACCACGGCGTCGCCGAGCTTTTCTTCCAGGTTCTCGTCGTCCAGACCGGCACCGCGCGATTCCATCAGCTTGTGGAATGTCTGTTCCAGATCCATGGCCTCGTCAACGGTTTTGCCGTCCACCAGATCGACCATCACCGACAGGCTGGCCTGCGAAATGGAGCAGCCGTGGCCGTCCCACACCAATCGCTTGATGGTGTGCGGTTCGTCATCGGAGACTTCGACATGGATGGTCGCCTCGTCGCCGCAGGTCGGGTTGAACTGGTGCGATTCACCGGGCGTGCAGTATTCGTGGCTGGCTTGTACGGTGACATTGGCCGCTGCGTCCGCGGACTGTTCGACCGCTGCGTTGGGCGCAAAGGATTCCTTGCCATGCGGATGTTTCGACGCCTCGAGGATGACCTCTTGGTACATCTGTTCGAGGTCATCCCCGCTCATACCGAATTCGTTCATGGTGTTCTGTTTTACTCCACTCCAAAGAACTTACGGATGCCCTTGGCCGCTTCGACCAACGCTTGGGCATCTTCGACCGAATTGTAGACACCGGAGGAGGCACGGTTGGATGCGTATAGGCCGAAGTGGCGGTGTACCGGCTGGGCGCAGTGGTGTCCCACGCGAATCGCGATGCCCTGGGCGTCGATGAACTGGCCCACATCGTGCGGATGCACGCCGGCCACGTCGAACGCCACGGTGCCGATGCGGTCCACGTTTTCGCGCGGCCCGAGGATGCGAATGCCATCGACGTCGCCGAGCTTGAGCAGTTCGGCGGCGATGGTCTTCTCATGGGCTTCGATGTTCTCGAGCCCGATGTTCATCATCCATTCGGCGGCGACGCCTGCGGCTACCACTTGGGCGACCGGCTGGGTGCCGGCCTCGAAGCGGGCCGGAGGGGCCATGTATTGGGCCTCGTGGTCCATGTAGGCGAGCTCGACCATGGAGCCGCCGAAGTTGGCCGGCGGCAGGGCTTCGAGCAGGTCGCGCTTACCGTACAGGAAACCGACGCCGGTAGGACCGTACATCTTGTGCGCGCTCCAGGCGGCGAAGTCCACATCAAGCGCGTGGAAATCGACCTTGAGGTGCGGTACGGACTGGCAAGCGTCCAAGATGAAGATCGAACCTACTTCATGCGCACGCTTGATGATCGGGGCGATGTTGGTGATGGCACCCGTGGCGTTGCCCACGTGGGTGACGGCCACGACCTTGGTACGCTCGGTGATGACTTCGTCGAGGTTGTCCGTACGCACACGGCCGTCCTCGGTCAGGTCGATCCACTTGAAGGTGGCGCCGGTACGGTAGGACAGCTCCTGGAACGGCAGCAGCACCGAATGATGTTCCGCACGCGAGACGACGATCTCATCGCCCGGCTTCAGGGCAAAACGCTTGGCGGCTTCTCCCCCACGCCCCAGCGATGCATTGCCGAATGCGGTGGCGAGCAGGTTCAGTCCGGCCGTGGCACCACCGGTGACGACGACCTCCTCTTCACCTTCGGCCGCATTCGCGCCGACCAGCTTGGCCACCTTGGCTCGGGCCTCCTCAAAGGCCATGGTGCTACGGGCGGCCAGCTCGTGCGCACCACGGTGCACGCCGGCGTTAATTGTACGGTAGAAGTTCGCCTCGGCGTCGATCACCGCATTCGGCTTCTGCGAGGTGGCCGCAGAATCCAGGTACACGAGCGGGTGCCCGTGAATCTCCTGATCCAGAATCGGGAACTGCGCCCGAATCGCCTTAAAATCAACCATTATGTTCCCCCTACTTACGTAACAATTGTACGAAACGAGTGGGAGTCTGACATGGCCTGTTCGCGACCGTAAAGACCTGGCCTAAGCGGCCCGGAGCGTGTCGAGAATAGGGCATGTCAGACTCCCACGGTCACGGACTCAGGCCAGTGCGGACTCGGAGTCGGCGCCTTCGGGCAGGTACTGGTCGTAGCCGTTCTCTTCGAGTTCGTCGGCCAGCTCAGGGCCGCCGGTCTTGACGAAGTGGCCGTCGGCGAACACGTGCACGATGTCCGGCTTGATGTACTTCAAGATACGGGTGTAGTGCGTGACCATGAGGATGCCGAACTGGTTGGCTTCCTTGGCGCGGTTCACGCCTTCGGACACGATGCGCAGGGCGTCCACGTCCAAGCCGGAGTCGGTTTCGTCAAGGACGGCAAACTTCGGTTTCAGCAGTTCGAGCTGCAGCACTTCGGCGCGCTTCTTTTCACCGCCGGAGAAGCCTTCGTTCACGGAACGGGAGGCGAACTTCGGGTCCATCTTGAGGCGCTTCATGGCTGCGGACAGGTCCTTGGCCCACTGGCGAATACCGGGAGCCTCGCCGTCGATTTCGGTCTTGGCGGTGCGCAAGAAGTTGGTCATGGACACGCCCGGTATTTCGACCGGGTACTGCATGGCCAGGAACAGGCCGGCCTTGGCGCGCTCGTCCGGAGTCATCTTGAGGATGTCCTTGCCGTCGAGGAGGGCCTCGCCGGAGTCGACCACGTACTTGGGGTGGCCGGCCAACGTGTAGGCGAGAGTGGACTTGCCGGAACCGTTGGGGCCCATGATGGCGTGGGTTTCGCCGGAGTGGACGGTCAGGGTGGCACCCTTCAGGATCGGCTTGATGCCTTCCTTGGTTTCGACGTGGACGTGCAGGTCCTTGATTTCGAGTGTTGACATTGTTGTGCTCCTAAAAATGCTGTTCTTACTTGTCTTCGAGGACCTGTGCCATGGCGTCGTTTTCGCCACGGGCCAGTCGGCGGTCAATCACGGTCATCAGATGTTCGGAGATGGCGGGAATGCCGATTTCCTCGACGAGTTCGCCGAAGAAGCCGCGCACCACGAGCTTGCGGGCGTCGGTTTCGGGGATGCCGCGGGATTCGAGGTAGAACAGTTCCTCGTCGTCGAAGCGGCCCACCGAAGAGGCGTGACCGGCACCGATGATGTTGCCGTTTTCGATTTCGAGGTTCGGCTCGGAATCGGCGATGGCGCCCGCGCCCGGGACCAGGTTGCGGTTGAGCTCGTAGGAGTCGGTGCCGGGGGCGGTGGGCTGGATGAGCGCGTTGCCCACCCAAGTGGAGTGCGCGCCCTTGCCGTCAAGCGCGCCCTTGTAGACCACGCGGGACTTGCAGTCGGGGTGGTTGTGTACCACCATCGTGCGGTGTTCGATGTGCTCGCCGGGGTCCACGAAGTAGATGCCGAGCATGTTGAGGTCGCCCTGTTCGCCGCCGAAGTCCTGATCCATGCGGATGCGGACGATGTCGCCGCCCAAGGTCACGACGGAGTGGCGCAGGGATGCGCCTTCGCCGACGTGGATGCGGTGGTTGGCCACATGCTTGGCGGTTTTGGCCCATTCCTGAACGAACGTGGTGGAGACGTGCGAGTCCTTGCCGGTGGTGATTTCCACGCCTTCGGCCAGTCGTGCGTCACCGTCGTGTTCCACGACGACGTCCGCATGAGCCTTGTCGGCGGCGGCGATCACCAGATGGAAAGCGTCGAGGTCCTCCCCCGCGCCGTGCACCTTGACGAGCACGGGCTGGGCGATCTCACCGGACAGTTCCAGAATGGTTGCGGTGCGGCCGGATTCCCATTCGACTGCGGAGACGCGGTCGTTGGGCTTGGACACAGTGCCGGACAGGCCCTCACCGAGCTTGATCTGGCTGAGCTTCACGCCTTCGGCCAACGGCGAGCCGTCAATCATGGAGACTTCGATCTGCGTTTCGCCGGAAGGCTTGAACACGGTGAAGAACTCGTTGATGCGCTCGATAGGCGTGTAGCGCCATTCGTCCTGCTTGCGGCTGGGCTCCGGGTAGTCGCCTGCGTTGAACGAGCGCACGGCATGGTCCACGGAGGACGGCATAGCGGCCGGAATCGCGTACGGGTCGTTGGGGTCGGCGACCGGAATCTTGATTTCCTTGACGGGTGTTGTGTTGTCGGTCATCGGAATCAGCCCACCGATCCTTCCATCTGAAGTTCCACAAGTCTGTTGAGTTCAAGCGCGTATTCCATCGGCAGCTCACGGCTGATCGGTTCGACGAAGCCGCGCACGATCATGCCTCGCGCCTCTTCCTCCGTGAGACCTCGGCTCATCAGGTAGAAGAGCTGGTCTTCGGAAATCTTGGAAACGGTGGCTTCGTGGGCCATCGAAACGTCGTCTTCGCGAACGTCGACATGCGGGTAGGTATCGGAGCGGGAGAAGTCGTCGACCAGCAGGGCATCGCACACGGTCGAGTTGGACGAACCGTACGCGCCCTTGACGATTTTGACCAGACCGCGGTAGGCGGAGCGGCCACCACCACGGGAAATGGACTTGGCGACGATGGTGGAGCTGGTGTGCGGGGCGAGGTGAATCATCTTCGCGCCCGTGTCCTGGTACTGGCCCTTGCCGGCGAAGCCGAGGGACATGGTGGATGCCTTGGCGTACGGTTCGGCGAGGATGCAGGCCGGGTACTTCATGGTGGCCTTGGAACCGATGTTGCCGTCGACCCATTCCATCGTGCCGCCCTCGCGCACGTAGGCACGCTGGGTGACGAGGTTGTAGACGTTGTTCGACCAGTTCTGCACGGTGGTGTAACGCACGCGGGCGTGCTTTTCGACGATGATCTCGACGATGGCGGCGTGCAGCGAGTCCTCGGACCAGATCGGGGCGGTGCAGCCTTCCACGTAGTGCACGTAGGAGCCTTCGTCCGCGATGATGAGCGTGCGCTCGAACTGACCCATGGCCGGGGTGTTGATGCGGAAGTACGCCTGCAACGGGATGTCCACATGCACGCCCTTCGGCACGTATACGAACGAGCCGCCGGACCATGCCGCGGTGTTGAGGGCACCGAACTTGTTGTCTTCCGGAGGCACGACGGTGCCGAAGTACTTCTTGACGAGTTCAGGGTATTCGCGCACAGCGGTGTCCGTGTCGACGAAGATGACGCCCTGCTTCTTCAGGTCCTCCTGGATGGAGTTGTAGATGACCTCCGACTCGTACTGGGCGGCCACGCCGGAGACGAGGCGGTTCTTCTCCGCCTCCGGGATGCCGAGACGATCGTAGGTGTTGCGGATGTCGTCAGGCAGTTCGTCCCAGCTTTTCGCCTGCTTGTCGATTGGCTTGACGTAGTACTTGAAGTCGTCTGCGTTGAAGCCGGAGAGATCCACACCCCAATCGGGCATGGGCTTTTCGAGGAACGCCTTGAATCCACGCAGACGCATGTCGAGCATCCACTGCGGCTCGCCTTTGTCGGCGCTGATCGCGCGTACGACGTTCTCATCAATGCCTCGTTTTGCGGCTTCGCCGGCGGCATCAGAATCATGCCAACCATAGTTGTAGTCGCCGAACTGGCTGATGATCTCGTCATCCTTCTTGATCTTGTCCTCGTTGACACGGGTACGATCAGCCACATACTGGCTCATCTCCACGTCAGCGGCGGCGTTTGGTGCTGTGTTTTCGGTCACCATCCTGCCTTCCTTGTATCACACTTAATCCTATGAAAACCTAGCAGAACCCAAGTGCAAACACTAGCCGCCCTGACGCATATTGGCTGTGGGCTTGATTACACGAATGCGATACAGCGATATTGGAGCCGGGCAAGCTTGTCCCATGCACACCGAACATCGCGTATGCGGCATTATGTGTCGCACCACTGCATGCCGTATTTGTTACATATCACACTGTTGCATATCACACTTGGATATGCACGCTCGTGCCCATATTGCACCAGTTGTAGAACCATTCGGCCACATCCCATCCGATACCCACGCAACCATGAGATCCGTTGGCAACGGAGGGCATTACGGCATCCGCTACATATCCGCCGGCAATACGGTGGATTGCGCAACCGGAGGAGAAGTAATTGACGAAGCCCACGTCTTTGACATCCCATGTTTCCACCGTGCCATCGGCAAGATTCAGCGTGCCGCTCATATCTTGACTGGGCAACTTTTGCCATACGTTGAAGTCACCTGTCGGCGTACACATCATGCCAACGCATTCGCCGGTGACGTTGTCGTTGCCCTCCGCGACCACGACATTCAATGTCTTGACCACCGTGTCATTCTCATAGGCATAGAGCTTACGGTCGGACAGGTCAATCGCCACGCGATGAGCGACCTTGACTTCCTGTTTGGGATCTACCTTGCCGTCCACATTCACTGAGCCAGTTCCCGTGGCCAGCACCTGAGCCAAGCGAGCACCAACCTCCGTATCCGCGCCATCGGCAATCACAATGCCATCATGGCCTTCTGTTTCAGTGCTCAGCACCTCGCCAGCATTATTGACGACGACCTTCTTGTCTTCACGTTCCAATTTGAGATTCGGCTTGATTTGCTCGTCATAGTATTGCTGCAGCTTATCGGCATCAAAGACCACGTAGCCATTACGTACTTCATTGTCTTTCAGCTTTGACTGCTGGTTGGCGTCGATGCGCATGGCCGAACCCAGCATGGACGCATTCACGGTGGCGATGTCTTTATCCGCCACCTTGATGGCCACGGCATTGTTCACTAGGGTTTCCAGCGTGGTTTTCGCCTCATCGGCAATTGCATTGGTAATCGTCGGTTCGGTTACGTCGAGTTCCACCCGAACGGTCTGTGGCTGGACACTGCCCAATGACTCCACTGTGGAAATGGCTTGCTTCGCAATGCTGGTGGCGTTGGCTCCCTGGCCATTTTCTCCCGCAATAACGTTGAAGCCACTGTTGTTATCGTTCAATGCGACTTGCGCGTCAACAGGTTCTTGTGCATCAATGTTCAGCGCCTTATCTACCACACTGCCATCAGCGAGCTCGGGATTGATTTGCGGGGCCACATCATGCGTAATCCAGAACGCATACTGTTGCCACCATGCGTCACCGCGTTGGGCATTGATGACATCGGATGCGATTGCTTCACCATCAACTTCGATGCCGAGATCTTTCAGCGTGAACGTCGCCGACTGCCCCTGGTATTTCGCTCGTACCGCGGTGTTGTCGACCTGGTCGTTGATTAGGTCGACAATCTCCTGCTCGGTTTTGCCGGTAACTGAATTTCCCCATAGCGTTGTGCCAGGCAGCACGTGATCTTGGAAGAACCAAACACCGCCGCCACAGGCAGCCCCCAAGGCAACCAGCAGACAAGCAATCACCACCCACGGCCAGATGCGGCGCCTCCTCATCTCATCGCCCTGAATGGAATCTGATGCAGCAGCATCCACACTGTCTGCCACAGTGCCGCTGACGGCATTATTCGCACCAAACAGAGGCGCAAACTGCTGGGTCGAGTCATCAAGGTGTTCGGTCATGGTCGGTCTTTCTGCGATGGCCTACTAAGCGTTATCTGCATACTACCAACACACCATAGAAACGGTAATTTTTTACCGTCGCCTTCCAATACATCATGCTGCATGATGCTCATACAACAAAAAAAGACGTGGTGGCGAAACATCATTAGATGTTTC
>ERZ773216.2957-NODE-2957-length-15017-cov-3.001604_pt1 | contig 15017 bp, 11 predicted proteins | sample MGYA00511259_ERZ773216 | MGnify/ENA primary metagenome ERZ773216 (study PRJEB29015, sample SAMEA2737764) | human gut metagenome | biome: human gut; feature: human-associated habitat; material: faeces | place: China | collected 2012 ... | reverse complement strand
TATACATGCTCAACTTCTGGTGAACACTTCTGATTTCCACCTTCGATATAACTTTCAATCATAACACCCTTAACAAGTTTCTTTAACTCTGGGTTATATCTTCTTGAATGAAGAACATCTTTTACAATTCTAGGCTGTTCTTCGTGTCTTTTCTTTGAATTTGAGTGGTTTGCATCAACGATAATAGCAGGATTAGCATATCCAGCCTTCTTGTACATTTCGTTTGCAAGCATTAAATCTTCATAGTGGTAATTCTGAATGTTATTACCATGTTTATTTACAGAACCACGCATAATAGCATGAGCAAGAGGATTACCAGTTGTCATTACTTCATAACCGTTGTAGAGGAAGTCGTGAGGAGACTGAGCAGCCTTAATAGAGTTAAACATTACAGAAAGGTCGCCACTTGTAGGATTTTTCATACCAACAGGGCAGTCAATACCACTAGCTGTAAGTCTGTGCTGCTGATTTTCTACACTTCTTGCACCAATAGCAATATATGATAAAATATCTTCAACAAAAGGTAAGTTTGATGGATAAAGCATTTCGTCAGCAAGAGGCATTCCAGTTTCTTCAATTACTCTCAAATACATGCGTCTAATAGCTTTGATACCTTCAACCATATTTGGAGCACCTTCTGGGTCTGGCTGGTGCATCATACCTTTATAACCCTCGCCAGTTGTTCTTGGCTTACCAGTGTATACACGAGGAACGATAAACATTTTATCAGCAACCTGTTTCTTTACTTCGTTTAATCTTCTCATGTAATCGCAAACAGCTTCTTCATCATCAGCAGAGCAAGGTCCAACAATAACAACGAATCTATTATCTTTGCCTGTAAATATATCTTTTAACTGTTTATCGTTTTCGTCTTTAATAGCCTTTAATTCTGGAGAAATAGGTTCCATTTTTTTAATTTCTTCAGGTGTAGGCATTAATCTTATGTTCTTAAAACTCATTACTTCACTCCCTTAAATATATCAATGTATTAATAATACATATATTTTTATGTAAAGTCAAGATAATTAGTGTAAAATCGACAAGGCAAGATTAAAACAATAGTGCCAATAACGAAAATTTTTCGTAAATTTTTAATTGCTTTTTAGAACATAGAACTGTTACCATAGTCTATACCGTTATCTGTAATAGTCATTCTTGCTTTGTCGTCTGAAATGAACTTTATATTTACATATCCTAAAGACTCAAGCTCATTTATTGCATCTTTAAATCTCTTTATTTGATTTGGATTTTTTGTGTTGTATTTAAAACAATAAACATCTCCACCCATTGTATAAGATTGATAAAGTTTATCAAAAATTTCTGATGCTATTTTATTCATTGTGTTTTAATCTCCTTTAAAAATATTTATATTTCAATATTATACAGTAAAAATATATTTAATTCAAGTTTGCAATATTTGAATAAAATTTTGAAGAGAATACACAATATTGTAAGAGGTGATATTATGAATTTTTCTGAAAGTAAAACAAAAGAAAATTTAATGAGAGCTTTTGCAGGAGAAAGTCAAGCTAGAAATAGGTATATATTTAGTGCTCACAAGGCTAAAAAAGATGGATTGTTTGTTATAGAGAGTGTATTTGAATTTACGGCAAAACAAGAAGAAGCTCATGCAAAGGTTTTTTATGATAGTTTGGCTAGTGAGGCTGCTCAAAATATAAAAATTGATGGTAATTATCCTGTAGATATATACGAAGATACATTACATTTATTAAGAGCAGCACAACACAATGAATTTCAAGAATACGAACATGATTATAGAAAATTTTCGGAAATAGCGGAGCAAGAGGGTTTTTCAAATATATCAAAGATTTTTTCGAATATAGCAAATGTAGAGAAAACTCATGGAGATAGATTTGGAAAATTTGCAGATTTATATGAACAGGGAAAATTGTTTGTTTCAGAAATAGAAACACAATGGATGTGTTTAAATTGTGGGTATATTTTTACAGGAACAAAAGCCCCTGAAAAATGTCCTATTTGTAAACATGACAGAGGCTTTTTTGTAAGATTAGAGCTTTCACCCTATAGATAAAAGGCATTAATTTGCCTTTACATATTGAGTGCTATATTGTTAAGTTAAATTTTTTTAGCCAATAATTTACTTGTATTATATAGGCTAGCATTTGAGGTCCGGCCATTAATTGTCCAAACCAAGGTTTGCCATAATTTGATTCTCCACATATAAATTTCACTATTTTTGTTTTATCAATTATTGGCATAATAGGAGAGTTATTATTACTTATAATTTCTAAAACTCTTTCCTTTAAGATTTTTTCATATACAGGGTTATATGTTTTTGGATATGGACTTTTCTTTCGGAATAAAATCTTTTCTGGCAATAATCCTTTCATACTATCTCTTAATAAACCTTTAACTATGCTATCGTGATTTTTATATTTCCAAGGTACATTCCATAGATATTCTATTATTCTATGGTCAGCATAGGGAACTCTAGCTTCTAAACCAGAATACATAGATGCTCTGTCCATTCTATCTAATAAAGTTGTCATAAACCATTTTAAATTTAAGAATGTTATTTCATATCTTCTGCGTTCAGTTTCATCTTTGCAATCTATTTCTGGCATTTCTGAAAGAGAATCTTTATATCGTGCTTTTATATATTCGTTTATGTTAAGATTATCAATAAAGTCATCATTTAATAATTCCAGCCTAGCTTGAGTATTTATAGACCATGGAAATGTATCACTATTCATTAGGTTTTCTCTATAGAACCATGGATAACCACCAAATATTTCATCAGCACATTCACCTGTTAATGCAACTTTGTTATGTTTTTTAACTAATTTACAAAAATACAACATGGAGGCGTCAACATCAGCCATGCCAGGTAAATCTTTTGCATCGACAGAACAGTATAGCATATCGGCTAATTCTTCGTTTGAACATTCCAAATATGTGTGATTTAGGTTATATTCTTTTAGCATTATATCTACATAGGGTCTATCCTGTTCTGGTTGGAACGAATTGGATTTAAAGTATTTATTGTTATCTGTAAAATCAAAGGAAAAAGTATTTAATTTTTTTCCTTGCTTTTGTAAATAATTTGATGCTAAGGCTGTTACTATACATGAGTCAACACCACCTGAAAGAAATGAACATACAGGAACATCTGAAACCATTTGATATTCAACAGCTGATGTAATTAACTGATTTACATTTTGTACAGTTTCTTCATAGGTATGATTTGTTTTAAAAGTGCTTAATTTCCAATAGGCTTTCTCAGAAAAACCGTTAATACTAAATTCGCCATAATGACCATATTTTATTTCATAAATGTTTTTAAAAACACCGCAACCTTCTGTTCTGGCAGGGCCAATACCAAATATTTCTCTAAAAGAGTTTATATTTATTTCGGGATTTACATATGGATGACAAAAAAGGGCTTTAATTTCTGATGCAAAAATTAATGTATTATTTTCTATAGTATAAAATAAAGGTTTTACGCCGCTTCTATCTCTAAACAAATATAATTTGTTTTCTCCGCTGTGCCATATGCAAAATGCAAAAATGCCATTTAATTTTTCTACGCATTTTTTCCCATATTCAATAAAAGAATAAAGTATGATTTCTGTGTCGGAGGTACTATTAAATACATAGCCTTTTGTTTCCAGTTCGGTTTTTAAATTTTCTGTATTGTATATTTCTCCGTTGTAAACGATTGCATATTCAATATTGTTGATTGTTTTTATCATAGGTTGATTACCGTTGTATAAATCCCTTATAGAAAGTCTGGTATGAGATAAGCCAATATTCCTTTTTAAGTATTCTCCTGTTTCATCATTACCTCTATGGGCTATACTTTCTCCCATATCTACCAGTACTTTGTGCCATTTTGTATAATTTTTGTTGTAGTCTGTATCAAAGCAACAAAAACCGCTTATTCCACACATATAAACAACTCCATATATATCATAATAAGATTATATTCTAAATAAATAAAAGACTTGACAATATTTTTTTGTATGATATACTAATTACTGATAAAGACTATGAAAACGAGAGTAAATATAGTGGTTTCACTAGAGAGTAGATGTCGTTGGCTGTAAGCATCTTTGAATAAAGCTATGTTGAAGTTCACGTTTGAGTTTATCCTTTGAAGTTAGTAGGAGGATACGGTTGAGGTCGTTATTTCCTCGCTAAGAGCCTATCTTGCATAGGAATTTGGGTGGTACCGCGTTTTTTCGTCCCTTTTTAGGGGCGTTTTTTTATTGCCAAAACGGGTATTGTTTTTAGATTTAAAATCATAGAAAGGATATAAAACAATGAAAGAGAAACTTAATGAAATCAAAATTGCTGCATTGGAAAAATTAAATCAGGTTAGCGATTTGCAGGCTCTTGAAAGTTTAAGAGTAGAAATTTTGGGCAAAAAAGGCGAATTAACACAGATACTTAAAGGTATGGGTAGCCTTTCAAAAGAAGAACGCCCTGTTATAGGACAGCTTGCTAACGAAGTTAGAAGTGAAATAGAGGCAAAATTAGAAACAGTAAAGACTGCTTTTGAAGAAAAAGCTCAGGAGGAAAAACTCAAGGCAGAAACTATTGATGTAACAATGCCTGGTAACACTCATACACTTGGCCATAGACATCCTATGACACAGGTTATTGATAATATCAAAAACATATTTATTGGTATGGGTTACGAAGTTGTTGAAGGACCAGAAGTTGAAGATGCTTATCATAATTTCGAAGCTTTAAATATTCCAAAAGACCATCCGGCAAGAGATGAGCAGGATACATTCTATGTAAATGGTTTAGCAGAATTCTTACTTCGTACACAGACTTCTCCAGTTCAGATAAGAACAATGGAAAAGAGAGGTTTACCAATTAGAATAATTGCTCCTGGTAGAGTTTATAGAGCAGATGAAGTTGATGCAACACATTCTCCAATATTCCACCAGCTTGAAGGTCTTGTAATAGATAAGGGCATTACAATGGGCGATTTAAAGGGTGCACTTGCAGAATTTGCAAAGGGTCTTTTTGGCGAAGATACTAAAGTAAGATTTAGACCTCATCATTTCCCATTTACTGAACCAAGTGCTGAAATGGATGCTTCTTGCTTTGCTTGTGGAGGTAAAGGTTGTAGAGTTTGTAAAGATAGCGGTTGGATTGAAGTTTTAGGTTGTGGTATGGTACATCCTGATGTTTTAAGAAGATGTGGTATTGACCCTAATGTTTATTCTGGCTTTGCATTTGGTATGGGTCTTGAAAGAGTTGCAATGCAGAAATACTCTATTAATGATTTAAGATTATTGTTTGAGAATGATGTAAGATTTTTAAAGCAGTTCTAAGGAGGAAAATAGATTATGGATTTACCAATGAGTTGGTTGAAGGAGTATGTTGATGTAACAGCACCTACTTCTCAGTATATTGAAGATATTACTATAGCTGGTCAGAAAGTTGAATCAGTTACAGAAATGGCTAAAGATATTACAGGTGTTATAACTGGTAAGGTTCTTGAAATAGAAAAGCACCCAGATGCAGATAAACTTGTAGTTACAAAAATTGATGTAGGAAATGGCGAACCATTACAGATTGTAACAGGTGCACCTAACTTAAAAGTAGGAGATATTGTTCCTGTAGCTATGATTGGTGCAACAGTATATCATGGGGCATCACTTGAAAAAATTAAGAAAGGTAAACTTAGAGGTATTGCTTCTGCTGGTATGCTTTGTTCTATTGAAGAACTTGGTTTTACAAGAAATGATTATCCAGAAGCTCCTGAATATGGAATTTATGTTTTCCAGGAAGAAGTTCCTTTAGGAGAAGATGTAACAGAATTACTTCAGATGAAAGACGATGTTGTAGAGTTTGAAATTACTAACAATAGACCAGACTGTTACAGCATTATGGGTTTAGCTAGAGAAAGTGCAGCGGCATATAGATTACCATTGAAATATCCTAAAATTGAAGTAAAAGAATTAGGCGAAGGCAATACACAGGATATGATTGATGTTGAAATCCAAAATCCTGAACTTTGCCCAAGATATATTGCTAGAGTTGTAAAGAATGTAAAGGTTGAACCTTCTCCATTATGGCTCCGCCATAGACTTACAGCAGCTGGTATTAGACCTATTAACAATATTGTAGATATTACAAACTATGTAATGCTTGAATTGGGTCAGCCAATGCACGCATTTGATATTGATACAATAGATGAAAGAAAGATAATTGTTAGAAACGCCAAGGAAGGCGAAAAGATAACAACTCTTGATGATCAGGAAAGAGAACTTGACCCATCAATGCTTGTAATTTCAGACTGTAATAAGGCTGTTGCAATCGCCGGTGTAATGGGTGGACAAAACTCAAAGGTTAGTCCTAATGCTCATGCAATTTTATTTGAATCAGCAAATTTCAAGGGCTCAAGTGTTAGAATTACAGCTAAAAAAGTTGGTCTAAGAACAGATGCTTCTGCAAAATATGAAAAGAATCTTGACCCTAATTTAGCTTTGGATGCTGTAAATAGAGCTGTACAGTTAGTTGAAATGCTTGGTTGTGGTGAAGTTTGTAAGGGTATGGTTGATTGCTATCCAAACAAGAGAGAATCATGGACTGTTGAATATTCAGCAGAAAGTATTAATAAGCTTTTAGGTACAAAACTTACTGACCAGGAAATGATTGACATATTTAAGTTAATCGAAGTTGAGGCTGATGGTAAGGTAGCACATATTCCTACATTTAGAACTGACTTGATTTCAGAAGCTGATTTAGCGGAAGAAATTGCTAGATTCTATGGATATGACAATATCGAAACAACTCTTGCTGCTGGTACTCCAACAGTAGGTAAGAAGTCTTTTGAACAGAATGTAGAAGATAAGATTATTGATACTATGGTAAGTATGGGTCTTTGTGAAGCAAAGTGTTTCTCATTTGAAAGCCCAAAGGTATTTGATAAGCTTAATATTCCAAGTGATAGCGAATTAAGAAATACTGTAACAATTTCAAACCCATTAGGTGAAGATTTCAGTATTATGAGAACTGTTACATTAAATGGTATTTTAACATCTCTTTCTACAAATTATAACAGAAGAAATGACGACGCATTCTTATTTGAAATAGGAAAGGTTTATATTCCTAAGTCATTACCTCTTGCAGAATTACCAGATGAATTACCTAAACTTACTATAGGTATGTATGGTAAGGATGTTGATTTCTATACAATAAAGGGTGCTGTTCAGGAAGTATTTGAAGTTCTTGGCTTTGGTAATAAGGTTGTATATACTCCTGAAAGTGATATTCCATTTATGCACCCAGGTAGATTAGCAAATATTTCTATTGGGGATAAAAATTTAGGTTATGTTGGACAGGTTCATCCAAGTGTTGCGAAGAACTATAGTATTGGTACATCAGTTTATGTTGCTGTAGTTGATATTAATACTGTAACTGAAAATGCAACATTTGATAGACAGTTCAAAGAATTACCAAAGTTCCCAGCTGTACAGAGAGATATAGCAATGCTCGTTAAAGATGATGTGATTGTAAAAGAAATCGAGGATATTATTAAAGCTAAGGGCGGAAAACTTCTTGAAAGTATTCAGCTTTTCGATGTATATAAGGGAAAGCAGATTAAGGAAGGTTATAAGTCAGTTGCTTATAATATTTCATTTAGAGCTAAAGATAAGACTCTTACCGATGACGAAGTTAATTCTCCAATGAAGAAGATAGTTGCAGAATTAAGAGATAAATTAGATGCAGAATTAAGAGATAAATAAATTTTCGGTGAATAGCCGTATTTATTGTATTTATTTTAATAAGTATATGAAAAAACAGGTTTGGAGAAATAGCTTTATTTGTTCTCCAAACCTGTTTTATATGTCATTTGTTATAGTACTTTTGCAACTTTTTGATTAGTTTATTTCGGTGTCTTTTATATCAGATTGTGCTATTATATCAGCGCAATAACTACGGAACAATTTATTGAAAATTGAAGAATTGTCACAATTTTTCATATGTTCTGTTAGGGAGTTGAAACTTTCGTCTAGCTTATCGTACCTTGTAAAATATTCAGATGTATATGTATCATAATAAGAAATAGGATTTTTAGCTAGTTCATATATATTTTTGTCATTGTCAAGAATATTTAAAAGTAACTCGTAACATCCTTTATATGCGGATGGTGGGTTTTTTAATGCAGAAAGGGCTTTTTCATTATCAGATATCAAATTTTCAATTCTTGCCATTTCATTTTTTATCATGTCTTCGTTTTTCATTCTCGATACAGCTAAAATAGAAGTTGTATAGTCACATTGAATAAATATTTTTCCATAAGGAGAACCCAATACCCAAGAAGAAATACCTGTACCATATATAGAACCAGCTGTTTTGGCAAAGTCAGTAATATAATCTTCTTTTATGAGATCAATCTGCTCTTGAGAGTCTTTAAAATCACCTAATGATAAAAATAAATCTTCGGCAGAAGCGAATTGTTTTTCATTCTTCAAGGAGAGTGCTGTGTTATATAATTCATTTTGTTGTTTATATTTAATAAATTCATATCCAACGAATGAGAGGATACAAAAAATTATAAATACTGATAGAATTACAAAAAAAGTAAGATTTCTTAGACTTAGTGTTATTTGTATTGGTATTTGGAATGGGGTTGTTAGTATCTTGTGTTTTGTGTAAATTGTTCATAAGAATACTTCCTCTTTAGCTATGTTATGAAAATATTATAAACTATTATAATAATAAATACAATATATTATTTACAAATTTGTTGATTAAAATATAAAGTAATAATTTTTTAATCACAACTTTATTGAAATTAAAAAAAATATATTTTAAATAAAATTTTAAGGAAATAACTTTTTTGCAATTTCTTCACTTTAAAAATTCAAAATCATTGACGAGTTAGTTTAATTATGTTAAAATTTTTATAGAAATAAACATTATTTTTGAGAAAGGTGTTATATATGAACGAAACAAATGATTTGCTTTCTATGTTGCATAATAAAATGCCAGAACTTAGTAAAGGTCAGAAAAGAATAGCAAATTTTCTCATAGAACATTACGATAAGGCAGTATATTTAACAGCATCTAAACTTGGAGAAATTGCAGGAGTAAGTGAGTCTACAGTTGTGCGATTTGCAATAGAACTAGGTTATGATGGTTACCCTAAATTACAAAGAGCCGTAGAGGAATTAGTTAAAAACAAGCTTACAGCATCTCAGCGTATGGAAGTTTCGTATGATAGAATGCAAAAAGAGGATAAGCATATTTTGAAAGCTATTCTTGAAGGTGATGAAGACAGAATACACAGTACATTAAATGATATTGATACTGATGAATTTGATAAGGCTATAGAGTATATTCTTAAGGCCAAAAGGATTTATATAGTTGGTGGGCGAAGTGCATCAGCTTTGTCAAATTTCCTTTCCTTCTACTTAAATCTTATGCTTGATAATGTTATAAATGCTTCTTCAAGCACAACAACCGAAACATTTGAACAGATTTTCAGAATAGAAGAAGGAGATGTATTAATAGGCATAAGTTTTCCTAGATATTCTAATAAAACAGTTAAGGCTATGGAATATGCTTATAATCAAGGAGCTAAGACTATTGCTATTACAGATGGTAAGTTTTCTCCTATGGTAAAAAGTGCAACTGTAGGATTAATAGCTAGAAGTGATATGGTAAGCTTTGTGGATTCTTTGGTTGCACCATTAAGCTTAATTAATGCTATACTTGTAAGTATTAGTATGAATAGAAAAGATAAAATTGTAGATAGCCTTGATAAGCTTGAAAGAATGTGGGGAGAATATCAAGTTTATTCATCAACAAACTTGAAGAAGTATCTCTAGGGAGTGTATTTATGAAAAATGTAGTAGTTATTGGTGGAGGACCGGCAGGTATGATGGCTGCTGGTACAGCTGCACAAAATGGTAATAAAGTTACGATTGTAGAAAAAAATGAAAGATTTGGAAAGAAATTATTCATTACAGGTAAAGGCAGATGTAATGTAACAAATGCTTCTGACCCTGAAAATTTAATAGCCAACACACCTGGTAATCCATATTTTTTGTATAGTGCTTTCTATACTTTTACAAGTGATAGTACAATAAGTTTTTTTGAAAATCTTGGAGTTCCAATAAAAGTTGAGAGAGGTAACAGAGCTTTTCCTAAATCCGATAAATCGGGAGATATAGTTAGAGCCATGGAAAGATTTTTGAAAAATAATGAAGTAACTATAAGGCTTAATACTACCGTTAAAAATATTAAAATTGTAGACGGAGCTGTAGAGGGTGTAGAAACAAATAATGGATTTATTGAGTGTGATAGTGTTGTTGTAGCTACAGGTGGACTTTCTTATCCTATGACCGGTTCTACAGGCGATGGATTTAAGTTCGCAAGAAAATGTGGACATAAAGTAACTTCATTATATCCATCTTTAGTACCTTTAAAGGTTAAGGAAAAATGGGTAAGTGAATTAATGGGACTTAGTCTTAAAAATATAGAAGTTTCTGTAAAAGTAGATAATAAAGAAGTTTATTCAGGATTTGGAGAAATGCTATTTACACATTATGGAGTTAGTGGACCATTAATTTTATCTGCCAGTCGTTTTGTAAATAATGTGGTTAATAAAAAACCTAAGTTGTATATAGATTTGAAACCAGCAATGTCTGAAAAAGAATTAGATAATAGAATTTTGAGAGATTTTAATAAATATGCAAATAAAGATTTCAAGAATGCTTTAGATGATTTGCTTCCTCAAAAGTTAATACCTGTTATAATAAGATTATCGGGGATTGATGAAACAAAAAAAGTAAACAGCATTACAAAAGAGGAGAGAGCAAAACTTCTTAAAAATATAAAATCTCTTACGCTTACGATAATAGATACTACAGGATATAATGAAGCTGTAGTTACAATGGGTGGAGTAGATGTAGATGAAATTGACCCTTCAACTATGGAATCTAAGATTGTTAAGGGAATGTTTTTTGCTGGTGAAATAATAGATGTAGACAGTTTCACTGGTGGATTTAACTTACAGATAGCTTTTTCAACAGGTTATCTTGCAGGAATAAATTGTTAGGAGGAAATTAAGAAATGGTTTGTTGTATTAGAGGTGCTATTACAATTAATGAAAATACAAAAGAAGATGTATATTCAAATACAGAGGAAATGTTAAAGACTATAATTGACGAAAATGGTTTAGATATTAGTCAGATTATATCTATAGTTTTTACAGCAACTAGAGATATAGATGCAGCATATCCAGCTGTTGTTGCAAGAAAATTAGGAATAGTTGATGCTTCATTAATGTGTGTTCAGGAAATGTATGTAGAAAATAGCTTAAAAATGTGTATACGAGCTATGGTTATGGTGGAAACAAACAAAAAACAAAATGAAATGAAGAATATTTACTTAAAGGGTGCTACTGTGCTTAGACCAGATTTAGTAAACAAAAGATAGTTATGGAGGAAAGAAAAATGAATGAAAAAAATCCGTCTATAGCTATTGATGGACCAGCTGGCTCTGGTAAGAGTACAGTTGCAAGATTGGTTGCAAAAAAATTAGGTTTTGTTTATGTTGATACTGGTGCTATGTACAGAACTGTTGGATTGTATTGTGCAGAAAATGCTGTGAATTTAGAAAACATAGATGAAGTATCAAAGGCTTTAGAGAATATAAATATAGAGTTAAAATATGATGATGGTGTCCAGCACATATATCTAAATGGTAAAGATGTGTCATCTGCAATTAGAGTACAAAGAATTGCTGAATATGCTTCCAAAGTTGCAGCTATAGGTGTTGTAAGAGAAAATTTGGTTGAAATGCAGCGTAAAATAGCAGAAAATGGAAAAGTTGTTATGGATGGTAGAGATATTGGAACGAATGTTATACCAAATGCAAAGGCTAAAATTTATTTAGACGCTAGTGTTGAAGTAAGAACAGAGAGAAGATGTCACGAATTAGAAGAAAAAGGCATTTCTTTTGATAAAAATGTAATTAGAAAAGAAATTATTGACAGAGATGATTTTGATAAAAATAGAAAAATAAATCCACTTACTATTGCAGAAGACGCTACTATAATTGATACTTCATCTATGACAATTGAGGAAGTTGAAGATAGAATAGTAAAGTTATTTATTGGTGAGGTGGTTTAAGTGAATGTAATAGTTGCAAAAACGGCTGGCTTTTGCTTTGGAGTAAAGAGAGCTGTTGATTTCGCATACAGTAAAGCTGGGCAAAATAATATATACACTTATGGGCCTATAATTCATAATAAAGAAGTAACAAAGGACTTAGAGAAAAAAGGTATAAAAATAATTGATAATTTAGAAGACGGTAAGAACGGCGAGATTATTATACGCTCCCATGGTGTACCACCGTCTGTATATGATATTTTGGATAAAGAGAATATCAAATATACGGATTGTACCTGTCCTTTTGTAAAAAAAATACACAATATTGTCAAAAAAAGTTATGTTGAAGATAAGAAATCAATTATAATAGTTGGTAGTGGAGAACATCCAGAGGTTGTTGGTATTAATGGAGAGTGCAACAATACAGCTATAATTATTGATTCAGTAGAAACAGCTGAAAAAATAGAGCTAGATAAGAGTGTTGAGTATGTGTTAGTGGTACAAACAACATTCCAAATAGATGTATATAATAAAATTATTTTGACATTATCGCAAAAAAGTGATAATATCAAAGTGAATAATACTATTTGCTCTGCCACAAGTGATAGGCAGAAGGAAGCTGTTGAAATTGCCGGTAAAGTTGACATAATGATTGTACTAGGCGATAAGAATAGCTCAAATACAAGAAAACTTTATGAAATTAGTAAAAAAATATGCGAAAATGTATATTTTTGTGAAACAATTTCAGATTTAAGGTTGAAAAACTTAAAAAATGATGTTACAATAGGTGTAACTGCCGGTGCGTCTACACCACCGGAAATAATAAAGGAGGCTGTAAGTGCTATGAGTGAAATGGAAAACAAATCTTTTGAGGAGATGCTTAATGAAAGCTTAGTTCAGTTACGTTCTGGAGAAGTTGTAAAGGGCAAGGTCCTCAGCATTAATGAAGATAATGGAGAGGTTGCTGTTGATTTAAAATATAAGTCAGATGGTATTATTCCTAGATCTGAATTTTCAGATGATGATAGTGTAAATCCTGCAGATGTTGTTAAAGTAGGTGACGAAATCGAAGTATATGTTGTAAGAGTAAACGATGGTGATGGTAATGTACTTCTTTCTAAGAAGAAAGTAGATGCTGACAAGAACTTTATCGCTATTGAAGAAGCTTACAATGAACACAAGACAGTAAATGGTAAGATTACAGATGTAGTTAAGGGTGGTCTTATTGCAAATGTTGATGGTGTTAGAGTATTCGTTCCTTCTTCACAGATTTCTAACAGATATGTTGAAGATTTATCATCTTTTGTAGGCAATAGCTATGATTTCGAAATTCTTGAATTTGATAAGTCAAGAGCAAGAACTAGAATCGTTGCTGGTAGAAAGGCTTTAGCTCAGAAGGAAATTGATGAAAAGAGAGCTAAGGTATTCGAAACAATCAATGTTGGCGATAGAATTGAAGGTACAGTAAGCCGTATCGTAGAATTCGGTGCTTTCGTTGATTTAGGTGGCGTTGATGGTCTTATCCACATTTCAGAAATGAGCTGGGGTAGAGTTAAGAAAGTTACAGATGTATTAAAGGTTGGCGACAAGGTTACAGTTACTGTACTTGATGTTAATCCAGAAAAGGGTAAGATTTCTTTATCTCTCAAGGACCTTAATGCAGACCCTTGGAACACAGCAGCAGAAAAGTATGCTGTAGGTAATGTTGTAACTGGTAAGGTAGTAAGAATGGTTCCTTTTGGTGCTTTTGTAGAACTTGAAGAAGGTGTTGACGGTCTTGTTCACATTTCTCAGATTGCATACAAGCATGTTGAAAAACCAGAAGATGAATTAACTGTTGGTCAGGAAATTCAGGCTAAGGTAACAGAACTTGACCTTGATAACAAGAAGATTAGCTTAAGCATTAAGGAAACTCTTGAAAAGCCAAGCAAGTCAGAAGAAACTGAAAACGATGCTGAATAATATATCGGGAGTGATATAATAATGAAATTTAGAAGATTATTTGCTTTAGCTGTTGCAGGTATTATGACAATGTCATTTACAGCATGTGGTAATAATAGCCAGTCTGCTGATAGTGATACTTTTAAAATTGGTGGTATTGGACCTTTAACAGGCGATGCTGCTAATTATGGTAATTCTGTAAAGAATGGTTGTCAGGTGGCTGTTGATGAAATAAATGCAGCTGGTGGTGCAAATGGTAAGAAGTTAGAACTTCTTTTTGAAGATGATGTAAATGATGCTGAAAAGTCAGTTAATGCTTACAATACTCTTATGGATCAGGGCGTTCAGGCTATTGTTGGTTCTGTAACAAGTAGTCCATGTATTGCTGTTGCTGCTGAAAGTGAGAAAGATGGTATTCTCCAGATTACTCCAAGTGGTTCAGCAAAGGAGTGTACAGCTGGTTCTAATGCATTTAGAATTTGCTTTACTGACCCACTTCAGGGTGAAGTAATGGCTAAGTATATTAAGGACAAGGGTATCAATAAAATTGCTATGATTTATGATGTATCTAATGATTATAGTAAGGGTATTCATGATGCTTTTGCTGCTAAATTTACTGAATTAGGTGGCCAGTTAGTTGATGATGAGTCTTTCTCAAAGGGTGATATTGACTTTAAGACTCAGCTTACAAAGGTTAAGACTTCAGGTGCTGAAGCGTTATTCCTTCCAATCTACTATACTGAAGTAGGTTATATTAGCCAGCAGGCAGCTACTTTGGGCTTAAATATCCCATATTATGGCTGTGATGGTTGGGACGGTATCATTAAGCAGTTAAATGGTGATACTAAGAATATTGAAGGTGCAACTTATCTTACACCGTTTGTAGCTACAGATACGTCTGAAAAGGTTCAAGCTTTTGTAAATACTTATAAAGAAAAGTACAACGCAGAA
>ERZ773216.2953-NODE-2953-length-15038-cov-4.385237_pt1 | contig 15038 bp, 13 predicted proteins | sample MGYA00511259_ERZ773216 | MGnify/ENA primary metagenome ERZ773216 (study PRJEB29015, sample SAMEA2737764) | human gut metagenome | biome: human gut; feature: human-associated habitat; material: faeces | place: China | collected 2012 ... | reverse complement strand
TGCTTTAAAACCGGCCCGAACAATAAGCCCCATCATAATTAATAGATAAAGAAAAGAGCATCCCGCAGTAATCAGGCCTCTTTCATTCAAACCGTTGGATGTTATCGCTGCGAATACAAACATTACAGCGACAACACATGTTAAATACCCCCCCCCACTTACAAAGCAGCATGGCCTTATTTTCTTTAATCATCCGTTCAAAATTACTATTAAATATTTCCCAGCCATTAAAAGAATACTTCTCGCTCCCAGGATGGTTTTGTAATAAAACTTTTTTCATCACATTCCCTGTTATTACATACTTTAGAGGCGATAATTTTATCCATGCAAAAAAAATATCCAACGAATTTTCTTGATCCGCTGGATATTTCAGAATATGACTCGAATAGCACGAAAGATTCGCTCGCTTACGCTATCGCCCCGCTTCCGGCTTCATCTGCTGGCGGACTTTTTTTCGCACTACGTTTACGCGGTGCAGCCTTTTTCTTATCAGCACTGCCACCACTGCCCGGAGCCACAATGCCGCGAAACTGCCGCACCGGAGTACGTTTGGCTTGATCAATAAGCTGATATAGCGTCCCCACCAGCGGCTGCATAAAGTCCTGATAGCGACACTGCTTTTCGCTGATTTGCGTCAGCACCGATTCCCAGTGCGCGGTCATGTCCGGTCGCGTCGCCATTTCTGGCAGCGAATGGAATAGCGCTTTTCCGGCGTCGGTGGAGTGGATATAGCGCCCTTTTTTGGTGAGGAAACCACGCTTGAACAACAGTTCAATAATCCCGGCACGCGTTGCTTCTGTCCCCAGACCATCGGTCGCACGAAGGATCTTTTTCAGATCTTTGTCCTGCACAAAACGTGCTATCCCGGTCATCGCTGAAAGCAGTGTTGCATCGGTAAAATGGCGCGGCGGCTGGGTTTGCCGCTCTACCACTTCACCTTTTTCACACAGCAACTCATCGCCTTTCGCCACCACAGGCAATGGCGTGCCGTCGTTTTCTTCATCGCGCTCTTTGCTGCCTAACAGTGTGCGCCAGCCTGCTTCAGCAAGAAAACGGGCTTTAGCGACAAATTTGCCTTTGGCAATGTCCAGTTCGATAACACACTTGCGGAACACCGCATCCGGGCAGAACTGCATCAGATACTGACGGGCAATCAGGTTATAGACCTTCGCTTCGTTCTCCGTCAGGTTGATCGCAGAACTCCTTGCGGTCGGAATGATGGCGTGGTGCGCATCGACCTTTTTGTCATCCCAGCAGCGGTTGCGTATATCTGGATCGACAACTGGCTGCGGTAACAAGTCCGGTGCATGAACGCTGATGGCATTCATCACCGCGTGGCGTCCGGCAAAATGTTCTTCTGGCAAATAGCGACAATCGGAACGCGGATAAGTGATTAGCTTGTGCGTTTCGTACAGCTTCTGGCAGATATCAAGCACGTTCTGCGCGCTCAGACCGAAGCGTTTTGCCGCTTCAATCTGCAACGCCGAAAGCGAAAACGGCAGCGGTGCGGATTCTGATTCCCGTTTATCGTTATAGCTGGTGACAATAGCCGGTTGGCCGCTGATGCGGTTGACCACATGCTCCGCCAGCGGACGATGTAACAAGCGCCCTTCTTCATCCTGGTACGGTTCACACGCTTCGCTCGGTTGCCAGATAGCGGTAAACCGCTCATCGGCAGGTGTCACGATATGCGCTTTGACTTCAAAGAAATCTTTCGCCACGAAGTTTTCAATCTCTTCATCGCGGCGCACCACCAGCCCGAGCACGGGTGTCTGCACGCGTCCCACGGAAAGTACGCCCTGATAACCGGCATTGCGACCGAGAATGGTATACGCACGGGTCATATTGATGCCGTACAGCCAGTCGGCACGCGCTCGCGCCAGCGCAGAAACGCACAGCGGTACAAACTCACTGTTGGAACGAAGACGGTCGATCGCCCGCTCAACCGCCTGCGGGTTCAGGTCGTTTATCAAGCAACGCTGTACCTGCTGGCGCTTTTCCGGTGCCAGTTGCAGATAGTCCAGCACTTCATCCACCAGCAATTGCCCTTCGCGATCCGGGTCTCCGGCGTGAACGATTTCGCTGGCTTCATGCAGGAAGCGTTTGATGACATTAAGTTGTTTAGTCACGGAGGGTCGGGGCTGTAATTGCCACTTTTCCGGGACAATTGGCAAATCCGCAAGATTCCAGCGCGCATAGCGGCTGTCGTAGGCGTCTGGCTGCGCCTGCTCAAGCAGGTGACCGATACACCAGGTCACCACCTGACCATTACCGCACTCGATAAAGCCATCGCCTTTCCAGTGCGGTTTAGGCAGGACATCAGCAATGGCGCGCGCCAGACTCGGTTTTTCGGCAATAAACAACCGCATTGAATTAACGGATCTCAACCATGGCACGACCGCCGCGCCCTGGCACCAGTTCGCCAATCGCCGTCAGTTCAATGCCAAACTCGGCGGCTGTAGCTTTGACCTCATTTTCTGCTTCCGGCATGACCGCCAGCAGCAGACCGCCAGAAGTTTGCGGATCGCACAGCAGATCGCGCACTTCACGCGGCATTTCACCCATCAGATGACCGTAGCTGGCAAAGTTACGTTCGGTGCCGCCAGGCACTGCGCCCAACTTAATGTACTCTTCAACCCCCGGCAGTTTCGGGATCGCGTCATAGTCGACGCGCGCCTGCACACCAGCCCCCTGACACATTTCGCTTAAATGCCCCAGCAGACCAAAGCCCGTAACGTCGGTCATCGCTTTTACGCCTTCGATGTTGGCAAAGGACGCGCCTGCGATGTTCATCCGGCACATCACTTCCGTAGCCAGTCCTTGATGTTCTGGTTTCAGCAGTGATTTTTTCTCAGCCGTGGTAAGAACGCCAATCCCCAGCGGTTTCGTCAGGAACAGTTTGCATCCAGCTTGTGCGGTACTGTTTTTCTTCACCCGCTCGGTCGGTACGATCCCCGTTACCGCCAGACCAAAAATCGGCTCCGGCGCATCGATGGAGTGACCGCCAGCCAGCGCAATCCCCGCCTGACGACATGCATAGCGTCCACCTTCGGTCACTTCGCGGGCAATTTCCGGGGAAAGTTTGTTAATCGGCCAGCCGAGGATCGCAATCGCCATAATCGGTTTGCCCCCCATCGCGAAGATATCGCTGATGGCGTTAGTCGCCGCAATGCGGCCAAAATCGAAAGGATTATCAACGATCGGCATAAAGAAGTCGGTGGTACTGATAACGCTGGTGCCATTGCCCAGATCGTACACCGCCGCATCGTCGCGGGTCTCATTACCCACAAGCAAATTCGGATCAACAAACTTCGCCTGCTCACTGTGCAGGATGGTTTCCAACACTTTTGGGGAAATTTTACAGCCGCAACCAGCGCCGTGGCTGTATTGGGTCAAACGAATCGAGTTCTCGCTCATGGACATCTCCTGTCAATGCAATCCGGGTATGGTAACCCTCATTCCGTGAAGTGATAAGTGAGAGTGTCTGAATTCCTGCGCCTTTGCTCACAATCCAGACAGTTTCGCGACAATTATCAGAAATAAGTGACAAACGGCGTCGGGTCCGGGACGTTAATCGACGTAGATGCTTTCAACTGCGGCGTGCCGAGGTAGAGAAAACCGACAATTTTATCCTGCTCACGGCAACCGAATGCTTCACGCACTACCGGACTTTCAGTTAATGCGCCACTGCGCCAGATGCCGCCAAACCCCTGGGCAACTGCTGCCATTTGCATCGCCATGACCGCGCATCCCGCAGACATTTCCTGTTCCCAGCGCGGGACTTTATGATTTTCTTCGCATTTTGCCACCACCGTTATGATGAGCGGTGCGCGGAACGGCGCATTACGGGCTTTGTCGATAGCTTTGTCATCACTACCGGCAGCAATCGCCCCCTGTTCCAATAATGCGCTGAAACGCTCGCGTCCTTCCCCTTCAATCACAAAAAAATGCCACGGTTGCATGGACTTATGGTCCGGAGCACGCATACCCGCTCGCAGTATGTTTTGCAGTTGTTCACCCGTTGGCGCGGGTTCAGCCAGGCGGGAGGCGCTACGGCGATTGATCAATAGTTCGAGTGCATCCATTTGATTAACTCCTGTCGTGATATTTATTCACAAAATTAACACGAGAGTGGATTTTGTTACAGCCCAGTCCGCAATTCCTGCTGACAAGTGCCGGTTGGGTCATTACGATAACCACATCTATTGCGCCTGAAACAGGTGTGACCTTAAGTTGGGAGAATACATGCGAACCCTTTGGCGATTTATTGCCGGATTTTTTAAATGGACGTGGCGTCTGCTGAATTTCGTCCGTGAAATGGTACTTAACCTGTTCTTTATTTTCCTCGTACTGGTTGGTGTGGGGATCTGGATGCAGGTCAGTGGTGGTGATTCGAAAGAAACGGCCAGTCGTGGCGCACTGCTGCTGGACATTTCTGGTGTGATCGTCGATAAACCCGACAGTTCTCAGCGGTTTAGTAAATTAAGCCGCCAGCTGCTTGGTGCCAGTTCCGATCGTCTGCAGGAAAACTCACTGTTTGATATCGTCAACACCATTCGCCAGGCGAAGGACGACCGCAATATCACCGGTATCGTGATGGATCTGAAAAACTTCGCAGGCGGCGACCAGCCGTCTATGCAGTACATCGGCAAAGCCCTGAAAGAGTTTCGTGACAGCGGGAAACCGGTTTATGCCGTTGGCGAGAACTACAGCCAGGGGCAATATTATCTCGCCAGTTTCGCCAATAAAATTTGGCTGTCACCGCAAGGCGTGGTTGATCTGCACGGTTTTGCTACCAACGGTCTGTACTACAAATCGTTGCTGGATAAGCTGAAAGTTTCCACCCATGTGTTCCGCGTGGGTACGTATAAATCTGCCGTTGAACCGTTTATTCGTGATGATATGTCGCCGGCAGCCCGCGAAGCTGACAGCCGCTGGATTGGTGAGCTGTGGCAAAACTATCTGAATACTGTTGCCGCTAACCGGCAGATCCCTGCTGAGCAGGTATTCCCTGGCGCGCAAGGGTTGCTTGAGGGTTTAACCAAAACCGGTGGCGATACCGCGAAATATGCACTGGAAAACAAGCTGGTCGATGCACTGGCATCGAGTGCGGAAATCGAAAAAGCACTGACCAAAGAATTCGGCTGGAGTAAGACTGATAAAAATTATCGCGCCATCAGTTATTACGATTACGCATTGAAAACGCCGGCAGATACCGGTGACAGCATCGGTGTCGTCTTTGCTAATGGCGCAATTATGGATGGCGAGGAAACTCAGGGGAAAGTTGGCGGTGATACCACTGCGGCACAAATCCGCGACGCTCGCCTTGACCCGAAAGTGAAAGCGATTGTCCTGCGTGTTAATAGCCCAGGCGGCAGCGTTACCGCGTCTGAAGTGATTCGCGCTGAACTGGCAGCAGCCCGGGCAGCGGGTAAGCCTGTGGTTGTATCGATGGGCGGCATGGCGGCATCTGGTGGTTACTGGATTTCCACGCCAGCTAATTACATTGTGGCTAACCCCAGCACCCTGACCGGTTCTATCGGTATCTTCGGCGTGATCACTACCGTAGAAAATAGTCTGGATTCGATTGGTGTTCATACCGATGGCGTCTCAACTTCACCGCTGGCAGATATTTCCATCACCAAGGCACTGCCGCCGGAAGCGCAGCAGATGATGCAGTTAAGCATTGAGAATGGCTATAAACGCTTTATCACGCTGGTTGCTGATGCGCGTCATTCGACGCCGGAGCAAATTGATAAAATCGCCCAGGGCCACGTCTGGACCGGTCAGGATGCAAAAGCTAACGGGCTGGTCGATAGTCTCGGTGATTTCGATGATGCGGTCGCCAAAGCAGCAGAGCTGGCAAAAGTGAAACAGTGGCATCTGGAATACTACGTTGATGAACCGACCTTCTTCGACAAAGTGATGGACAACATGTCTGGTTCTGTCCGGGCAATGTTGCCAGATGCGTTCCAGGCCATGTTACCTGCACCGCTTGCCTCGGTAGCCTCTACCGTTAAAAGTGAAAGCGACAAGCTGGCCGCGTTTAACGACCCACAAAACCGTTATGCGTTTTGCCTGACCTGCGCCAACGTGCGTTAAGTCTTGTACTGAGTGGCCGACAGATCGTCGGCCACATTTTTTTACCTCGACGAATCCTCTTCCCGCTGTCTCGCCCCATATTTCCTTATCCGCATAGTATCAGGTGCGCTCCTCCTGCCTCACGTATATACTTTTGCTCTTTCGATATCATTCATATCAATATCATGCAAAAGAAATCAATTTACGTCGCCTACACGGGCGGGACCATCGGGATGCAGCGTTCCGAGCAGGGTTATATTCCGGTGTCAGGTCATCTACAGCGCCAACTGGCGCTGATGCCAGAATTCCATCGCCCGGAGATGCCAGATTTCACCATTCATGAATATACGCCGTTGATGGATTCTTCTGATATGACGCCGGAAGACTGGCAGCATATTGCTGAAGATATTAAAGCGCACTATGACGACTATGATGGTTTTGTCATTCTGCACGGCACAGACACGATGGCGTATACCGCCTCTGCGCTGTCGTTCATGCTCGAGAATCTCGGTAAACCGGTCATTGTGACAGGGTCACAAATCCCGCTGGCTGAGTTACGCTCTGACGGACAAATTAATCTGCTGAATGCGTTGTACGTTGCGGCGAATTATCCGATCAACGAAGTAACGCTCTTTTTCAATAACCGATTGTATCGCGGCAACCGCACTACCAAAGCCCATGCCGATGGTTTTGATGCGTTTGCCTCTCCAAACCTTCCTCCGTTACTGGAAGCTGGTATCCATATTCGTCGTTTGAATACGCCACCCGCCCCGCACGGTGAAGGGGAATTGATCGTTCATCCAATCACGCCGCAACCAATTGGCGTAGTGACGATTTATCCGGGGATTTCTGCTGACGTCGTGCGCAATTTTCTGCGCCAACCGGTGAAAGCATTGATTCTGCGCTCCTATGGCGTGGGTAATGCGCCACAAAACAAAGCCTTCCTGCAGGAATTACAAGAAGCCAGCGATCGCGGTATTGTGGTGGTCAACCTGACACAATGTATGTCCGGTAAAGTGAATATGGGTGGTTATGCCACCGGTAACGCCCTCGCCCATGCCGGCGTTATTGGCGGTGCAGATATGACCGTAGAAGCCACGCTAACCAAACTGCATTACCTGCTGAGCCAGGAACTGGATACTGAAACCATTCGCGAGGCCATGAGCCAAAACCTGCGCGGCGAACTGACGCCGGATGATTAAGGAGACTGCAATGCCCCATCGCGCCCTGTTACTGGTCGATTTACAAAATGATTTCTGTGCTGGTGGCGCGCTCGCCGTGCCGGAAGGTGACAGTACGGTAGATGTCGCTAACCGCCTGATTGACTGGTGCCAGTCGCGCGGTGAAGCTGTTATCGCCAGTCAGGACTGGCACCCGGCGAATCACGGCAGTTTTGCCAGTCAGCACGGTGTAGAGCCTTATACGCCAGGCCAACTCGACGGTTTGCCACAAACCTTCTGGCCAGATCACTGTGTGCAGAACAGTGAAGGCGCACAATTACATCCGTTACTGAACCAAAAAGCGATCGCAGCGGTGTTCCATAAAGGCGAAAATCCTTTAGTTGACAGTTACAGTGCCTTTTTTGATAACGGCCGTCGGCAGAAAACCACGCTCGATGACTGGTTACGCGATCATGAATTCGATGAATTGATCATTATGGGCCTGGCTACTGACTATTGCGTGAAGTTTACCGTGCTGGACGCGTTACAGTTAGGTTATAAGGTTAATGTGATTACCGATGGTTGTCGTGGTGTGAATATCCAGCCACAGGACAGTGCGCACGCGTTTATGGAGATGTCAGCAGCTGGGGCAACGCTATATACGCTGGCAGATTGGGAAGAGACGCAGGAGTAATATTAGTTGGATTCATCTCTGGCCTACATTTCCTCAATGACATTGTAGGCCAGGTAATACTTGTTAGTGTTGCATTTAACCTACTCGCAGCTAAAACACGATATCCGAACAAGTCTATTTGCCCTCCCTTAATAACAGGCTTAAATACTAGATAACTCATTCACTTAAACATAGCAATAGGCTTTGCTGAGATACCAAAATCTTCTTTTAACTGCTGTTTGCTCTTCATGACCATCTGACCATTTGTGTCAATTGTCATATGCTGTGCTTCGGTATTATTGCGGGCTTGCCACAGCATCACCAGTTGCAGGCAGTTCTCTTTTTGTTCCTCGGTCAACGCAACGCCATCAGGCCATTTCCCCAGTTCAACGGCGGTCGACAAACGCTGGTATACCTCAGGCGTCATGCTGTTGATAATGTCATCAAGATTCATAATTTTTCCGCTCCTGTGGAATAAGTTGCTGAATCGTTTTTTCAACCGTTGATTTCTTCACCGTTTTCGCCATCAGTGAAGCGTAAAGAAGCAGAGTTAACACAATAACGTTCGCCCGTTGGCTGCGGCCCGTCAGGGAAGACATGCCCCAGATGGGCATCACAGTTACCGCAACGAATTTCTATGCGCTGCATTCCATGTGACAAGTCTTTGATATAACGAATGGATTCTTCACTCACCGGTTCGTAGAAACTGGGCCAGCCACAGCCGGAATCATACTTGGTTTGGGAATGAAATAGCGGGGCATCGCAGATCAAACAGTGATATACGCCGTCACGCTTGTTATGCAGTAAACGACCCGTAAATGGCGGTTCTGTCCCATGATTCTGCGTCACGTAAAACTGCATCTCGGACAAATTTTTTTTCAGTTCTTCTGCCGAAGGTTTATTAGCCATTTGCTCACATCTCACTTTAATCGTGCTCACATTACGCGACTGATTCTAACAAAACATTAACACCAACTGGCAAAATTTTGTCCTAAACTTGATCTCGACGAAATGGCTGCACCTAAATCGTGATGAAAATCACATTTTTATCGTAATTGCCCTTTAAAATTCGGGACGCCGACCCCATGTGGTCTCAAGCCCAAAGGAAGAGTGAGGCGAGTCAGTCGCGTAATGCTTAGGCACAGGATTGATTTGTCGCAATGATTGACACGATTCCGCTTGACGCTGCGTAAGGTTTTTGTAATTTTACAGGCAACCTTTTATTCACTAACAAATAGCTGGTGGAATATATGACTATCAAAGTAGGTATCAACGGTTTTGGCCGTATCGGTCGCATTGTTTTCCGTGCTGCTCAGAAACGTTCTGACATCGAGATCGTTGCAATCAACGACCTGTTAGACGCTGATTACATGGCATACATGCTGAAATATGACTCCACTCACGGCCGTTTCGACGGTACCGTTGAAGTGAAAGACGGTCATCTGATCGTTAACGGTAAAAAAATCCGTGTTACCGCTGAACGTGATCCGGCTAACCTGAAATGGGACGAAGTTGGTGTTGACGTTGTCGCTGAAGCAACTGGTCTGTTCCTGACTGACGAAACTGCTCGTAAACACATCACCGCTGGTGCGAAGAAAGTGGTTATGACTGGTCCGTCTAAAGACAACACTCCGATGTTCGTTAAAGGCGCTAACTTCGACAAATATGCTGGCCAGGACATCGTTTCCAACGCTTCCTGCACCACCAACTGCCTGGCTCCGCTGGCTAAAGTTATCAACGATAACTTCGGCATCATCGAAGGTCTGATGACCACCGTTCACGCTACTACCGCTACTCAGAAAACCGTTGATGGCCCGTCTCACAAAGACTGGCGCGGCGGCCGCGGCGCTTCCCAGAACATCATCCCGTCCTCTACCGGTGCTGCTAAAGCTGTAGGTAAAGTACTGCCAGAACTGAATGGCAAACTGACTGGTATGGCGTTCCGCGTTCCGACCCCGAACGTATCCGTAGTTGACCTGACCGTTCGTCTGGAAAAAGCTGCAACTTACGAGCAGATCAAAGCTGCCGTTAAAGCTGCTGCTGAAGGCGAAATGAAAGGCGTTCTGGGCTACACCGAAGATGACGTAGTATCTACCGATTTCAACGGCGAAGTTTGCACTTCCGTGTTCGATGCTAAAGCTGGTATCGCTCTGAACGACAACTTCGTGAAACTGGTATCCTGGTACGACAACGAAACCGGTTACTCCAACAAAGTTCTGGACCTGATCGCTCACATCTCCAAATAAGTTGAGATGACACTGTGATCTAAAAAGAGCGACTTCGGTCGCTCTTTTTTTTACCTGATAAAATGAAGTTAAAGGACTGCGTCATGATTAAGAAAATTTTTGCCCTTCCGGTCATCGAACAAATCTCCCCTGTCCTCTCCCGTCGTAAACTGGATGAACTGGACCTCATTGTGGTCGATCATCCCCAGGTAAAAGCCTCTTTTGCATTACAGGGCGCACACCTTCTCTCATGGAAACCTGCGGGTGAAGAAGAAGTTCTGTGGTTGAGCAATAACACACCGTTCAAAAATGGCGTCGCTATTCGCGGTGGCGTACCGGTTTGCTGGCCGTGGTTTGGTCCGGCGGCACAACAAGGTCTGCCTGCGCACGGTTTTGCCCGCAACCTGCCGTGGACGCTGAAATCACATCGTGAAGATGCTGATGGCGTAACGCTGACTTTTGAATTGACACAAAGCGAAGAGACGAAAAAATTCTGGCCACACGACTTTACGCTATTAGCGCATTTCCGCGTGGGTAAAGCCTGTGAAATCGATCTTGAAGCACACGGCGAATTTGAAACCACCTCTGCCCTGCATACCTACTTTAACGTGGGTGATATCGCTAAGGTAAGCGTCAGTGGGCTGGGCGATCGCTTCATTGATAAAGTGAATGACGCGAAAGAAGATGTACTGACCGACGGTATTCAGACCTTCCCTGACCGTACCGATCGCGTGTATCTGAATCCGCAAGATTGCAGCGTGATTAATGACGAAGCGCTGAATCGTATTATCGCCGTAGGCCACCAGCATCATCTGAACGTTGTAGGCTGGAACCCAGGACCGGCGCTTTCAGTTAGCATGGGCGATATGCCGGATGATGGCTACAAGACCTTTGTTTGTGTAGAAACAGCTTACGCCTCAGAAACGCAAAAAGTCACCAAAGAGAAACCTGCACATCTGGCGCAATCCATTCGCGTTGCGAAACGTTAATTTGCGTTAATGTTGTGTGCCGGGTGCGATGCATCCGGCACGTATCAACATCACACCATATCCAGCGCAGTTTTTCCTTTTGGTGCCGGATATGCCTTATCCAGCATAGCTAATTCCGCTGACGAAAGTTCAACCTCAAGCACAGCCGCATTTTGTTGGACATGTGCAATCGTGGCCGCTTTTGGAATCGCCATCACACCCTGATGGCTGATTACCCACGCCAACAATACTTGTGCCGCGCTGATATTGTGAGCATGTGCAATTTCGTTGACTACCGCGTTTTTTAACAGTCCATTGCGCAACCGCCCGGCCTGGGCTAATGGACTGTAAGCCATCACCGGCATCTGCTGTTGCTGGCACCAGGGGAGTAGATCGTACTCAATCCCTCGTGAACCGAGATGGTAAAGCACCTGATTAGTGGCACACTGATTTCCCCCCGGCAGCTGCCAGAGTTCCTGCATATCAGCATGATCAAGGTTAGAAACGCCCCAGCGGCGGATTTTTCCCTGGGCGATCAATTTTTCCATCGCTGCCACAGTCTCTTCAAAAGCGAAACTGCCAGACCAGTGTAATAAGTAGAGATCGAGATAATCAGTATTGAGACGGCGTAAACTGGCTTCGCATGCATTTATCGCTTTTTGCCCGCCAGCATTCCACGGATAGACTTTAGAGACGAGAAAGACGTTATCACGCAGACCGGTTAATGCTTCCCCAACCACCTTTTCAGCACCGCCTTCGGCATACATTTCGGCGGTATCAATGAGGGTTAAACCGAGTTCAATGCCCGCGCGTAGTGCAGCAACTTCTGTTTTGCGCTGACTGGCATCTTCGCCCATATACCATGTTCCCTGCCCTATGGCTGGCAGTGAGACATCGCCACTAAATTGAATCATTTTTTGTTGCATTGTTTCCTCCCAGGTATTGCACCACCGTAATGCAAAACAGGGCGTGACGCCCTGTTTTTATGCACAAAATGCCCTGGAAAGATGCATTATCAGAATTTGTAGGTGATCCCGGTAGAAATCAGGCCAGTCCAGGATTTATCCACCATTGGGCTGTCAGTAACTTCATCAGACAGACGGGTGTAGCGCGCGGTACCGTAAACACTCCAGTCACCGAGGAAGTTGTAGCTGGCGCTCAGCTCCAGGTAAGGGCTCCAGCTGTCGTTCGGGTTATAGCCACGCAGACCGCTGCGAGCGGACTCTTTGCGCGATACGCCATAATAGTATTCGTTCTGGTTTTCGCTGTTCCACTGCACACCAATACCCGGAGTCACGGTCAGGCCACCGTTGGTGTAACGATACAACCAGGCCATATCCCAGACAATGCCGTTGCTGTTATCCAGGGTATCGCCAGCCAGGGTGGTACGCAGGTAACCGTACTGGGTAAAGTGAGCATAAGACAGACCAGCCATCATGGTGCTCTTACGGTCATCCAGGTGACGCATTTGGTGATCGCCACTGTCTTTCGCTTTGAAGTAAAGCGGCGACCAGTAAGCGGTAATTGAAAGTTTATCCGTTGCGTCATTCCACAGGTAGTAACCACCACCTAAGCCACGGAACCAGAAGTTATCGCCTTCATAGTTGATTACCGGTACTGGGTAAACATCGGTATCGTAATCTTTATATGGGTGTTCAACGACACCTACGCCTGCGCCCAGGGAAAATTTACCTTCAGCGTGCGCTACGCCTGCAGACGTTGCGATAAGCACTCCAAGTGCCAGAAGTTTGAGTTTGGTCACAATTAATCATTCCTTAAACAAATGTTTAGCGGGCGACAAAGTTTACCCGTCAATACATCGAAACCCAACCTTTTTACGTTTTCATTTTTTATAGTAACTGTTTAATTTTCCTGACGCAGATGACACCACTCTTACAGCCAAATGAATTTAGCGTTACCGGCGACCCTGGTATTTACATTAATTATGCAAAATTTATGGATGAGTTGTTGATATGCCATTGAAATTAAGAAAGCCGTGCAGGCAAGTTTTCCATTTGCCATCTACGCTTAATTTTGAAGGTGTATCACCGGGCACGTTGTTCTCATCGTCGATAAAATGGCATGAGAGTTGCTGTGTTTTAGCAAGAGACGTCGTTCAGTTTACCTCTTCCGGGAGCCTCTACTATTCATATGAACGGCTCTTAACCTGTGCTAAAAAACGAAAGGACGGCATACCATGAATATATTCGATCACTATCGCCAGCGATATGAAGCTGCCAAGGACGAAGAGTTCACACTGCAGGAGTTTCTTACCACTTGTCGGCAAGATCGCAGTGCTTATGCCAACGCGGCTGAGCGGCTATTGATGGCTATCGGTGAGCCTGTCATGGTCGATACAGCCCAGGAACCCAGACTTTCTCGACTCTTTTCTAACCGGGTCATTGCACGTTATCCGGCGTTTGAAGAGTTTTACGGCATGGAAGACGCGATTGAACAGATTGTCTCTTATCTGAAACACGCGGCTCAGGGGCTGGAAGAGAAGAAACAAATCCTGTATCTGCTGGGGCCTGTGGGTGGGGGTAAATCATCGCTTGCTGAGCGACTGAAATCATTAATGCAGCTCGTACCGATTTATGTATTGAGCGCCAACGGTGAGCGTAGCCCGGTCAACGATCATCCGTTCTGTCTTTTCAATCCGCAGGAAGATGCTCAGATTCTGGAAAAAGAGTATGGCATTCCTCGCCGTTATCTCGGCACCATCATGTCGCCATGGGCGGCAAAACGCCTGCATGAATTTGGTGGCGATATCACTAAGTTCCGGGTAGTGAAGGTCTGGCCGTCAATTCTGCAACAAATTGCTATCGCCAAAACGGAACCCGGTGATGAGAACAACCAGGACATCTCCGCGCTGGTTGGGAAAGTCGATATTCGTAAACTCGAACACTACGCGCAGAATGACCCGGACGCCTACGGCTATTCCGGTGCGCTGTGCCGCGCCAACCAAGGGATCATGGAATTTGTCGAGATGTTTAAAGCACCGATAAAAGTGCTGCATCCCTTGTTAACCGCCACCCAGGAAGGTAACTACAACGGGACGGAAGGTATCTCCGCCCTGCCGTTCAACGGGATTATTCTCGCCCACTCGAACGAATCCGAATGGGTCACTTTCCGTAATAACAAAAACAACGAAGCCTTCCTCGACCGTGTTTACATCGTGAAGGTGCCGTATTGCTTGCGCATTTCCGAAGAGATCAAAATCTACGAGAAATTGCTTAATCACAGTGAATTGACTCACGCCCCCTGCGCCCCTGGCACGCTGGAAACGCTGTCACGTTTTTCTATTCTTTCGCGTCTGAAAGAGCCAGAAAACTCCAGCATTTATTCAAAGATGCGGGTTTATGATGGCGAAAGTCTGAAAGACACCGATCCCAAAGCCAAGTCGTATCAGGAATATCGTGACTACGCCGGTGTCGATGAAGGGATGAACGGTCTGTCGACGCGTTTTGCGTTTAAGATCCTCTCCCGCGTCTTTAACTTCGACCACGCGGAGGTGGCCGCCAACCCGGTACATCTGTTCTACGTGCTGGAACAGCAAATTGAACGTGAACAGTTCCCACAGGAGCAGGCTGAACGCTACCTGGAGTTCCTGAAAGGCTACCTGATCCCGAAATACGCCGAGTTTATCGGCAAAGAGATCCAGACGGCCTACCTTGAATCCTATTCAGAATACGGCCAGAACATCTTCGACCGGTACGTCACTTACGCTGACTTCTGGATCCAGGATCAGGAGTATCGCGACCCGGATACCGGCCAGCTGTTTGACCGTGAATCCCTGAACGCGGAACTTGAAAAAATCGAGAAACCAGCCGGGATCAGCAATCCGAAAGACTTCCGAAACGAGATAGTGAACTTCGTGCTGCGCGCCAGAGCGCATAACAACGGCCGCAATCCGAACTGGACCAGCTACGAA
>ERZ773216.2949-NODE-2949-length-15074-cov-3.969039_pt1 | contig 15074 bp, 12 predicted proteins | sample MGYA00511259_ERZ773216 | MGnify/ENA primary metagenome ERZ773216 (study PRJEB29015, sample SAMEA2737764) | human gut metagenome | biome: human gut; feature: human-associated habitat; material: faeces | place: China | collected 2012 ... | reverse complement strand
AATAACGTGCGCGACCTCCTCGATGTCGCACGCCTGAAAGTAGGCGCACGTGGCAAGCGTCGTTCCTTCGAGCCGTCCGTTGAACTCCCGATAATTGACAGCATCGGCTTTTGAATCCTTGGCGCACCATGTCGTGAAGTCCAGTCCAGCCTGTTCTTTAATGGAGTATCTATGCTGCTGTTTTTATCTTGTTTCATGGCTGTATCCTCCTGGATGTTCAAAAAATAGTTAAAATTAATTATATTGAACATATTATCATCAGTTACTGGAAAAATCAAGAGGAACTTGTAAAAACATCAATAATTTTGTAAGAAAAAAGGACTGTTAAATTACAGTAAACTTCGTTATAATAGTACCGTTGACAAAAAGGAGGTTTTTATATCATGAGAAAATTTGGGAAGTTATCATTGATATTATTAGCTTCAGCAGCCCTGCTTTGCGGTTGTACCCAGAGCAACATCGTTTCTCCCAGCAACGGTGTGGTTCAGGGGGACGGACAGCCTGACCTGGAGGTTGATAAAAATATTAACATCGACTGGCAGGAGGTAAGGGAAGACCTCAGGGATCAGTTCCTGGAGCCTTACGGGGTGTTTGCTGATTATGTGATGGATCTGGATGCACGCTATAATGAAGAAACAGGCGTTCTGACGGTACTGCTGCCTGTAACGCACCAGACAACGCCGGAGGCCGCAGTCGCTTATGCGCAGGATGTCCTGGCTACCATCGGCACTTGTGTACATACCCAGAATTTCTATTACACGGAGCCTGAGACAAACGAAGAAGGCTACACTACCGACTACGGCAGCTTTTTTGATGAGCATGATGTGCTGGTTCAGGTATTCCCTTATGATAAAGAGGGAGAGGTATCCGAGTATATTATCAATGACACCCTAAAGGCGGGAGATGTAAGAGCTCTTGAGCCTGTGAAGAAATAAGGAGGCAGACGCCATGAGAAGGATCGACCGATATTGGAAACGCTGCGCGGCCGGCATGATGGCTGCTCTTATGCTTATGACGGCGGGAGAGGGAGGTTTTACCAGCTTTGCGGCCCAGAGCCTCAATTCCCCTTCCAAGATTGTGATCAGCAATACACAGACCCAGGAAGGAAACGCTTCTGCATTACAGAGCGCCCTGGCGAACGTCAGCACGGACAACTATCCGGCCGTGATCGAAGAGTTCGGACACGACCTCAAGGAGGAGTACCTCCCCTACATCAACGGAAACGGCTTTGCCATCCTCTTCACCGGGGAGAGCGGCGTAACGCCCGAAACCACGTACGTCTTCATGGCGACGGCGACCAACACGGTCGGCGACAAAGTCACCAAATGGGGTTCGGCGACCACCAGCGCGGCTCCGGACGCCGCCCGGGCGAAGGCGCAGGCCGCAACCCGAACGGACGAACCGCTCCGGTCGCCCGCCGGGAAACCCATCGCCAACCCCGAGAAGTTCATCTACCCGATGGAGAGCGTCCAGCTGCCCGCCGGAGCGAAACCCGAAGGCGACCTCTGGACCATCATTCACAACACGCACAACATCAAATAAGAGTACATCTATGAACAAGATAGCAGCAATTCTCTGGTGCATCCTGTCGCTGGCATGGACGACGGCCTCCTGGGCGCAGAACGTCGCCGTCAGCGGCAAAGTCACCGGAGCCAACGGCGAAGCCATCATCGGCGCGAACGTTCTCGTGGAGGGCACTACGCAGGGCATCACGACGAACGTCGACGGAGACTACACCCTGACGAACGTCCCGGCCAACGCCACGCTCGTCGTCTCCTACCTGGGCTACAAGACCGAGAAAATCCCTGTCGGCAACAAGACCCGCATCGACGTCACGCTCCGGGAGGACACCGCCGAGATCGAAGGCGTGATGGTCGTGGCCTACGGTACGGCCAAGAAGGAGTCGTTCACCGGTTCGGCCGCCGTCGTCAAGGGCGGCGAACTCCAGAAGCGCGTCGTGGGCAACGTCACCAAATCGTTCGAAGGAACCGTAGCCGGCGTGCAGGTCGCCTCCGGCGGCGGCCAGCCGGGCGAGGCGGCATCGGTCATCATCCGCGGCATCGGGTCGGTGAACGCCTCGGCGACACCGCTATACGTGGTCGACGGCATCCCCTTCGACGGGTCGCTCAGCGCGATCAACCCCGCGGACATCGAGACGATGACCGTGCTCAAGGACGCATCGGCAGGTGCGCTCTACGGCGCCCGCGGAGCTAACGGCGTCATCGTCATCACGACCAAGAAGGGCAAGAAGGACAAAATCCGCATTTCGTACAAGGGCAACGTCGGAATCGCCTCGCGCGCCATCCCCCGCTACGACCTGGTCGACATGAAAGATTACGTCGAAATGAGCTACGAAGCGCTGCGCAACAGCGCCCAATACGGCACGGGCATGGATTTCGAGGGCGCGAGCCGCTACGCCGCCGCCAACCTCGGCCAGCAGATCGGAGGACTGAAGAATCCCGAATACTACAACCCGTACAAGAACTACACGTGGGAGACGCTGATCGACCAGTCGACGGGCAAGATCCGTTCGGATGCCAAAGCTGCATGGAACGAGAACTGGCTGGACGAAATCAGCGACAATTCGGCCATACGCACCGAACACATCGTCTCGGTGAACGGCGGTTCGGAACGCGCCAACTACGTCGCATCGCTGGGATACTACATGGAAGACGGCATTCTCCAGAACACCGACTTCTCCCGCTACACGGGCCGCGTGGGCGCCGATTCGCAGGCCAAGAGCTGGCTCAAGATCGGCATGAACGCCAACTTCGCCCACAGCGAATCGAGCTACCAGAGTTTCGAGGACGCAAGCACGTCGAACGTCTGGTACACGGCGCAGTTCATGGCCCCGGTCTATCCCGTCTACCTGAAGGACATGGCCGGCAACAACGTGCGCGACGCCGACGGGCGGCTGCAATACGAATACGGATCGGAGGACGACAACGGCTACGCCAACCGCCCCTCGGCCCAGGGCTTCAACTCGAAGGCCGAACTTTACAACAACAAGGCCTACTACACCCGCAACTCGCTTTCGGCGCGCAGCTACATCACCTTCGGGACGGTCAGGGAGGAGGCCCGGCTCTACGGACTGAAACTCACGATGAACTTCGGTACGGACTACACCGACTACCAGCGCACGCTGGTCTACGACAAGGAGCACGGCAACGCGGCCCAGCAGGGCGGACGCCTCAGCAAGACCAACACCCGCACGCTGAGCTACACGTTCAACCAGCTGCTGACCTACGACCGCACGTTCGGCGACCACTCCCTCAACCTGCTGGCCGGCCATGAGTACTACCGCTACAAGTACAACTACGCCCTCGGCGAAAAAACCGGCATCGTCGGCGGGATCGACGAGTTGGGACCCGCCGTGACGACCACCGACAACAACAGCTATTCGCACAACTACGGCGTGGAGTCCTACCTCGCGCGCATCAACTACGGCTTCAAGAGCCGTTACTACATCGACGCCAGCTGGCGAACGGACGGTTCGTCGCGCTTCCATCCCAGCGACCGCTGGGGCCATTTCTGGTCGGTGGGCGCCTCGTGGCGCATCTCCGAAGAGCAGTTCATGGAGAACACCCGCCAGTGGCTCGACAACCTCACGCTGAAGGTTTCATACGGCGTACAGGGCAACGACAACCTGGGAACCTATTACGCATGGCAGGGTCTCTACGACTACACGTGGCCCAACGCCACCGATGCGGGCGCCTTCGTCGACAAGCTCGAAAACAGGAAGGTGACCTGGGAGAAGAACGGCAACCTCAACGCCGGCATCGAAGCCACGATGTTCGGCGGCCGACTGGGCGTTTCGGTCGAGTACTACAACCGCAAAACGCGCGACATGCTGCTCAACAGTCCACTGCCGATCTCGACCGGATTCACGGGCTTCAACGACAACGTCGGCTCGCTGCGCAACCAGGGGCTCGAGGTCTCGCTGCGCGGAACGATCCTCGACAAGCGCGACTTCCGCTGGGACGCGACGCTGATGGGTTCGTTCAACCGCAACAAGGTGCTCTCGCTCACGGGCGGCCAGGATGTCATCACGTCGGGCATCCGCGTCATCGAGGTGGGGCGGCCGATCTACACCTTCTACCTGCCGAAAACGGCCGGCGTGGACCCCGCCACGGGCAAGCAGCTCTACTACGCCTACTGGACCCAGACGGTCAACGACGAGGGGACGCTGGTGAACACGCGCTGCGACGAGTACATCACCGACAACGTGGCGATGGCCACCTTGAGCAAATACTACCACGAAAGCCGCGAGCCGAAACTCTTCGGCAGCATCGGTTCGACGTTCACGATCCTGAAGAACATCGACGTCTCGTTCCTGACGACCTATTCGATCGGCGGATGGGTTTACGACGGACTCTACAACGGCTCGATGTACGTGCAGTACGCCGGCAACAACTGGCACAAAAACGCCAAACGCCGCTGGCAGAAGCCGGGCGACAAGACCGACGTGCCGATGCTCGAAGTGGGCGGCTCGTACGCCACGGCCAGCAACTCGCTGATCGACGCTTCGTACTTCGCCATCAAGAACATCACCGTCGGCTACACGCTTCCCAAGCGCTGGCTCAAGAAGATCGACATCGAGTCGCTGCGCATCTACGCCACGCTGGACAACATCGCCATGTTCAACCACATGGACGGCATGGACCCGCAGTATAACTTCACGGGATCGGTGGCTTACAGCTACACCCCGTCGCGCGTGATCGCATTCGGTATCGACCTGAACTTTTAACCACGGGAGAAAACAACTATGAAAAAAGCAATATATCTTATCATCGCACTGATCGGCTTATCAGCCCCCTCGTGCAGCGACTCGATGCTCGATTTCTCCCCGACCGACTCGGGTTCGGGCAAGGAACTGCTCAAATCGGCATCCACGGCCATCACTTCGGTCAACGGCGTCTACCGCTCGATGTGGACGGCCGGATGGTCCACGACCGCAAACACCCACCAGTGCTTCGGCATCGCGGCCTACAACCTGGCGCTCGACTGCATGGCCGACGACCTGATCATGCAGTCGCAGGGCAACGGCTGGTTCTGGGGCGACCACTGCTACAACGTCAAGAGCAACTACACTTCGTCGGCCTTCCGGTCGTACGACGTCTGGTACGCCAACTACAAATGGATCGCCAATGTAAACTACATCATCGACGCCGAGCCGGAAATGGCCGGAACGGAGGCCGACGTGGCCTACGTCGCAGGACAGGCCTACGCCATCCGGGCGCTCTGCTACCTGAACCTGGCGACGTGGTTCTCCCGCGCCCCCTACAACTCCCTGACGGGCGCTTCGCGCTGGAACGAGCCCTGCGTACCGGTTTACACCACCGGCACGTCGATCGACACGGGCGGACAGCCCCGCGAATCGCTGCGCACGGTCTACGGCCGTATCGACCAGGACATCGACCGTGCCATCGAACTGCTCGAAAAGGCCAGGGAAACCACGCTGGCCGAGAATAACAAATCGCACATCAACCTCTACGTGGCCCTGGGCATCAAGTCGCGCGCCTGTCTGGCGGAAGGCGACTGGGACGGGGCATTCAAGGCGGCCAAGCGCGTGATCGACGAAGGCGGCTACGCCGTCGGCACGAAGAGCGACCTGACGGGCGGCATGAACTCGCTCGACAAGCAGAACGTCATGTGGGGCGCAGGCATTCAGGTGGCCGACCAGGCGGGCGGCTACGCCGGGTTCTTCACCCACATGGACAACAAGGAGGGCGCCTATGCCAAATCGGCGCCGAAGCTGATCAGCAAACAGCTCTACAACCGCATCAGCGCGACAGACATCCGCCGCGACTGGTGGGACCCCTCGGACAAGGAGTCGCCCTACGTCAGCAAAAAATTCTCGTTCGCCAACGTGGCCTCCTTCCTGGGCGACTACATCTACATGCGCGTCGAGGAGATGTACTTCACGGCCGCCGAAGCGGCCCTGCGGCTGGACGACCTCAAGAGCGCACGCGAACTGATGAACACCGTCATGGCCGAACGCGACCCGGGTTACAGCGCCAACAACCGCAGCGGCACGCTGCTCGGCGCGACGACCACGACCTGGACCGGATCGTTCCTCGAAAACATCCTCACCCACCGCCGCATCGAACTGTGGGGTGAGTACGGCCGGCTGTTCGACGTCCGCCGCCTGGGCCAGGGCATCGACCGCCGGACCGACGACGGCTTCTCCGAGGAGTGCATTTCGATGATGAACCGCCGGAACGTCAACATCACCAAAGCCGACACTTACGACTGGGTGCTGACCATTCCCAAAGCCGAACTGGATGCCAATCCGAACATCAACGAGGAGGACCAGAATCCCTAACGAGCCTTTGAACCGTTGAAAATCAAGTACACTATGAAAAACATATCGAAATATCTGGGTGCGGGACTGCTGCTCTTCACCGCGGCCTGCAGCCAGACGCAGGAGGGCGACCAATACACCCCCAACAAGGACGATGCGAAGGCCATCCACTTCATCCAGTCGTCCATCCAGAAGGAGTTTCCGCAGGACGCCGTGCAGGGCGTGATCAACGTCGAAATCGCGCGTCCGGGCAACAAAGGCGCCTACAAGGTCTATCTGGCGACCAAGGACGACGACTACGAGCTGTTCTCGGTTCCGGCCGAGGCGACCATTCCCGACGGCAGCCACTCCGTGACGGTTCCCGTCGAGGTCGACCTTTCGAACTTCGTCATGGGTTCGAACTACAAGACCACGCTCTACATCAGCAGCCGGGAGGCGCGTCCGGGCGACAACGCCGCGCAGGTGGCGCAGTACTCCGACAAGGTGACCCTTTCGGCCACCTACGAACTGGAGTGGGAGACGCTCTACCGCACCACCGGAGAGGGCGAAGAGATCCCCCAGCTGGCAACCTACCACTACAACGGGTACTATTCGGGCCGCGATTCGGGCCTGGAGGTCGAGAAAGCCGTGGGAGCCAATATCTTCCGGCTGAAGGACTGGGCCAGCGGCGTGACGTTCAAGTTCGTCCTCCACGACGACAACACCTGCACCGTGCCGGCGCAGTCGATCGGCTACTACAACTCGAACTACAACGAGTACGTCTACGTCGCCGACATGGCCGTTTACACCGGCAACGACTCGGCGTACGCCAGCTATCCCTGCACGTTCGACGGCGAGAGCACCTTCTCGTTCTACCTGATCTACTACGTGTCGTCGGGCTATTTCGCCCAGGGGACCGAGAAACTGATCTTCGACACCGACATCGACACCACGCCCGTCGTGGAGATCGCTTTCGAGGGCATCGAGACCACGAGCACCGGATTCAAGGCTCCGAAACTCCACTTCTCGCCCAACGAATACACGAAGTACTACAAGGCCGCGGTCGTCGCCGGAGACATCACCGCCGACGCCGAACGGCAGCAGGAGGTGCGCCGGCAGCTGATCGACGACAAACTGGAGGCCGTGACCCCCGTGGTGACGCTCCTCGCGGACGACGCCTCGGTCTGGAACGTTCCCTCGGGCAACTACACCGCCGTGGCGCTGGCCTACGACTCGATCGAGAACCCCTGCAAGCTCTACACGCAGCGGTTCACGAACGACCCGAACGACGAATATGCTCCCCGATCGCTCGAATTCGAGTTCTACGCTCCGGAGAACAACCTCAACTACTCGCCCTACAACACGCTCATCTGGCAGATGCAGACCGCGAATGTGGCGGCGATGAAATATCTCTGCGTCAAAACCGCCGTCGCCGACTACCTGTGCGAAGCGCTCGGCATGACACTGGAGGAGGTGACCGCATCCCGGGGCTACGACGTTCCCGAGGAGATGATCGCGCAGCTCAACTCCCCCGAAGGCCGCGGCACGTCGTTCAGCCCGCTCGACGAAGGCAGCACGTACACACTCGCCCTGCTGATGTACAACTCGTTCGGCGACACGGCTTTCGTTTCGAAGAGCGCGTCGACGTTCGGTTACTTCGCCAAGGATTTCGACCGGACGAAGACCCTGGAGGACTTCATCGGCGCATTCGGCGTCACGGCGACCGTCGACGTCGATTCGCAGTCGTCCGAAAAGACCTTCCGCATGGACATCGCGCGCATCAACGACCGCGACGTGCTCATCAGCGGCATGACCGACATGCGCGACTTCGCACCCCAGCTGAAAGGCTACTACGACAAGGAGCTGCACATGCTGATCGTCGAACCCCAGTACGCGGGGATGTACAACGGCGCCTATGCGACGCTCGGCTTCTCGAACGGACTGTCGATCTTCTGGGGCGACGCCGGAATGGCCGTCGGCTACATCGGCGACACGCTCTACTGGGCTTCAAGCCCCTACTCACCCGAAGAGGTCAACAGCTACATGTTCCTGCTCTTCAGCACGCCGCAGGCGTCGAGTTCGAGCTACCTGCGCCAGTACGCCGGTTCGAAAACCTACTCGTCCCTCAAGATGAAGCCCCTCCAGCAGGCGTCCGCACAGACCGCGGCCCGCGCCGCGGAATCGCGGACCGGAAGCATCGAGACCGGCGGACAGCGCTTCACGACCTACCTGACGGGCGAACGCGTCGCCGTTCCGGCGAAAGCCTCCGGAAACACGGCAGCGAAAGTCCCGGCCGAAGGCAAGCGTCTGCGCACGGACCTCGTGCTCCACACCCGCTGATCCGCAGCCCGCACAACCGAAAACCGGATTTCCGCTTTGGGCGGAAGTCCGGTTTTTTCATAAAATCGCAAAAAACGGCGTCTCGGCGTGACAGTTTGACGCGAATTTACTAATTTTGCAGGTTGTAAGGCGAAAACACAAAAAAACTCACGATATTATGCTTACGATAAAGCAAATCCGCGATGACAAAGAGGCCGCCGCACGCAAGCTGGCCAAGAAGGGCGTGGACGCCGCGCCTGTCATCGAAAAGATCATCAGCTTCGACGACCGGCGCAAAGCCCTCCAGCTGGAACTCGACAACACGCTGGCCGCCCAGAACAAGGCCGCCAAGGAGATCGGCGCACTGATGGGCCAGGGCCGCCGCGAGGAGGCCGAGGAGCGCAAACGCTTCGTGGCGGACCTCAAGGAGAAGTCCTCGCGCCTCGAAGCCGAGCTGACCGACGCCCGGCAGGAGTTGCAGTCGGCCATCGTCTCGCTGCCGAACTTCCCCGCCGAGATCGTCCCCGAAGGCAAGACGGCCGAGGACAACCTCGTCGTCAAGCTCGTGGAAAGCTACACCGCGCTTCCGGAAAACCCGCTGCCCCACTGGGAGCTGGCCCGCAAGTACGACATCATCGACTTCGACCTGGGCGTGAAGCTCACCGGCGCGGGATTCCCCGTCTACAAGGGCAAGGGCGCACGGTTGCAGCGCGCGCTGATCAACTATTTCCTCGACTGCAACACGGCGGCCGGCTACCTCGAAGTGGAGCCGCCCGTGATGGTCAACGAGGCTTCGGGCTTCGGCACGGGACAGCTCCCCGACAAGGAGGGGCAGATGTACCACGCCACGGTAGACAACTTCTACCTCGTTCCCACGGCCGAGGTTCCCGTGACGAACATCTACCGCGACGTGATCCTCGAAAAGGAGGATTTTCCGGTGAAGATGACCGCCTACACCCCGTGCTTCCGCCGCGAGGCCGGGTCGTACGGCAAGGACGTGCGCGGACTCAACCGCCTGCACCAGTTCGACAAGGTGGAGATCGTGCAGCTCTCGCTGCCCGAAAAGAGCTACGAAGCATTGGACGGCATGGTGGCCCACGTGGAGAGCATCGTCAAGGCCCTGGGCCTGCCCTACCGCATCCTGCGCCTGTGCGGCGGCGACATGTCGTTCACCTCGGCGCTGACCTACGATTTCGAAGTCTACTCCGAGGCCCAGAAACGCTGGCTCGAAGTGTCGTCGGTATCGAATTTCGAGTCGTTCCAGGCCAACCGCCTCAAACTCCGCTACCGCGACGAGGAGAAGAAAATCCAGCTGGCGCACACCCTCAACGGCTCGTCGCTGGCCCTGCCGCGCATCGTGGCCGCGCTGCTGGAGAACTATCAGACCCCCGAAGGCATCCGCATCCCCGAGGCGCTGATTCCCTACACGGGTTTTGATATTATCAAATAAGTTTTTATATTTGCACACACACATTTAACAATAAACACTCAACACAATGGCTTACAAAATTACCGACTCGTGCGTTGCATGCGGCAGTTGCATCGGCGAGTGCCCCGTAGAGGCTATTTCGGCCGGCGACATCTATGTGATCGACGCCGACAAATGTATCGACTGCGGCACCTGCGCAGGCGTATGCCCGAGCGAGGCGATCGTTTCGGAGTAACACGGAATATCCGAAAGAGAAGCACACCTCGGCAACGGGGTGTGCTTTTTGCGGTTTGAAAAGCCGCTTCCCCCACCCAACAACCAACGAATCATGGGCGATCTCGAAAAAATGAAAGCCGGGCTTTGGCTCCACGCCATCTGTCCTGAAATCGGCGGCGCGCTGCTGCGGACCGAGGAGCTGGTGTTCCGGCTCAACCAGCTGCCCCCGAGCCGCCGGGAGGAGCGGGAGGCGATCATCCGGCAGCTGTTCGGACACGTCGGCAAGTCGGTCTGCATCCACAGCCCGTTCCACTGCGATTTCGGAGCGCAGATTTCGGTCGGCGACCATTTCGTCGGCAATTTCAACCTGACGATCCTCGACGAAGCGCCCGTCACCATCGGTGACCACGTCTTCATCGGGCCGAACGTCGGCATCTACACCGTCAACCACGCCCTGCTGCCCGACCAGCGCAACGCGGGCATCATGCGTTCGCTGCCCATTGCCATCGGCAACAACGTCTGGATCGGAGGCCACACGGTCGTGATGCAGGGCGTGACGATCGGCGACAACACGGTGATCGGGGCCGGGAGCGTCGTCACGCACGACATCCCGGCGGGAGTCGTGGCCGTCGGCTCGCCCTGCCGCGTCCTGCGGAAGATCACCGAGGCGGATCGGGTAACGCCCGTATGAAAAAGAAAAAGCGCCCCGGATCGGAGCGCTTTTACGTCATTGCGAGGAGCCGCAGGCGACGCGGCAATCCGATTGCTGCGCTGTGGCATTACGGCCCAGATCAAGAATCAGACGAACCCGTCCGATAAGTCCTTCCACAATGAATTTTGAGAGTCTATTAACCCGATTTTCCGTTTCCGGCTCCAACTCTTGATTTGTTTCTCCCGGGCGATTGCATCCCGAACGTCCCGATACTCCTCGGCGTAAATCAACTTATGGACGTTATAGCGGCGCGTAAATGCAGACTGACCGGCGGCATGTTCTTTCATACGCCGGGATAACGAGGTCGTAACGCCGACATACAGCACCGTATGCAGTTTATTGGTCAATATATATACATAGCTGCTCTCCATGGCCGACTCTGCGTTTTTTTCGGATTGCCACGTCGCCTGCGGCTCCTCGCAATGACGTAAAACCCCATCATTCTATTCGTAAAGCAAGTACTGCACCCGCTTTTCGCGGTAGCGTTCCACATCGGGAACCCAGCGGGCGCGGATCACCTCCTCCGAAGCCCCGGCCACGATCATCCCGCGCACCCATCCCGCACCGACCAGCTTTTCGAACATCGGGGTGAAGAACCTGTCCCCCAGCCCCAGATCGCGGTAGGCGTCGATCACGTAGCGCAGCGAGAATCCCACTTCGCGGGCCTCGGAGAGCGGCATGCCGCGCAGGTCGACGCCGTGGCACAGCCGGCCTTCGAGCGGCGGATGTTTGGCCCCGGCCGTGGGGCGCGGCGTAAAGGAAAAGGCGCGTCCGGTCATATCGGGATGTCCGTAGATTTCGAACGGGCAGTCCGTTCCGCGTCCGAGGCTCACGACCGTGCCCTCGAAGGGGCACAGCGCGGCATAGAGATAGACGGCGCGCGCAGTCGGAAGGTTGGGCGACGGAGCGACGGGCAAGAGGTATTCGGTGGCATGGGTGTAGTTGCGGCACTTCACGACCGTCAGGTCGCACGGCTTCGCCCACCCTTCGCCGACGGCCATGCGGGCGATTTCGCCCATCGTCAGTCCGTGGAGCACGGGGACCGGAATCGCCCCGACGCCCGATTTGTACTTCATGTCGAGAACGGGACCGTCGACAAGATGCCCGTTGGGATTGGGGCGGTCGAGCACCACGACCCGGCGGCCGAAATCGGCGCAGGCGTCCATCATCCGCAGCATCGAGATATAATAGGTATAGAAGCGCAGACCCACGTCCTGCATGTCGACGACCAGCACGTCGAACGAGCGCATCGCCTCGTCCGAAGGCTGTTTCGCGTTGCCGTCGTAGAGCGAGCGGATGGGAATGCCCGTCCGGGCGTCGACCGAACTTGCGACCTGCTCCCCGGCATCGGCCGTGCCGCGGAATCCGTGCTCGGGCGAGAAGATCGCCGCGACGGCAAACCCTTCACCGTGGAGCAGGTCGACCAGATGCACCCGCCCGGAGGCATCGGCTCCCGGCGCGCCGGGCAGCTCCGCCACGGAGGTCTGGTTGGCCAGCACGGCCACGCGCCGTCCCCGCAGCAGCGGGTAATAGGACGCCGTGTCGGTCATGCCGACGTTCACCTGCGCCGGAGCGGCGAAGGCTGCAAAAATGGTGAATACAAGGATAAAAACAGATCGCTTCATAGAGCAAAGATAATATTTTGCACCGAAAAATGCTATCTTTGCGGAAAAGCGCCTCTGCCATGAACCTTCGTAAAACGGATCGCTCCGAGCTGAACCTTTTCCCGGCCCTGTCTTTTCTGGTTGTATGTTTCATCGGAGGCTATTTCCTTTGGGCAACGAAAGATGCGCTGCCCTCGGAGGCGGACAATACGGATTTTCGCTACGCTCCATCCCGGGCAAAAGAGTTAGCCCAGGAACTCGACTCAATCTATTCCTGCAAATCGGGACCGGGGATGGAGAAGTTTCTGGAGACATGGCATCGGAAATATACGTCCAACGCATCGGCTCCGGGCAACCAGAACGACACGCTGCGTAACGTTTACAATCTCTTTACCACCCTCTTCAATCCCGACCCGACGCTTCGCCCGAGGGGTTTCCGGAGCGATTCGGCCTACCGCTACGTCGTTATCCAATCGCAATTGACGTTCTGTATCGCAGAGGACGGCATGTTCGATTATTATTACGAAAGCTCCCCTCCTCCCACATTTCCGACCGACGGATTTTACCTTCTCCGCAAAGCGGGAGCCTATTACAGGGTTTTGGACGATTTCCGACCGCAAATCCGGCAAGCGGGGTTAAAACAGCTCTATCTCACCGATGAATACAAGGATGCTCTCGAACTGTTTCTGGAGAAAAACGGATACTGGCCCGACGAAGAGCGGACATCCGCAGAATCGGGCCGGAAGCGGATGCGTTTCCTGCAAAACTACTGGTACGTCATCAACGGGCATTGGGAAGGATGGCATCTCGGAATCCCCGCAATCGGATACATCGTCCTGAACAAATCACTCGACAAGGCCGTTGCCGAGGTAGTGGAAGAGTACAACGGCAGCGGCGTCCTTCTACATAAGACGCATTCGGACTGGAAAGAAGTGGGCGGACTTTATCATTGGGAGGAATAATCCCTACGCCTGCGCGCCGTATTCCATCAGATAGGCCTTGATGAAGGCGTCCAGGTCGCCGTCCATCACCGACTCCACGGCCGAAGTCTGCACGCCCGTGCGGTGATCCTTCACGCGGCGGTCGTCGAAGACGTACGAGCGGATCTGCGAACCCCACTCGATCTTCTTCTTCGAAGCCTCCAGCGCCTGCTGCGTCGCCATACGCTTGTCCAGCTCGCGCTGGTAGAGTTTCGAGCGGAGGATGCGCATGGCGTTCTCGCGGTTCATCAGCTGCGAGCGCGTCTCCATGTTCTCGATCAGGTACTCGATCGCCTCGCCCGTGTCGGGGTCCTTCGCGTGGTAGCGCAGGCGCACGGCCGTCTCCACCTTGTTAACGTTCTGCCCTCCGGCGCCCGACGAACGGAACGTGTCCCACTCGATGTCGGCGGCATTGACCGTGATCTCGATCGTGTCGTCGACGGCCGGCGATACGAACACCGAAGCAAACGTAGTCTGACGCTTGTTGTTGGCGTTGAACGGCGACAGGCGCACCATGCGGTGCACGCCGTTCTCGCTCTTGAGGTAGCCGTAGGCGTATTCCCCCTCGAACTCCAGCGTGCAGGATTTCACCCCGACTTCGTCGCCGGCCTGGAAGTCCAGCACCTTGACCTTATAGCCGTGGGCCTCGCCCCAGCGGGTATACATGCGCATGAGCATCGACGCCCAGTCGAGCGCCTCCGTGCCGCCCGCCCCGGCGTTGATGTCGAGAATGGCCCCGAGTTTGTCCTCGTCGCGGCGCAGCATGTTGCGCATTTCGAGTTTTTCGATCTTTTCGAGCGTCGCGGCGTAGTGGGCGTCCATCTCCTCCTCGCTGACCACGCCCTCCTTCACGAAGTCGGGCATCAGCTGAAGGTCCTCGGCATCCTTGCGAATGGCGTCGTAATCCTCGACCCATGCCTTGATCCCCGCCACCTTGCGCAGCTGCTCGCGCGCCTTGTCGGGGTTGTCCCAGAAGTTCGGCTCCTGGGTTTTCTCCTCTTCGTTGCGCAGGTCGATGCGCTTCTGGTCGATGTCCAAACAGCGTTCCAGCGCTTCCCGGCGCTGTTCGATCTCCTTGATCTGTTCCGCAAGTACCATAATATGCTCAAAATTTCATGTTCAGTTTCCGTGCGGCGAACTCCAGGATGAAATCCGCCGTGCCCTCGTCGCCCAGCGGCGAGGTGCTGACGCAGAGGTGGTAGGTCGCCGCCTCGCCCCACGTCCGCGAGCTGTAATAGTTGTAATACGAGGCGCGCCGGGCGTCGACGCGCTCCATCATCGCGCGGGCCTCCTCCGCGGTGCATCCCTGCCGGCGGCGGATGCGGCCGATGCGGTCGGCATCGTCGGCCGTGAGGAAGACATTGACGCAGCGCGGATTCTCGCGCAGGATGTAATCGGCACAGCGGCCCACAAAAACCGCCGATTCACGCGCCGCGACGGCGCGGATCACGTCGCTCTGAATCTTGAACAGCGCGTCGTTCGACAGCACGTTCGTCACGCCCCCGTCGTCGCCCACGAACGGCGCCCGCAG
>ERZ773216.2947-NODE-2947-length-15079-cov-2.489417_pt1 | contig 15079 bp, 11 predicted proteins | sample MGYA00511259_ERZ773216 | MGnify/ENA primary metagenome ERZ773216 (study PRJEB29015, sample SAMEA2737764) | human gut metagenome | biome: human gut; feature: human-associated habitat; material: faeces | place: China | collected 2012 ... | reverse complement strand
TTGTAGTTTTCCCACTTCCAGTAGGACCCGTTACATAGATAATTCCATGTGGCATAGACATCATATGATTCATTTTATTAAAGTTTTCTTCTGTCATTCCAAAAGTACTTAAGCGGTCAATAGTACTATTAGAATTCAAATAACGCATAACAATCTTTTCACCAAAGATAGTAGGAATAACAGAGACACGAATATTTAATTCAACTCCATCAATTACTCCCATAAAATGACCATCTTGAGGTAATCTTTTTTCAGCAATATCCATGTTAGATAAAATTTTAATTCTAACAATCAAAGCCGCTTGTATATTTTTATTTAAATCTAAATAATCAACAAGCATTCCATCAATACGCATTCTTACATGTAATTTATCTTCAAATGGTTCAATATGAATATCAGAAGCACTTGTATTATATCCTCTAATTAACAATGAATTTAATAATTTAACAACAGGTGTATCATCTTCATTCGCATCAAATAAATTTAGATCCTCTTCTACTTCAGGTAAAGTCGATTCATCAATATCATCTACTAAATTCAAAGTATCAACATCTGAATAATATCTTTCAATAGCAATTTGAATATCTGCTTTTGTTGCAAGTGAAACACTAATACGACAACCTGAAACAAGTCTTACATCTTCTAATCCATAATAATTTAAAGGATCACTTGTTGCTACTGTTAACACATTGTCATTAAAAGCATACCCAATGACATTATATTTTTGTGCCATTGCTTCAGGAATCTTTTCAACAGCATTAATATCAAAATCTATATTATCCAATGAAACTAAAGGCTCAGCTAATTTATCAGATAAAGCTTCTAACATTTGTTGTTCACTTACAAAACCTAAATCTATTAAATGTTCCCCTAATCTTTTACTTCTATCTTTCTTTTGGGCATCTAATGCAATCTGTAACTGTTCTTCATTAATATACCCATATTCTTTTAATACTTCACCTATTGGTAAACTTTTCATGTGTCAACCTCCATCAATTTACTGTACTCCAAAAATAATTTGGATTTGGATTACCATTAACAATTTCTAACATATGTGGCCATGTTGTTGGATTATTATCTTTATTTATATTTTGCATGGCTTTAAGATATCCTAAATCTTGAGCTTCAGAATATAAAACAATATCACCCTTTAAGTATGCACTATTTTTATTCCAGTCACGAGATAAAATTTGCCATCCAGAAGATGCACTTGATCCGGGACCTCCAGATCCATCCAATACTTTCAAATAATATTGTTTAATACCGTTTTTTTCTTCATTATATATATAATCACCTATTTTATAATCCGTTTTATTAACATCATATTTAGGAATGCTATTTATTTGGCTTTCCGTGAGTCGATCCAATTTATTTAAAACTGTATCAGTTCTTCTTATTGAAATATCATCACAATTATGTACATCTTTTGTAACCGTATTTTTAGGACCAATATACTTCCAATAGGTCTGCTTTCCATTAAATCCATCTGGCGCATATCCATCAGAACTATCACTGCCAACTCCCATAGAATACATATCCTGTAAGCATTGATAATAACATTGTTCTTTTTCAAAAAAAACAATATCACCTTTAGTATATGCACTTAGTGGACTATAATTTTTATCTATCTTTTTCCACCATCTTGCTTTACTTTTATCAGGTGAAGTAGCATTACTTTTATCTTGAATTAACTGCCACCATGACCCATCACAATAAACAAAATCACCTTTACTATAATGTCTTCCTTCTACATAATCACCACGATTATTTTTCGTATTAATACATTCAACCTGTTTAGCAACTGTGATTTCACTGCCCTCTTTCTCATTATCATCGCTATTATTAGACGAATCATCTTTTATATAATAAAGTTTTGTATTTTCTGATAACTGTGTCGTACTAGAAATATTACTAAATAAAGTCGTTTTATCAGTTGTATTAATATTAAAATTGACCAACTCATATGTATTCTTTGTTGAATATACTTCTTCTGTCCCATTTAAATACTTAAGTGTTAAATCCAAACGATATCCATTAGTAGTAAAACCTCTAACATCCATTTGTAAATCTCGATTATTAATATAATAATCATCATCAAAAACTGCTTTACCATCACGATAAAGTCTACCTTTATTTTTATCATTTTTTAATACATAAAGATAATGCCAATCTCTATCATCTGGTTTAGTATTTGATACTCTTACATCTGTTGCATAGGTGATTTCATTACTAATAAAATCTAGAACACCATCTAATGTTTGTTTATCTAAAGATTTCTTGGTTGTTGTATCAAAATAACCTAATGAGTTGACTAAGATTCCACCAGTAATTGTCATAATAATAGAAGCAATTAAAAGTACAACAACAATTTCAACTAACGTCATACCTTTATTATTTACTTTTTTTATCATCTTAGTCACCCTCTTTTCTATTTTGATGTTGTATAATAAATCCATTCATTATCACTTATTATTTTATAAAACTCTGAATATGTTTTATTTTCAAGTATTTTTGTACTTATTTCACTTTTTGGAATTAACCAAGTATCTTGATCATCTTCAACAGTTGTATTATCAAGCAATGCCCATATATCTGTTGGACGATCTCCTTTTTTTGCCTTATCACCAACTAAAATGTATACATACTTTTTATAGCCACCATCTTCAAAAAATCTTTATAAGTTAAATTTTCTCTAGTACTATCTGATATATACATACATGGTGTAATATATTTATACTTTTCCTTATCAAAATCTTTGTTATAAGTTCCAATAACCTCTAATAATGAATCTAGTTCTATATCAGAGTATATACTTGCATATAATTTAGGTAAATTTGTAATAAAATCTGATTTGTTTTCACCTGTTTTTTGCATCATCCACTCTTTTATATATTCTTTAGTCTTTCCTTCAAATAATTTATCATCCGACGTGACTCCTTGCTCTTTTAAATAATTCGAAAATTCTTGCATCATTTTGCAATAATTTTTATAAATATTTCTTCCTTTTACAGTTTCACTAATTTGGATAGATGGAATAAAATTTGAAAGATTAACATCCTTATATGTTTTACTTGTCGCCTTTTTATAAGTACCATTGACGATAATTGGATTACCACTCTCATTAACAGTAATAGAATAATTAGCTAAAGTATCATCCACATCAATATCTGTATCTTTATTTTCTTCATCAACTAAAGCTTTTTGTTGTTTATTTGTTACATCTTTATAATGATTAGAATCTGTAAAAAGATTAAGTGCAGTAACAAAACCAACCACAATAATTAAAGATGCTGTACTAATAATTAATAGAGAGATGATTACTTCAATAAGTGTCATACCTTTTGTATTTTTCATATTCATCCCTCCTACTCAATTTTTAACCATTGATCTGTATTGCTTACAGCATTTTTTATACTGTCTACATTTAAAAAATCACTTTCTCTAAATGATTTATTTTTAGTAACATACCAAGATTGATCATAATAAATAAGATAAACTCCTCCATTACTTGCACCACTTGAAGGAGATGCATAGATAAAATACTTTCCATTACTATTTGGAAATACATGAAAATTAACATATAAATCTGGATACCAATATTTGTTATCATTAAAAATAATATTTTGATCTTTTATTTTTTTATAAATATCATCTTCCAACTTATCAAACTGATTATTTTGTGTCATACATGTTAAATATGCTTGTTTAATATGATAATCAGAGCCCTCACTATTATTAAACCACCAATCGCAATTATAATTAGCATCCGTAGTTTTATTCATATACTTACATTGATCTTTATACCAATCAATAAATGTATAAATATTTTTAAAATCTCCATAGTATTGATTCAACATAACCGTAAGTCTTTTATCAAGTGTATCTGCTATATTACTTCCTTCTGGCAAACCAATATTATTGTCATTATCATTATCTGTACTACCATTATTTCCTGAATCATTTCCATTTGAGCTACTATCAGTAGAAATATCTCGATTTCCATTTGTATCATATTGAACACATTTCCATTGATTATCAGACTGCGTTAAATAAGCATAAATTGTATAATCTTCATCATGGTAATTAGCTTTTAGTGATGCAATAATTAAATTTTCTTTTTTTCGATTAATTTTAATATTTGAAATTGTTCCATAAGGAACAGAACATTCCATCTTTGATACATTAATTTGTTTACCTGTATCTGGAATTAGCTGCGAACTATTTTCATCATTTTCAATAGCACCAGCTAGAGATTTAATTGCCGAATTAGCAATCAATTCAACTTGTGTCTTATTTCTATTTTTAATAGATTGATTATAAGACATATATGCAAAAGACAAAGAGGCACCTACAATGACTACAAGAACCATAATCAATGTAATTGCCCATACAATTGTTGATCCCTTTTTATTTTTCATTGTTTGCACCTCTTTTACTATTTTTCTACCATATAAACTGTATATGTAATTGTTAAATCCAAGTTACCTGTTGAATTTTCATAAGCAACAGAATTAATATGTAAACCACTCATATTTTTAACATCTTCAATTAAATTGAGTAAATTAGCTTTTGTTCCTTTACATGTTTGTGTAACAACACATGAATAAACTAAAGCATTGGATGATTTAGATTCATCTGTATTATCATTTGCGTTATCAGATGAATTATCATCACTCTTTTTACTTGATAAATCTGTTTGTGTTATTTCAGACATTGTTAAATTAGTAGGACTGATTTTATGTTCTATTGTTAGATTTGTAATCAATTGATCAATATCTTCTTTTGACATAAGATTGTAAAATTGATCATTTAAAGCTTTAATTTCTTGATTAATATTCATAATTTGTGTTTTGATATCTTCTGTTGAAGAAGATGAACTTGTTACTTTTAATTCAGTAAGTTGTAATTCTAAACTATCTTTTGAAGACTTTAATGATGTATGTGATGTTAATTGTGGTTGTAATAAAATCAACCATCCAAAACAAACAATCAATAAAATCACTAATATATAAATCAATGTCTTTTCTCTAGAAGAAAGTTTTTTAAATGAATCTTTAATCTTGTCCACTTGTCGTACCTCCTTCTAATGTACATGTAATCGATGGTGTCGTATTCGTTACTGTTTGTGTTGTTGTCGCACCTGTTATAGGATCTGTTACGGTTTCCGTTGTTTCACTAACACCACCATCTTGAGTATACCCATTGTAATCAACTGTTTTAAAAGTACCTGATTCTCTAAGTGTTCTTACTGTTTCTTCACAACCATTAACTTTAGAAGCTGTTACAGTAAGTGATATAGCTCCTGTTTCTTGATTAAATGATATTGAATCAATTGTTAAGTTCTTACATGATTTATCAATTGTTTCTAAAATACCTTTATCAATTTGAGGGTATTTTGATAATGTTTGTGTAATTGTTTGTAAGTTTGTAAGTTGTTCATTGAGCTTACTTAATTCTTTTTGTTGATCAGAATTTGTATTAGATGCTGTTGCAGCAAGAGCCTCTTCTATTTGTGTTTGCAATGTATCAACATCCTTTTGCAAGTTTCTATTAGTGATTGTTAAATAAAGTGTACTTGTCGCAAAAATAAGAACGAGTAAAACAGGTAATGCTATAAGCAAGAGTGTTTTAGAATTTATATTTATTTTTTTCTTTGTTTTATAGACAGATAAAAAATCAATATCTTTGTTACTGTTTCTTGCCATCTTATCTCCTCCATAAACTTCCTACAAATAAATATTTATGAATAGGAAAATTATTATCTTTACTACAAGTATGGTTTGTTGGTTTAAAACGAGATGTCTCAATACTCAAATTAGAAGAAATAGTTGACATCAACATATCTTCTTCATAAGTTTCTAGCCCCGCAAAATAGATTTTTTCTAACTGGGCATCTTTATAAGTACCTTTAGTAAACTGCATTAATTTAGTAAGTGAATTGGACAATTCAGTAATAAAAGCAACTGTTCCACGATCAGAGAAAATACGTATTCTATTAGCTATTTCATATTGTCCATTAATAAATAAATAATGAATAACATCTTGTCCATTGATTACTGTTAAAACATAAGATAGATTTGTTAATTTAGGAATAGATTCTGTTAATTTAATAATTGAATTTGTCATAATATCAATTGATTCTAATGAAATTCCCATTTCATCAAACAAATCAATATACGGCTTTAAAAACTCTCTTTCCATTGCCGCACATAAAACGAGTTGACCTTCTTTACCTTCAACTTTATCTTTTATGATTGCATAATCATATAATAAATCCGTATATTGACTTTCAACGTCAATAAATTCATCCTTTACAAATTGAAGAATTTGTTTATGAGAAACTTTTGGTAAAACAGCACACTTCACTAAAATTTGTCCACTATCGACAACAAGTCTCACACTATCAACATTTTCTTTTTTTAAATCAAGTAAAACATCTCTAACAGGTTGATCATCAAGAATATTCCCATCAAGCATTGTTCCTTCAACAAATTCAAATTCTTTGCAAGAAGAAATATGAATATTATTTTTTGAAAGATTTCCTTGAACCATTTGTAATCCTTTTGTTGATAAAAATACAATATAACTCATAATTCCTCCTACATATTTCCTACATTGTTATACAATGTATAAATTGGTAATAATACAGATATAATAATTAAACAAATCACAACCGCTAAAAAGATAATCATTAATGGTTGAATAAGGGTAATCATTCTCTCTGATGCTTGTTCTGCTTCAAAATCAAAATCATCTGCAAGAGTAGTAAGCATTGATTCCAAACGCCCACTTTCTTCTCCTACAAAAATACTACTTGTTAATTTAATATCAAAACCATCAATGTCCTTGATTGCTTGAGATAAACTTTCCCCGTTTCTTAATTTCTTAATAGCTCCGTCAAACTGTGATTCAATATAAACATTACCAATCGTTGTTTTAGCAATATTTAAAGCATTAACAATAGACATCCCACTTGTATATAAAGAACATAAAGTTCTTGCAAATCTGCTCGTATAAATTGTCATCAACAATTTACCAAACTTAGGAATTTTTATTTTTAATTTATCTACTTGAAAACGTACCTTTTCTACTCTAAGTAAAGCAATAAAAGTGACAACCAAACCTGCAGCAATCAATAAGACAAAATACCAATAATCTTGTAAAAACTTAGAAATACTAATATTGATTTTAGTAATCAATGGTAACTCAACATTTTGAAAAATATCAAAGAAAGAAGGTAACACCGCTAAATAAACAATCAACAAAACAGCAATTGTAACTATAATTAAAATAATAGGATACATCATTGCTGATTTAGTTTTACCTTTAATACGATGATCCTTAGAATACTGATCAGACATCGTTAAAGCCGTTTTATCCATATCCCCACTTGCTTCACCTGAACGATACATTTGAATCATTAAATTAGGAAAAGCAACACCTTGAGCTTCCATAGCAGCGGATAAAGTAGATCCTTGTTGTAACTTTACATAAATATTTTCATAAATTTTTTTTATTTTTTTATTATCTTCTCTTCGAACCATAATAGAAAAAATACGAATCAAAGATAAACCAGAAGCAAGCATTGTTCCTATTTCTCTAGAATAAGCTGATAATTCATTTAATTTCATTTTATACTGATTAACAGTCTTTTTAGTGACATCTTGGCAACTTACTAAAAACAAATTTTGTTCTTTAAGCTTTCTCACTAAATCATTTCGATCATCAGCTTCTAACGTTCCTCTTATTGTTTTAGCTGACATATCTTTCGAAATATATTTAAATGTAGCCATTCTATCACCTCTTTACATCATTAAATTTAAATACCAACTTATAATTTCACTACCATAAGATAAAGCAATAAAAATACCAATTGATAAATAAGGACCAAAAGCAATATGTCCTTTTTTATCAATCTTTTTACTTACCAATAAATAAATACTATAACTTCCTGCAAATAAAATACCAATAAAAGCAGCAAGTAAACTATACTTCCATCCTAAAGCTATTCCTGAGACAAACATTAATTTAATATCTCCACCACCAAAAGATTCAGCAATTAAAACATTTAATAAAATCATTGGTACAGAAATACAAAACATACCCATAATACTTTCTAACAAAGACATATGTCTTACATACATTAAAACAATAGAAACAATGAACATGGCTATATTTAAACCATCAGGAATAATCATTGTATCAAAATCAATCATTGTAATCGCAAGTAAAATCATCGCAATCACAAACATTAAAATCGTTTCAATACTAAAACCAAAACGATAAAAACAAAACATACCAATCAATCCACCAAAAATTTCAATCAAAAAACCTCTAATAGGAATCGAAGTATGACAATAACGACACTTACCCCTTAAAAAAATATAACTTACAATAGGAATCAAATCATACCATTTTAAAGTCTCACCACAATGATCACAATGACTCCTTCCCTTTACAAAACTCTCATTTCTAGGAACACGATCAATCACAACATTCATAAAACTTGCTACACACATTCCTATTAAAAACATATATACATAAATTAAAATAATAATTGAATCCATAAAAACCTCATCTAATCAAAATTATGATTACTATCAGTACTTACAATCTTTACATCCTTATTCTTTGTGAGTGTAGCTTCAATATGATGATCATCATCACTAATCCAATACATTGTATAAGTATTACCATTTCTTTCTACATCAACATCATCTAACTCTGTCTTTTTCGCAATAATGCCTTTTAATTGATTATTATCTGCAGTAGCAATTGTATTACCACTCAATATATCTTTAATATAATTATCTATATCAACTTCACTAGGATTATCTGTTGCCTTATACTTAGCCACTTCTGTTTCAACAACCGTATAAATAGAATGCGCTTCTTGAATATAGCGAGACTCTTTAGCTTCATTTACATAACCAATTACAGAAGGTACAGAAATCGCAGCTAAAATAGCTAAGATTACTAATACAACAATAATCTCTACCAACGTAAAACCTTTCTTATTTTTCATCTTCCTCACCCTAATTAACACTTACTGTTATATCTTTATTTCTTTTAATTACAGAATAAACATTCTTTCCATCATCACTTGTAAAATTAACATAGTACTCTGCATTATCTTTTCCAATATGACTACAAGTACCAAACGTCACTTTTTGAATAGCAGTTTTTTTGGTTATTGTTTCTGTTAATTCTTTTTTATACTCAGTATTATTATTATAAGTATCATCATTTAATTCATTGCCTAAAGCTTTATACCTTGCTTCCTCTGTTTGAATAACTGTATAAATAGAATGAGCTTCTTCAATATAGCGTGTCTTTTTAGATTCATCTACATATCCAAGAACAGCAGGTACAGCAATAGCAGCTAAAATAGCTAAAATCACTAACACAACAATAATTTCTACCAACGTAAAACCCTTGTTATTCTTCAATCTTTCCTTCATATGCCCATTCCCCTTTTTTGGCTATATTATAACACATATATATAAAATTTCTAATAATCCAACATCTTTCTCTTAATTATTACATAAAAAAACCATTCTTATAAGGAATGGTCATAAACTTCTTAGAATAAAATTATAATAATTTAAATTATTTAATTGATGTAATCTTAACTTGTTTATTCTTATAAAGTTCTGCTTGTATTTTTTTACCATCATCACTTGTCCAATGTAAAAGATAAACATAACCATCTTTAGATTCATTAGAATATATCCAGTCCATACTTTTAATACCTACTTTATTAGAAATAATATTTTCACCATCTGGATTATCAGCTGTATTATTACGTAGTTTCTTATAGATATCTTCCATATTATGGTATGAATCACCTTTATCTGTGTAATCTATTTCATTTTCTAATCTAGCTTCTTCTACCTGAATAACAGTGTAAATAGCTTTAGCTTCTGCAATATATTTTTCTTTTTTAGCTTCTTCGACATATCCTAAAACAGAAGGAACAGCAATTGCTGCAAGTATTGCAAGAATAACTAATACAACAATAATTTCTACTAATGTAAATCCTTTTTTATTAAATCTTTTAATCATTTAAATCACCTCGAATACATATAGAAATACCACTACTTTTTTGGGTATATTAAATTATCCGGTGCTTAGAGGTTCACTTTAAATTATTAGGCGGAGTACCCTCTAAATTCTCGCGGGGATGTGAATCATCCCCTTTTTTGATACAATTTTACTGTCTGGTCCTGATTAAATTATTATTATGAACAACGAATTATTAAAACTATTTGATATCAAGGATGATGTTGTTGAAACATTTACTGTAGATCATAAAGAATCTAATTATGAAATCGATATTAGATTCAAGCCATCTAGATTTTCATGTCCTACATGTGGCAGCACTCATTTCATTAGTAAAGGCAATAAGAAAAGATCTCTTGTATCTGTACCTGTTAATGATAAACCTGTAAAGATGATTACTTATGTTAAAAGGTATAAATGCATTGACTGTAATGCTTCTTTTTCTGATGTAAATCCTATTGCTTATGGTGATTGGTCTTTTACTAGAACAGCTATCTTTTCTATTCTAAACAGGTTAAAACCTTATAATGCTACTTATGCTTCCATTGCTAGAATGTTTGGTGTTTCTTCTACCAGAATCATGGAAATATTTGATACTTTTGTCAGAATTAAAAGACATAGCCTTCCTAGAGTTCTATTGATTGATGAATTTCATTTCTCTAGAAACTCCAAATATAAATATCCTGCTATCCTTATGAACTTTGAAAACAATTTGATTATTGATATCGTTGAATCCAGAACACATGATATCATGTCCGACTATCTATTTAAGATTGATTTGGACGAAAGAAAAAAGGTCGAATACATATGCACTGATATGAGCTTTATATTCAAACCCTTACTAAAGACATATTTTCCAAATTCGACCTTGCTTGTTGACCATTTTCACGTTACCAGACTAATAAATGATCAACTCAATCATACTCGAAAAAGAATTATGCGTAAATATGCTAAAAATAAAAAATCCAGAGAATACAGATTATTGAAACATCGTTACAAGATACTGTTAAAATCCAAAAATAACATAGACAATGAAACGTTCAAGTATGATAAGATAATGGAATGTCATGTAACTGAAAACATGATACTTGAAACTTTACTAAGCTTTGATGGTGAACTTAGACAGGCCTATAATGCCAAAGAAGAATATTTGATATTCGATCAAGTTTCAAAAGAAGAAGTCAATAATTCTAATAAAAGAAAGGAACTCAATGCAGTAATTAAAAAATTCAAACATACACATGTGGAAGAAAGTATAAGTGTTGCGGTGACGCTTGAACATTGGAAAGAAGAAATACTCAACTCTTTTACATGGATAAATGACAGACGTATATCTAATGGACCATGTGAAGGTAAAAACAATTATGTAAAGAAGATCTTATCCAATGCAAATGGTATGTCCAATTTTCAACGTGCAAGAAACAGAATCCTATATTCTCAAAATAAATATGAAACTTACACAATGAATGAACATACAGACAGAATAAAACGTATAGGAAATCCTAGAGGAACCTACAAAAAATAAAATAAAAATAGAAAACAAATAAAAGGAGGAACACCAGGACCAGACATCATCCTAATTTTCCTCTTAAAAAAGCACTGAATATTTTAGAGGGAATACTGATTCCACATCAATATCCCCCTTAATAATTTAGAGCGAATTTCGCTAAAGCACTCGATTATTTAGAGCGCCTAGATAACTAAGTAACACTTCTAAATATTAATTTATTTATTAATCTATAGCATTAGCAGCATGATAAGCTGTTCTAATAGCACTTGCTATATCAGCAGTTCTTTCACCAGAACAATCTCCTACACATACATGAGGAATTGTAATAGATGAATCATCAAAGATATTTTTCTTTGATCCTAAAGCATTGATAATTGTATCTGCTTTGATTTGATCATTTGCTGTATAGACAATATTGTTTTCAATATGATCTACTTTTGTATTTACTAATTGCTTAACATTATGATCTGCAAAGTCTTTCATCATTAATGGTAAAACAGTTGTAGATTCACCAGCAGCAATTTTATCCATCATTTCTACAATTGTCACTTGATGACCTTTATTTGCTAGATATTCAGCAGTTTCAGCACCTACTAAACCTCCACCAATAACCACACAATCACCAGTAACTTCTTGTCCGTTTAAAACATCCCAACTTGAAACAATATTGCTGTTATCATGAGGAATTGGCATTTCCATATTATGTGCCCCTACAGCAATAATAGCATAATCATAACTATTGATATCTTTTGCTTCTTCATTTAAATGAATATCTACATTTAATGTAGGTAATACTTTTTGATAATATTCAACACTTCTTAAGATTTCATTTTTTCTTGGTGGAACAGAGGCAATATTGATTTGTCCTCCTAAATGATCTGATTTTTCAAATAAAGTCACTGTATGTCCTTTAACAGCAGCAACTCTTGCTGCTTCTAAACCAGCAATTCCTCCACCAATAACAACTACTTTTTGAGGATTATTTGTTGGTTTAATTGAAACAGTAGCTTCATTTCCATTTTCAGCATTTAAAACGCATGAAATGTATTGTCTATTTTGAATTGCATCAACGCACCCTTTATTACAGTTTAAACATTCTCTAATGCATTCTCCTTTTTTCACTTTTAAAGCAATATCAGGATCAGTTAATAAAGAACGTCCATAACCAATCATATCAGCGTCTCCATCATTTAAGATTTTTTCACCAGCTTCTACACTTCCCTCTCTACCTACTGTTGCTACTGGAATAGAAACAACTTCTTTAACTTTTCTAGCAACTGGTAATGTCCAATTATATGGCACATCTCCCATTGGTGGAATCGTATCACCCATATTTCCTGTATGGTTGGCTTGAGCTACTTGAATCATGTCAACGCCTGCTTCTTCTAGTTTTTTCGCAAAAGCAATTCCTTCAGCTTCTTTTAAACCACCTTTACCTCTTAAACTTCCATCTTTATTTAAAGTAATAATTGGAAGTTTATATTCAATTGTCAAATCAGGTGCGGCTTCTTTAATTGCTTTAACAACTTCTAAAGCATAACGAATTCTATTTTCAAAAGAACCACCATATACATCACTTCGATGATTTAATACTTCAGAACATAAAGAACCTAATAGTCTATCTCCATGAACTTCAATTGCATCAATTCCTGCAATCATTGCTTTATGAGCACAACTTGCTATACTTTCTTTAATTTGATTTAATTGTTCAACAGTTGCTTCTGAAACAAAATGTTGCATATCATGATGTAATTTAGCATAAGCATCTTTTGTAAGCTTTTGTGCTAATTCTGTTTGTTTTAAAGCTTCTTCTTCATTTCCTTCAGCTTTTGCTTTAGCCGCATTTTGACGAGCTATTCCTGCTTCCATAATCATTTTTCCAACACCAGGAACATCATATTCTGGATGGAAGATTTGTAAAGCCACTTTACAATCATATTGATGTAATGTATCCGCAAGTTTTTTAAAGGCTGGTATTTGTTCTTCACTATAAAGTTTTGGTGTTGGTGATGCTGTACGTACAGGAGCTACGTCACCAATAACAACATAAGAAGCTCCACCTTTCGCTAATCTTTCATAAAAACTTAAACTTTTTTGACCAATAGATCCATCTCTTTCTTCATACCCTGTTGTAAGAGGTGGAAACATAATTCTGTTTTTTAATGTCATTTTCCCTACTTGGATTGGTTCTAATAGTTTCATATTATTATATCTCCTTTGTTATTTGATATGCATTTGTAATAGCATCTTTTAATGTTCCTACTTTTTGACAATCACCAATTAAATGAGCATTTTCAATTGGTGAAGCAACTGGATTATAGCCAACTGCAAAAACTAATGTATCAACATCATCTAAAACATATTCTTGATGATTCTTTTCATATTTAATAGTATTTTCATCAACATAAGTGATCTTTGAATTTAATTCAATCTTCACACCTTTTTCCATCATACGTTTTGCGAATTCTGCTGCTGTCTTCTCATCATAGAGCATAACAGGTACGCATGGATGTGTTCCCGGAACAATATCAAATCCGTTGTCTACCAGCTGTTTTCTGTAGTATGCAGTTACCTCTTCCAGGTGATCACGAAGTTCTGTACTCTCCTCCAGCATGTCAAACAGTTCCAGGCTGGCTCCTGCAATTGCCGGTGCCAGAGAGTTAGAGAACAGGTACGGACGGCTTCTCTGTCTTAACAGATCAATGATCTCTTTCCGTCCGGATGTATATCCGCCGGATGCTCCTCCAAGTGCTTTTCCCAATGTTCCGGTAATGATATCCACACGGCCTTCCACACCACAGTACTCTGCTGTTCCACGTCCGGTCTTTCCTACAAATCCGACCGCATGGCTATCATCAACCATAACCAGTGCGTTATATTTATCAGCCAGATCACATACCCCTTTTAAATTACAGATGATTCCATCCATAGAAAATACGCCATCTGTAGCGATCAGTTTGATTCTTGCTCCGGCTTCGTCTGCTTCTTTTAATTTTGCTTCCAGATCTTTCATATCGTTATTCTTATAGCGGAAACGTTTTGCTTTACACAGACGTACTCCGTCAATGATAGAAGCATGATTCAGTTCATCACTGATGACTGCATCTTCTGCTGTCAGAATTGTCTCGAATAATCCTCCGTTTGCATCAAAGCATGAAGAATAAAGGATCGTATCGTCTGTTCCCAGAAATCCGGAGATCTTTTTCTCCAGTTTCTTATGAATGTCCTGTGTTCCACATATAAAACGTACAGATGCTACTCCGTATCCTTTTTCATCATATGTTCTCTTAGCTGCCTCGATCAGTCTCGGGTTATCCCCCAGTCCAAGGTAGTTATTCGCACACATACAAAGAAGTTCTCTTCCGTCTTCCATCTTCACTCTTGCTCCCTGCGGGGATACAAAAGGTGCCTCTCCTTTGAAAAGCCCGGCTTCTTTGATTCCTTCTACTTCTTTTGTATAAATGCTTAAAATATCGTCTTTACGTGCCATTTTCTCAACCTCTCCAT
>ERZ773216.2944-NODE-2944-length-15088-cov-15.584847_pt1 | contig 15088 bp, 10 predicted proteins | sample MGYA00511259_ERZ773216 | MGnify/ENA primary metagenome ERZ773216 (study PRJEB29015, sample SAMEA2737764) | human gut metagenome | biome: human gut; feature: human-associated habitat; material: faeces | place: China | collected 2012 ... | reverse complement strand
TACTATCACCAATATAACCACCTACATTTATAACAAAAATTTCATCAGCCATATCAATCTTTCTTTTATGCATATCATCTAACATTTCTTTAGTTTTAGTAAGAGTTCCCTCATCCATATTTTCCCATACTTCAAAATCTCCAGCATGACCGAATAATCCTACTGAAATTACAATATTTCCCTGTAATGTTAATTCTTTTTGAACCTGTAAAAATTCATCTTTAAATCTAGTAGAACCACATAATGTTATTACTTTATAATTACCTATCATACACAAAACACCTCGTCTTAATTATAATATACATGGTAACATAAAGTCAACTCTTCGGTAAGATTATTACCAAAGAAAAAAGCATAACAAATGTTATGCTTTACTATTATTGATACTTTTTAATATTCTCTATTCTAGCGGCAAAATAAGGCTTATCTTTACTCTCTTCTTTTAAGAATAAAGCAAATGTATTATCAACATTAAAATATCTAGGCTCATTCATATTAGGCATTGCTGTTGTCTTCACGTCAGTAGCGGCTTCACTCTTAATCTTACCACCTTTTTCATCTAATGAAAAACTAATTGTCTGAATAGCGGTATCAATAACATATTCCTTACCATCTTTAGAAGTAAATATCTTATTAGATAATTCATCATATTCTCTTTTAACATTAAAATCAATCATAGGAGTCTTAAATTCATCATTATCTTCAAAATTTTTATTACCTTTATAACTATTACTATCTATAATCATATTATCATATATTTCATTAAAAGTACTACCCTTAGGATTCTTATATAAAATAACCTCATCACCATTCTTAGTATGTAGTTTAATAGCAAAATTATCTTTATTATTATAAAATAATACTTCAATCTGCCCTCTTACCTTATCATTAGATTTCTTATTAATACCAAAGTATTTAATATCATCATAATTACCAAACTTATCATTCTTCAAAACACTAAATTTATTATTATACTCAAATTCTCTATATAACATTGTATAGAAGAAATATCTATCATCATTATTACTAAGTTCATCTTGACTCCAACTAAAACTATCTAATATATCACTTGTCTGATTAAATTTATTCTTAATACCTTGTTCTATTTCTTTCTTTAAACTTAATGTCTTAAAACCATACTTCTTATAATAATATTCTTCAGATATCATCGAAGTATTAAAATCCATTTTATTTAAATTAGTAACCATATCATTATTATCTTTAAATAAAATATCTTGTCTCACTACTTCATTAATCATATCATTCCATACTAACTGAAAAGTTCCGCACCAAGTACTATCACTATCTATCTTATCGTTCATCGTAGGAACTACTTCTACTCCTTCAGTTACTACTTTATTCTTCTTACTTTTAAGAACCACAAAATAAAATAAACATAATAATATTACTACTACAACTAAACAGCCTATCAATAATTTCTTTTTCATATCTAGTCTCCTTTACACTCTAATAATAACATAGTTCTAATAATTTGTCTAGAAAAAAACACCTCCGAAGAGATGCTTTTTCTTAAGATATTCTAACAATATTCAAATAAGCATTAGTACCATTAGCCGGTGTTATTGTAGCAGCAGTAGAAGACTTAATACTTAATCCTATTTCATCACCAACAGCAAATGAATTAATAGTACTACTGTTAAAGTCTGTATTGTTATTAGCGGTTACAGTTTTAACAATTGAAGTACTACCAATAGCATTAGCATTTTGTTTTACCTCAACAGTCAATGTAGCATTAGTACTTGAGCTTCCAGAAAAACCATATTCTACTAAATAAACTCCATTTTCTGTTATTGTAAGAGTATTTTGTGTAGCAGTAGTAATTTTATTAGTAGGACCATTGTTACCAAGTGGAATATTTTGAGCAATATTAGTTTCTAAAGAAATATTATCTGTACTAGTATTGTATTTACGACCATAAGTTTCAATAGCGGTAGGTCCTGTTGGTCCTGTTGGTCCTGCCGGTCCTGATGGTCCAAAAGGCCCTGAGGGTGTTGATGGCAAATCACCCTATGTTGGAACTGATGGCTTTTGGTATTTCTATCAACCTAAGCACGAGAATGCTATTAAAGAAGGTGATAAAGCAGGATGGGTACAAGGTCCTACTTCAGAAACTAGTATTTATATAGTAAAGAGCCAAGAGAAACCATGCTGGACTTTACATGTACGTGATGATAAAGATGAATGGCAAGACGTTGTATTGCCCACTGCTGATAATATAACAAGTATCAAAGGTGTGGCAATTGAAAGCGGCGTAATTTCTACTGACGGAACCAAAGAAGTTAGTCTGTATTATGGTACTGCAAATGACAAGGTTAAATTCGGTAATCCAGAAATTGAGTATCCAAAAGGTTATTTATTTACCAGTAGCGATGCTGTAATCAATGCAATGGTAAATCCTGCAGATATTGATATTGCACAGTACACAGTAACTTTGGAAGATTCGCATGGAAATACTTGCTTTGTATTGGCATCACCTGCTAAGAATATGTCATCTGATCCATTGAAGAATAAAACTACTACTCGTGCAGAACAATGGAATAAAGGCATTTATGATTTTGCTATTGCTTTTGCAAATGTTGATGCTAAAACCATTGAAAATGGTAAGGATGTTGCCTATGCATTGTCTACAAAGAATGCATGGGGGAAAACAATTCTGTCTGATTATGATGTGAAGATTAAAGCCGAGACAGAAAATGCTCCTGGTTTGACTGCTACTACATATACTACTGCTAAGGATATCGATATTAATGAAGAATGTATATTAGATGATCTTGTTCAGAGTGAAAATGTATTTGATGCTGATGGTAAGAGAAGTGGTTATGGGGAAGAAAATTTAGGAAAAGTCTTTGCTCACTACTATGCGATACCTAAGAATACAAAAAATGTAACAATGAAAGAGGTAGATGGTAAGACTGTTATCACCTCTTCCGAGCCACAAACTGTGATCGTTACTCTTCATTACCTGAAAGTTGATGGTACTGCTGATAAGAAAGAGTTTAATTTAAACTTTAAAACTCTTGCACAAAGCGTATCTTTGACAATGAACTGGGTTGTCGGTGCGAAGGATGCGGATTCTAAGGTTACTTTGCCTGATGATATTCAGAAATTATTGAAAGATACGAAGTATTCAATAGCTTATGCTTCTTCTAAAACGACGAAACTTACTGGTACTGCTGCGGCAGCAGATGGTAATATTAGCTTTACTGCCGATGAAGTGAAAGTCAATGGTGAAGCTGTATCTTATCAAAACGGTAGTGTTAAACTTGCATTGACAGACAATGGTAAGAGTGGTGATGAGAAAGTCTATTATCTAACTCCTGAATTTGCTAAAAATTTGGTTACCGCTACTTCTCATAAGATTGATTTGGTAGTTTATCATCAGGGTGGAGATGAAGCTACTGGCACTGATATTGCTAAGATAATCACAGTAAATCTGAACATCACTCAAGATGATAATACTATTAATGTATTCAAACCGCTTAAATCGTTCTTCGATGCTAGTTTCGAGAATGCTACTGCTTATGGTACGACATCTTCGAGTGAAACAACTATCTCTTATAATTTGTACACTCTCTTTGAAACAATTGATGCTGGTGTTAAAGATCATATAGAGTTTACTTTATACAAACCTGGTAAGAATGACAAGGATGGTAAGGAATGGACTGCTGGTGCAAATAAGGGTGATATTTCTGTTGTTAAATCCGAAGTAGATAAATCAAGACCTGTAATTGCCACCTATACTCCGTTTGGTAATAAAAATCTTACTAAGATAGAGAAGAAGTTTAATCTTACTTTTGCTTCGCAAATTGTAGGACCTAAGACTGATATATTTACTGATAAAGGAAATTATCTTTCTATGGCAAAACAGAAATTTGATATTAATATCAAGAATTTCTTATGGAAAGATTATCTTACTAAAGATATTCAAGTGGATGACGAGAGAATAGCTAGTGTAACATTGTCTTTGAGTGATGAGGCCAAAAACTATATTAAACTGAGTGATACGACATTCCCTTCTGCAGATTCTAGTGATGGTGCAACTCCAGTAGTTAAAAAAGGTATAGTTAATGTATCGTTGATTGTTACTAGTACTACTAATATAAAAACAACTATTTCAGGCACGGAAAGTTATATCCTTATCACAGTGAAAGATATTTGGGGAAAGACTACTACTGCCAAGATTGCTGTTCCTATCAAGAACAAGGCTGACGAAGATGCAGATAATGCTAAAAAATAAGCTTTGAACCCTTTTCACTTAATTGTGAAAACCATATAGGGGATGACAGATAAATAAATGATGCTTGCGAAAGTGTTTTTTATTATTTGTCTTCCTCTTCTATAAGGGATACCTCCCTTATTTCCCACAGGTATCCCTTTTTTTGTCTCATTACATCTTCTTATTTGCACTAGAACCAATTTGCTAGTCCCTTATTTCCCTATAGATTAAGGAGATGTTTTGAGAGTATAGAAAGCCCGGGCTTGCGAAAGTCCGGGCTTTTCGTGCTCTTTTGTCTTTGGAACATCTTAGCTATTTCCTTTGTTTGTTCATGCGGGGTATTTCCATTGATGGGATAATACTCGTATATTTATCGTCTAAATTATTAATAAATTATGAGATGTTGAAAGTACTAGCATTTATGAAGCAGGTAGCCACTGGGTTACAGATGGAGGGAAACTTTGGGACTGCACATGTCTATCGTAGTAGTCTGAATGCCATCATTGCTTATCGTGGGAAAAAAGATTTTGTTTTTAGTGAAGTGACTTCGGAGTGGTTGAAAGGGTTCGAAGTATATCTTCGTAGTCGTGGATGTAGTTGGAACACCGTTTCCACCTATTTACGGACCTTTCGTGCGGTTTACAATCGTGCGGTCGATCTTCAGAAGGCTCCTTATGTTCCTTACTTGTTTCGTTCGGTTTATACCGGTACTCGTGCCGATCATAAACGTGCGTTGGGTGATGAGGATATGAAGAAGGTATTTACTAAATTATCTCGTGCATCGGGTGCGCCATTAGCGGTATATCAGGCGCAGGAGCTATTCATTCTGATGTTTTCGCTTCGTGGTATGCCGTTTGTCGATCTTGCTTATTTGCGTAAGAGTGATTTGCGCGATAATGTAATAACGTATCGCAGACGTAAAACCGGGCGACCATTGTCGGTGACATTGACTCCGGAAGCAATGGCTTTGGTAAAGAAATACATGAATCGTGATTCTTCTTCTCCTTATTTATTTCCATTGTTGAGAAGTCGGGAAGGAACTAAAGAAGCCTATCGCGAATATCAGCTTGCATTACGTAGTTTTAACCAACAGCTGATGTTATTGGGTGAATTGCTCGGATTGGGAGATAAACTTAGTTCGTACACTGCCCGTCATACCTGGGCTACGACGGCTTATTATTGTGAAATCCATCCGGGTATTATTTCCGAAGCGATGGGACATTCGTCTATCACCGTCACTGAAACTTATCTGAAGCCTTTCAGGAATAAGAAAATTGATGAAGCAAATAAGCAAGTTCTCGATTTTGTGAAGCGTTCAGTGACAGGTGTAAGTGCTTGAAAATTATTCTGTTACTCTGTAGGTAACGGGAATGAATATCGGTGCAAATATGAGCATATTTCTTAAAACAACCAAACGAAATCACACATTTTTTCTAATAAAGCATTCAAAAGTAGAACTAGGACAAATAAAACACGTGGATTCTTTGTATTAGGGCTTTGTTAACTTCTAAATTTTGCAAAAGATTTCCTTCCCCTCTACTGCCTTTCAGAAGCAGGGGTAAAAAAGTTTCATCACATTTGGTATCATTTTTCAGTATTGACTACTCTCGAAGAGCAGGCACAAAGGTTTCTCTGTTACCTACAGAGTAACGGGTTGTGCTATTATTGAAACTTAGTGTTTAATAATATATTATTAATGTAATTTTTAAGTAGTTATGAAAAGAAAATTTGTAAAAGTGATGTTCTTCGGGGCGTTGGCACTTGCAGTTAGCACAGCAGTGACAAGTTGCAAGGACTACGATGATGATGTTAAAAATTTGCAGGAGCAAATTGATAAGATTACATCTACAAGTCCGGTCAGCTCGGAAGAATTGAAAGCGGCTGTTGATAAAGCTAAAAGTGAATTGACAGAACTGTTGAACAAGAAAGCTGATGTTACAGCTTTGGAAAAAGAAATTCAAGAATTGAAAGATGCCTTAGCTAAAGGGGGAGATGAAGCTTTATTGGCAGATCTTGCAAAACAGTTGGCAGACAAGACTAATTTGTTAACATGGGAAAATCTTAAGACTGATGAAACCATTGCTAAATTAAAAACGGATATTGATGCTTTAAATAAAGTATCATCAACTTTGGATGCTTTGGTAAAAGCAGAGCAAAAATATAAAGAATCAGGTGATTTAAGTGGATTTGACAACACAAGCTTCGATGCATTAATCAATAATAGCATTAAAGAGGCAATAGAGAAAGAGGGTGATATTGCTGCATATGTTCAAGGTGTAGTACAGAAAGCTACTTTAGCTGATTTTAAAGCTATCAATAATGAAGTTTCTACTTTGACAGGTGGTGTTTGGAAATCCATGGAAGCATTTATTACAGATTGCTATACTCTTTTATATGATAAAGAAGATGGTATTCTGGCTAGATTGACAGAACTGGAAAAGTTGCAAGAAGCCGTAAATGCCTTCATTAAAGAAAATGATAATTACGAGAAGTATGCTGATATTCTAGACCAAATTGAAGCATCCAGACAGGCTTTGACCGCATTGAGTCTTCCTGAAGGTAGTACAAATCTTACAGAAGCAATTGAAGCTATAATAAGAGAGCAATTAAAAGAAGAAGATTCGTCACTTGCTAATTTGAAGAAAGAACTTCAAGATGAGATCAATGCTATCAAGAAGATGGTGCAAAGCGTATCATTTGTTCCTAAGACATCTGATAGAATTGTAAGCTTTACTACATTATATGCAAAAGCAAAAGCTACAGACGCCAATTATGGAAAAATAACTCTCGATGGTGCTTCTACTCAAGAAGTCATGTTCCGTATTTCTCCTGCTGATGCTGCTGAATCATTTGTTGATAATTATGATGTGACTTTCAGTGCAGACAGAGAAATGACGAGAGCAGTGCAGGTAGATCAGTTTGTGATAGTTGGTGAACCGGTTATAGATGGTGGTTTAGTAACTTATACAATTAAGTCTAATGCAACAAAGAGCTTTGCTGTATGTATGCACGTAGTTACTAAAGAAGATAAAGTAGGAACATTAGGTAAAACAGATATTACTTCTGACTATTTTGCTGCTATTGTAGGTAAGAAATATTTGGTAGATGCATATTATAAAGTAGATGCTGATGTAGATTTGGAAATTCCTTACGATGTTAAAGATGGCAAGGCAGAATATAACGGTAAAGGTCGTGTTGTATTATCTGTATCTAATAGTGCAGATGGAACTACTCCGTCAGAGGTTGAATTGTCTGAATATCCAGGCTTTGATCCAAAATCTTTGACTACAACATTTAGTGTAGTTAATGACACTTACTTCAAGGTTAGTGGTACTGCTGTAATGCTGAATGCCTATGAGACTCCAAGTTATATTGGCCAAGTTACAGATGTTAATGCGAAAGTGACTGCTGCAGGCTTCTATACTCCTGCTGCTGATAAGAAGATTGGTACAGTGACTGTTACTAAGACAACTAAAAAAGCTACTATTGATTATGGTAAGATTGAACCTGCAACTTGGAGTAATGACGCACAAACTGTTGCAGCTTCGAAATTCCCATTGAATAAGATTTATGATGCTGAAGACGTGAAGTTGACTCTTACTGAATTCCAAGCTTTGACAGGTGAAGTAGTGAAAGAAGTAACTGATAAGGTTTATTTTGCTATTTCTACAGATCCTTCTTCTAAAAATGAATTAACAGCTGTCATTGCAGCACAAACTCCTGCCGGTGTTTATCCTATTAAGGCTAAATTTACTTCTGATGGTAGAGAAATTATAGTTACTGCTACTATTACAGTACAAAACCCTGAAATTGCAGAGTTAGCAGTAGATAAATATCTTTGGGGTGGAACAGCAACAGCTGGTAAAGTTGGATTTACTCCAACACTGGATCAGGAAGAAAAACCATCTTCTATTACTTTGAGCTATGATTTATCCAAGCTGTTTACTAACTATTCTGCTGTGCAGGCAGCTGTTACTGGTGTTACAGGTGCTACTTTGAAAATTGATGTTCCTAATTGGAATAAGATTGAAGGTATTGGCTATAGTGAACCGACATTGACATTTAGGAAGGATGACTATACAGGTAAGACTACAGACGGAAAAGATGCGAAAGTACAAATCGTTGCTACAGTGTCTTTAGCGGGTACGACTACACCTCTTCAGAAATTAACAGCTGATGTAAATATCAATGATATTAGTGGTTCTTGGGTTGCTGGTAAGAAAGCAGTAGAACTGAACAGCAAGGCTGGTGTTTATCCTTTGGCCGATGGATTTAGTTGGAATGATATGAGAGGTAAAGCTATGTGGAAAGATGGTAGTCAGGTAGATGACCAAGTTGAGTTTGGCACAGCTACTCCACTCGCTATTTATGGTTTGACTGCTCCTTCATTCAAATTTGTAGATGCTGAAGGCAAAGATACAACTTGTCCATACTTAACAGTTGGTAATGATGGTAAGTTGTCATTTACAACTACTGGTAAAGGATATAATTTTCAAACTGATTATACCGCTTACGTAATGATTGTTGCTAGCTCACAATGGGGTACAATTACTAATTATGCAAATAATAATGTAATAACAGTAACTATACCTGCTAATGTGAAGTAAAACAGATAAAACCCTTCTTCACCTTGTGTGAAGAATACGCCGAGAAGAAACAGAGTGAAGGATTTGGCTTGTGAAAGTCAATCCTTCCAATTCTGTTCTTCTTATAGAAAGGGATACCTCCCTTATTTCCCACAGGTATCCCTTTTTTTTATTTCATAACATCTCCTTATTTGCACTAGAAACCAATTTGCTAGTCCCTTATTTCCCTATAGATTAAGGAGATGTTTTGAGAATATAGAAAGCCCGGGCTTGCGAAAGTACGGGCTTTTTCATTATTATTTATTTATCGGATTGAATATAATGGAAGTTCTCGTCATACAGTCCTACGAGCAGGCTTTGGCCTTTACCATCCACTTTCAGCCCGCCATATACGGCTTTTTGATAAAGAGTATCTTGTCCCTCTTCAAAGAAGAAAGACTCGGCACCGAGGAAGATCCGGTGACGTACTATTTTATATTTGATGACTAGCTCATTGTCGTTTACAGGCTCTAAAGCGTTTTGCAGCCGCACTATTTTTCCTACTTGATTACTGTCAATTTGAAGTATGGCATAACCGCGTATGGCAGTTTGTTGGTCTAGCAGATCTGATGAAGCTTCTTTGTAGCTAAGCCTCATATAGTCTCCTTGCATAAGAGAGCGGGGATCGACGGGAGCTAGCTGTAACAAAATCAACTGTCCGTCTTTCAAAGTTTGCTCTTTTTTATAAACCGACCAGTTGAAATATCCCAGTAGCAGTATCAGGTTTGCAATAATCAATATTCGGCTATACTTTTTCATGTCTTGTTCTTTTTTGAGTGAAGAAATACCAGGCTGTAATACATGCAATTCCGATGAAGAAAAGTGTCATGGATTTGGTGAGCAGGCTTAAATTCAGATCATAATAGTATTTGGAAACGGCATAGATAAAAAGAAGAAGCGAGGCAGCACACTCCGCTTTGTAGCCATAATGGAAACATATTAGAATCAGCAACAAACTGCCGGATAAATAAGGAGCAAACACGGTAGGCAGACAGATAACAATACAAAGAATATAGATACCAATCTGGTTCACCGGATGATCCACTTTCATGACCTGCATGATTCGTTGAACCATTATAAGAATACCGATCCATATACAAACAGACAGTATGCAGGATACAAGCCAGCTATTTGTTTCTGATATCAGATAATTGATTGATAATCCTCCCAGTGAGACGATACCGGATATGAATAATCCGAAATGAAATGGTTTGTATTTGGAAAAGTAATTCTCTGTTCCTATACATTCAAACAACTTAGTTTCAAAGATGTTGGCAAATAAAAATAGTGCAAGGATAGGAACTACAGCTATTTGCAAGGGATAAAACGAAGAAAAGACATGGGCGGCTTCTCCGAAGAAAGATATATTAAACAGAATGACTGAAAGAAAGGGGAGGATAAACCCTCTTGATAACAAGAATGTGAGAATACTGATTCCCATAAGTGTGGTGAAGAGGATATTAATGCTGGCATTTATACCAAAACCAATCAATACACACCCGGCTATGTATAAAGTGATGTTCATTGCATCCAGAAAAGACCGGATCACTATGCGGCTGATTGTTAGGGTAGTGAGAATTAATATACTTCCTACAATCAGGCAAGAAATATCGGAGCGGAGGATTCTGGCAAGTGCCAGAAATCCCAGAAAGAAAATAGCCGTCAGGATTCCTCCGATAATAGATACGGCTTGAATGGTGAGGCTATGCTTCTGTGTCATACCATTGCTTTTTTAGATGAAGAATGATGTAAATGAGTAAAGTTGTTCCGGTGATGACAATAACCCCTCCGTAGAAGAATATCTGAACATCCCTAAGACCGCTTTGTGATATGAATGTAGTCAATAGAATCATTAACGCAGCAAACGGAATGATAGCCAGATAGAACAGGCTTTTTACTTTCCATCCATACCAAAGTCCCGCAGAGAATAAAAGGAGGGTGCTTATGAGAGGAACAGACAATATGGCATTCTCTTCGCAGATTGCCATCATTAACAGAAAACTGGTATGTATAATAGTAGCCAGTGAAAGAAGACTGACAAACCAGCGATTGTTGCTGTCCAAATGACCTTTTACACTCATCCATTCCGTGATGATCGTTGTTAAGGCACATATCCAGGTTACTGCATTGGCCAGCAAAGTCATTTCCCAGGAGTTGGCACTGGCAATCTGTATATTGTACAACCATATCGTAGTACAAAGTAATCCGATGAACGTCAGCCATAACGGAGCGAAACGGATAGCAACCGCCCAGAGAATAGTGAAGAGAGTCCATCCCAGGAAAAGATCGTAAGCATCGGCTCCCGTTTGGTAGATTTGTCCGAAGACAGCGAAAAGCGTGCCTATCAGGAATGTAGCTCCGGTCAGGAGAATTTGTTTGACGAGCTTATTCCAATGCGTGAATGTAGCGAGCAGGACAGAAGCTACTAATAACACTTCTACTATTCCTAACTTTGCAAATTTGGGTAATTCCTCCCAGTTGTAGGCAAAGAAGAAGATAATTCCTGCCACTGTAAAACCAACGCCCACTGCCAATAAAAAAATAGAAAGGAATTGATTCCATTGCTTTTTATCTGCGTACAGCGCTTGTCGGGATAAAGGCGAAGAGTCGGTCTTTTCCATGTGTTTTTGCTTTTTGATGATTACAAACATAAGAAAATAAAATGATTATCACCTCAAGATAGACTATAAAAAGGTATGACTTACCTTATTGAAATTGACAATAATAGTAGGTCATACCTTGAGAGAGGTTATGAAAATATTCAAAATAGAATAACTTAAAATACCTCCCGTATATGCTTAAAGTTAGAATTGATCGTATCAATTACTTCTTGTGAACGACCGTTGATTAACAACTTATACATTGATTGTGCAAAGCCCACCATTTGACCGAATTCAATTTTGGGAGGCATGGCCAGTGCGTTCGGATCAGTCATGATATTAACAAGTACCGGACCGTCCAACTCAAATGCATTCAGTAAGGTAGTCAACACTTCTTCCGGATCACTGACATTAAATCCGGTCATTCCCATTGCTTCCGCCACTTGAGCAAAGTCTGGATTCAACATATTTGTCTGCCAGTCCGGCAATCCGTCCACTTCCATTTCCAACTTCACCATTCCCAATGAACGGTTGTTGAATACGATAATTTTAATTGGTAACTTATATTGTACAACGGTTTCCAAGTCTCCTAAAGTCATAGACAAGCCACCATCTCCGCAAAGCGCCACTACCTGGCGATCCGGATAAGCTAGTGCGGCACCGATGGCTTGCGGCAAAGCATTTGCCATAGAACCATGATTGAAAGAACCCAGCATGTGGCGTTTGCCTGTCGCTTGCAGATAACGTGCTCCCCACACACAAGTCATTCCCGTATCTACTGTGAACACAGCATCGTCCGAACTTAGTTTGTCTATTTCGGACATCACATATTCGGGATGAATCTTATTTACATCGCCTTTATCTTCCGTGTAAGCAGCCAGATCCTTCTTTACGCCTTCATATCTTTTGAGTTGTTTCAACAGGAACGAATCATCTGTCTTCGGATTCAGCATACGCAATAGACTTTGGATGCTCAGTTTAACATCACCGCAAAGTCCGATATCCACCTTTGCACGACGTCCCAGACGTTCGGGCTTTATATCAATCTGTGCTATCTTGATGTCATCCGGCAGGAAAGCGGAATAAGGAAAGTCGGTGCCGAGCATGAGAAGCACTTCGGCTTCATGCATACTGTAATAGCCCGACGGCATTCCCAACAATCCGGTCATACCCACTTCATACGGATTTTCATATTGCACCTCCATCTTTCCTTTGAAAGTATATACCACCGGAGCATTCAGCTTCTCGGAAAGAGCAATCACTTCCTCGTGAGCTCCCCGGCAACCGATGCCGCAGAAAAGAGTGATACGCGTATGTTTGTTTAACATGTCAGCTAATTGAGCCAGATCTTCTTCCGACGGACAAACTTCCGGTGGGGCAGGATAGTTGATAACCGACGAGTCGACAGCAACGGCAGAAGCCTTTGCCAAGTCACCCGGAAGCCCGATAACGGACACCCCTTTGCGGGTGACAGCCGTTTGTATGGCCGACTGGAGCATACGTGGAAATTGTGTGGGAGTAGTGGCTACTTCATTATAATAACTGCAATCGTTAAAAAGTTTGATGGTATTCGTCTCCTGAAAATATTCCGTACCGAACTCTCCGGTGGGAATTGTAGAGGCGATGGCGATTACCGGTGCGCCGGACCGGTGTGCGTCATACAAGCCGTTAATCAGATGAACATGTCCCGGCCCGCTACTTCCCGCGCAGCATCCCGGGCGACCGGTCAGTTGTGCTTCTGCCGCAGCGGCATACGCCCCTGTTTCTTCGTGGCGCACATGTATCCATTTTATTTGATCGTTTTTTCTGACTGCTTCGTTTACTTCATTCAGACTGTCGCCTGTTACGGCGTAGATGCGTTCAACTCCGGATTTTACCAGAGTATCTATCAACTGTTCTGCTATTTTTTTTGCCATAGCTGTAATTGGTTTAGGATTGATTTTTATGTAATAACAGATGGCTGCAAAGAAAAGTTCTGATTTAACATATGCTAATAACGCCTTTGTGTCGGGACACATCACCACTTTTATGTTAAAATTAATTCTGTAACAACTTTTTAGTAAAGATGTATAAACAATTGCAATATCCTTTTGTTATCTTTATAGGCGAAATCTTAACCTAATGTATTAAACCTCTTAATTACTCTAGAAAAATGAACAGAAATGAAATCGGTGTGAATGCCGGTAAGGTTTGGCAACTGCTTAGTAATAATGAGAAGTGGAGCTATGGACTTTTGAAGAGAAAATCCGGGCTGAAAGATAAAGAGCTGGGTGCCGCTTTGGGGTGGTTGTCAAGAGAGAGCAAAATAGAGTTCGATCAGTGCGATGAAGAGCTTTATGTATATCTCTGTGTGAATGTTTATATTGGCTGAAAGAGTTTGACGCTTTAACGAGAACAGAAGAATCTCCGGAGGAATGACAGCATAGTCAGCACTTCGGAGATTCTTGTTTTTTTATCCTTTTTCTGCTTTATGTTTCTTCCTTTCAATGGATTTCCGGAAATAATTCTGTTACTTTGCATCACGAATTAAAATGTAAGAAACAATGAGAAGTTTTGCCTCCGACAATAATTCCGGTGTGCATCCGTTGGTAATGGAAGCATTGAACCGGGCTAATATAGACCATTCTTTAGGATATGGCGATGATAAATGGACAGAAGAAGCCGTAGCGAAGATAAAGGAAACCTTCACCCCGAACTGTGTCCCTTTGTTTGTATTCAACGGAACAGGCAGCAACGTGGTAGCATTGCAGCTGATGACCCGTCCGTATCATTCCATCTTTTGTGCGGAAACGGCTCATATCTATGTAGATGAATGCGGCTCTCCTGTGAAAATGACAGGTTGTCAGATTTGTCCGATTGCTACTCCCGACGGTAAGCTTACCCCGGAATTGATGCAACCCTATCTGCATGGTTTCGGCGATCAGCACCATTCGCAACCCAGAGCTCTCTATATTTCCCAATGTACCGAACTTGGCACCATCTATACTCCCGAAGAGTTAAAACGTCTGACTGACTTTGCCCATCTGAATGGTATGTATGTACACATGGACGGAGCCAGAATAGCCAATGCCTGTGCCGCTTTGAATCTTTCCTTAAAGGAACTGACAGTAGACTGCGGAGTCGATATTCTTAGTTTTGGCGGAACGAAGAACGGACTGATGATGGGAGAGTGCGTGATTGTATTTAATAAAGACCTGCAACCGGAAGCCCGCTTCATCCGTAAGCAATCCGCCCAGCTCGCTTCGAAGATGCGTTACCTCTCTTGCCAGTTTACGGCATACCTCACAGATAACCTCTGGCTGAAGAATGCCAACCATGCCAATGCAATGGCTGCCAAACTTTACACTGAATTGAAGAAACTGCCCGAAGTAACTTTCACTCAAAAAGCCGAAAGTAACCAGTTATTCCTCACCATGCCCCGCCCGGTTATCGACCGGATGCTAGAGTCTTACTTCTTTTATTTTTGGAACGAAGAGAAGAATGAAATCCGTCTGGTGACTTCTTTTGATACCACAGAGGAGGATGTAGACGAGTTTATAAGACTTTTAAAACGTTAAAAAGGAAATCCGGAACAACAAAAGCGCCTGAATATCTGTTTTTATAGGAAGTTTGAAACTAACTTTGTC
>ERZ773216.2939-NODE-2939-length-15109-cov-5.083034_pt1 | contig 15109 bp, 7 predicted proteins | sample MGYA00511259_ERZ773216 | MGnify/ENA primary metagenome ERZ773216 (study PRJEB29015, sample SAMEA2737764) | human gut metagenome | biome: human gut; feature: human-associated habitat; material: faeces | place: China | collected 2012 ... | reverse complement strand
GGGCCGAGCGAATCCCGAGCCTCGTAGAGGCGAGGGTGAGCAAGGCCCCCACCAAAGCGCGGCGCCCTCCATACCCCAAAAATCACCCAAAAAGGGCTAGGAATTTTGGGATAAAACGGGGTTTAAAAAGATTAATCATGGGCTTTTAGGAAGCGTTCTCCGAATTTACAAGCGAAGTGTGGCAAGGCTGCCGACCATCGAGGAGACGCTCTTCTCCACTTACGCGTAATTCCCATAATGGCGAGATAAATCAACTTCATCGCGGAATCTAAGGAAGGGAAACATCCTGTTGACTTGATTACCTTGCGAACCGTACGATTTAAGCTTTCAATGGAGTTTGTCGTGTAAATAAGTGTTCGAATCTCGGGGGCATAGCTAAAGAACGGTACCACTTGATCCCACGAGCTTTCCCATGTACGAGCCGTATGACGATACTTCTGCCCTAATTCTGACTCTTTGAACGCTTGTAGCGCCTGCATTGCTGCATCTTCGGTGGGGGCCGCATAAATCGTTTTAAGCGCGGCACAAACCGCTTTCTTGTCTTTCATCGGTACCGCCTTTGTAGAGGCCCGAATTAAGTGCACGATGCACTTCTGGTGCAACGCATTGGAGAAATGAGTCTCAATCGCCTCCGTCATGCCCTTGAGGCCGTCAGAAACAACCATCATGACGTCCTTCATCCCTCGGTTTCTTAACTCGGCAAAAACATCAGACCAGAAAGCAGCCCCCTCGTTCTCGGTGATCCAAATGCCCAAAACATCACGTTTCCCTTCTAAGTCAACACTTAAAACGAGGTTGACAGCCATGGGTTTGACCTTTCCTTCATGGCGGATTTTTACGCGCAACGCATCAACAAACAGAACCGAGTAAACTTCATCGACTGGTCGCGTTTGCCACTGTTGCACATCCGTAAGAATGCGATCAGTGATGGTGCTCACGAGAGAGGGACTGATTTCGGTGTGGTACAAGTCCGTTAGCATCTCGGAGATGTCGCGAGTGCTTGTACCTACCGCGTACAAACGAATGACCTTTTCTTCAAGGTCTGGAAACATACGAGCGTATTTGGGCAAGAGTCCCGACGTGAACTCCCCATTACGATCCCGGGGCATTTTTACTGGAAATGAGCCGTGAGTGGTGCGAACGGTTCTATCCGAGTAACCGTTGCGCTTATTGCGAGGGGTAGAAGCCTCTTCAGAGTCCTCTAAATCGTCCTCTACGCTTTCCTGGGCCTCCGCAGGTACCTCCCTACCATCCTGAGTCTTAGGCGCTTTCTGAGACTCCAGGAAATGCTCCATTTCGGCCTCAGTGCAGGCCTCTACGAAGCGACGGGACATATCTTGAAAGAAGCCTGATAAATCAAAGGATGAGCCGTTTTCCATGTACTGCTTGGCAAGGAGCGTAGCCAGTTGGCTCATTTGGAGATTGGTGGCCTCATCTACGAGGTCAGGGTTAAGAGGTAAGGTAACTTTTCGTTTTGGCATAGTCTGCATCCATTCGTGAAGGGCCCCTCTTGAGCAAGGAGCCCTAATTTAACATAGCAGACACAAGATTGGGTACACTCTCACTCTGTACCACAAATGGTATTAAAGGACATGACGATTGTATCGATACCATTTCAATGTTGGGGTATTTAAATCCTTGGGAGCCTAATGAAAATACCACAAGAATTATTGTGCCTACAGCAGGAGATTATTTTGCAGAAGAACCAGAGATAGAAATATTGAGTAGAGATAGTTATATCGTATGATCCTGTCAGAATGTTTAGATATCTTAGCAAGAGGAAAGTTAAGTAATTTAGCTTTGAGTGTTAATGATACGATTTCAGAAAATCGTAGAGCTAAAGTAATCGATGCTATTAATGAAGCACTTACTAGACTCTATACCACACTCCCTATTAAAGAAAAGTCAGTATTCTTGAGAGTTTATGAAGGTAGAACAGATTATGTGCTCTCTAGTGCACACTCTGTAAGAAATATCACTGAAGATACCATCTACAATCCCTATGATTTTTATATCGAAGACACAACCTCTGAACCTTTCTTGGATGATATTCTTACTATTCTAGAGATCTATGATGATCTTGGATTACAGAGACCATTGAATGACCCAGATGATCCAATGGGTATTATGATTCCTGAAGAAAATCTCATCTCTGTTAAGACCGTTATTAATGATCAGATTTTAAATATCTGTTATAGAGCCAAACATTTAATTTTGACCCCTGAAGAGCTACAAAGTAAGATCGAATTACCTGAGAATTTGTTTGGTGCTCTATTTAGTTATACAGCGTATTTAATTCACTCTCATTTAAATACTCAAGAAGCTGTTGCTAATGCTCAAAAGTATTATTCAGAATATCAAAATATTATTAATGATGTCACAATGAATGGTACTTTGGGTGCCAATAAACTCATCTCAGATAAGAAGTTTATTAAAAATATGTTTAAGAATGTATTGACGCCAATGGAGAAAGATGGTGTTGATTTTTGGTGGCTGGACTGGCAACAAAGGATATATGATCCGAAGGTGAAGAATTTGAGCAACACTTGGTGGATTAATTATGCTTTCTTTAGTAATATGGAAAAGAACAGGGACACACGTCCGATGCTATATCACCGTTGGGGAGGTTTGGGTAATCATCGCTATCAGGTGGGGTTCTCCGGTGATGCAGTTGTTTCATGGAAATCATTAGATTTTCAGCCTTACTTCAACTCGACAGCTTCCAATGTATTATATGGTTATTGGAGTCATGACCTAGGAGGACATATCGGTGAAAGTATAGATCCGGAAATGTACACTCGTTGGTTGCAATTCGGAGCCTTAAGCCCGATTATGCGTACACATTCTCAAAAAAGTGCCGGTTTGAATAAGGAACCATGGGTATTCAACAAAGAATATTGTGATGTTCTTCGTAAGACAATCCAGCAACGTTATGAGATGGCGCCTTATATTTATACAATGGCTCGTAAAGGTTATGATGAAGGATTATCACTTTGCCGTCCGATGTATTATGATCATCCGGATAATAAGGAAGCATATGAGTTCCGTAATGAATATATGTTTGGAGATGATATTCTGGTTGCTCCTGCCACAGCTCCTGCAAAAGATGGTTATGTACAAGTGCGTGTGTGGCTGCCCGAAGGTGAATGGTATGAGTTGCATACAGGTACCTTACTGAAAGGAGGACAAATAGTGGAACGTCCTTTTGCTATTGACGAATATCCGATTTATGTAAAAGCGGGAGCGGTATTGCCGATGTATACAAGAAAGGTGATGAACCTGAACGGTAATGATGAGGAGGTTGTTGTTACCGTATTCCCTGGTGGAAATGGAATTTCGTCCTTTAATTTTTATGAAGATAATGGAAATGATAAGAACTATGCTTCGGAATATGCTGTGACTAAATTAACATCTTTCAGCCAAGGGCAGGAACGAACGATTGTTATCGGTAAACGTGATGGCCGATATAAAGATATGCCTGAATCTCGTTCATTCAAAGTGAAAGTGCTCTCATCACTTGTTCCTCAGTCTGTCACTGTAAATGGTCAACCTGCCAAATATGAATATTTGGGTGAAGAGTTTGCTCTTTCGGTTGATTTGCCTGTTTTGTCATGTGATCAGGAAAAGGTTATTAAAATAGTTTATCCTACGGAAACAGCTGATATGAACGGCTTGTTGGGAGTATCTAGACGAATAGCTAAATCTATGGAGCAGTTAAAATACCGTGATTCATATATTTGCTTTAAGGAAGAATTTGGTAAAATGGGAAGTCTGAGTGAAGCGGTAATCTATGCACCGGAGAAGATCTCTTCTTTAGTTTCCGATTTTTGGAAAAGTTATACTGACCTCCCGGAGGTTTTGAAGCGTCAGGGTTTGAATGGCGAAAATAAAGCTTGGTTTTTGCAATCTATTTGCTGGAGCAAGCAATAGTATGAGAAATGTAATAGTGGGGTGATAAAAGCTCCCACTATTTTTTTATATAAGTAATGAAGGGCAAGCCAGATACTACTGTAGTTGATATTTTCTGATGTTGCTCCATTTTAGAAAGAGTTTGTATTTTTATGACCATTTATACAACTATGCTATATGTAATATCACTTTCGGGGGGGGGAGATATAGGTTGGATGATAATAGAGAAAAGCACACAACATAAGCTAAAATAGTAAAAGTGCTCCAAAACATACTAGGATAGCTGTTTTATAGGTTTTTGACCTGTTTTTGTCATTTATTGAACCGTTATTTTTATTCTATTAATAGGATAGCGTTTTATTTTGCATTTCGTTAATAGTGCACATTGGAATAATGCATAGTTATTTTTTCTTTTGATTTTTATATTTATTGTTTAACGAATAATTTAATACAATGAAAAGTCTTTTTAAAACAAAAAAAGGAGGGAAACAGGTTAGGTTTGTATTGTTTTCCTTGATTTGCTTGGGTGGATTGGGTAGTTGCATGGACAAAAATGTGGAAGTAAATCTTCCGTCTTATGTAGCTTCTGATCCTAATGTTGAAGTTGTTTTTACTGACTATTCTCCTTTGGAAGGTGCTGTACGCACGAACATGTTTATCAATGGTAGTAATTTTGGGACTGATCCCTCACTGATACGAGTGGTTGTCGGTGGTAAGGAAGCGAAGGTTGTTAGCTCTTCCGGTACACAGATTTATTGTATTGTTCCTTCCCGTGCGGATGGAGGGTCTGTGCAGGTGGATATATTGAATAAAGATAAAAGTTTGAATGCTACCTATACATTTGACCAAAAGTTCTCTTATCAGTATAATGTAGTTGTCGGCACGTTGTGCGGTGTAGTAGATAGTGAAGGCAATACTTCTATTACGGATGGTAATTTTGATAAAGCAGGAACTCAAACTCCTCTTGCCATGTACTATGACGAATCATCAGGCGAACGTTGCATTTATTTTTTCGAGAATGAACATAGTTTACGTAAAATTTATCTAGATAAGGATTCCATAGTTACTGTGATTACTAATGGTGCTGCTGGTTGGAGTAGTGCTCCGAGTGGACTTGGCTGGAGTGTGGACAGGGATACTATGTTTGTGAACTGTCCGCAGGGGAATGTAGAACGTGCAGGAGCTTATTACCTACTTCGTAAAGAAAATTTTAAAAACTCTTATCCGGCTTTAAATGGAGATGATTTCAATACATTATTCACGCATCCTATAGATGGTACTATCTTTTTGTGTCGTGGTCGTGATGCTACGCTTCATAAAGCGGTTTGGAATGAGAAGACACAAATGTGGGATCCGAAGCAGATTGCCAAGATGGGACCAAGCGGCTGGTTCCAATGTGTTACTTTTCATCCAAGTGGAAATTTTGCCTATTTAATAGCACGTGACAAGCAATGTGTGATGAAAGCAGAATATAATTGGGCTGGTAAATATCTGGAAACTCCTATTACTTTTGCTGGAGAGTTCGGATCATATGGTTACAAGGACGCATCCCAGAATTCTGCCCGTTTTGATAATCCAATGCAAGGGTGTTTTGTGTTGAACGAAGAATATGTGGCAGAGCAACGTGCGGATATATATGATTTTTATCTTACTGATGCTGCCAATCATTGTATTCGTAAGATCACTCCTGATGGTATTGTTACAACGTTTGCCGGTCGTGGAAGTTATTCGACAGATCAGATCGTGTCAGGATATATTGACGGTGATCCTCGTGAAACAGCACGTTTCAACTATCCTTTAGGACTTTGTTATGAAGAGTCTACAGGTACTTTCTATGTTGGTGACAACGGTAATCACCGTGTTCGTACCATTGCATTACAGTAAATTGATGATTAACACACAATTCTTATTTTATGAGGAAATTTTTATTTATGATATTATTATTGACAACAGGTTACGTCATTGATATGTATGCCCAGAGTCAGACGATAGAGGTAACCGGTATGGTCAGAGATGCCGAAAAGATACCTTTGGCTGGAGTCAATATTTCGGTAAAGAATGTTGCAGGTTTGGGAGTTATCACCAACATTGATGGTGAGTATAAGATTAAAATAGCTCCTTACAGTACGCTGATCTTTTCTTATATAGGATTTGAAACACAAGAAGTCCTGATAAAGGATAATATGAGTAAGATTGATGTCACATTGCGAGAATCTTCTGCTAGTGTGATTGATGAAGTGGTTATCACCGGTACAGGTGCTCAAAAGAAAATAACAATGACAGGTGCAGTTTCTACGGTAGATGTGAATGTGTTGAAGTCATCTCCTACTTCAAGTCTGGCAAATGCATTGGCTGGAAATGTTCCTGGTGTGTTAGCAAGGCAGACTTCCGGTAGACCGGGAGCCAATATGTCAGAATTCTGGATTCGTGGTATCTCTACTTTTGGGGCAGGTTCCGGAGCATTGGTTTTAGTAGATGGATTCGAACGTAGCCTGAATGAAGTCAATGTGGAAGATATTGAGTCATTCTCTGTATTGAAGGATGCTTCAGCTACAGCAATTTATGGTAGTCGTGGTGCAAATGGCGTAGTGTTGATTACTACTAAGAGAGGTAAGGCTGGTAAAATTAATATCAATGCGAAAGTGGAAACTTCTTATAATACACGTACCATGACTCCTGACTTTGTAGATGGTTATACTTACGCTACCATGCTGAACGAATCACGTACAACTCGTTCTCAACAGCCGATGTATTCCCAAGATGAGTTGAGACTGATTCAGACAGGACTGGATCCGGATTTGTATCCGAATGTAGACTGGATGGATGTATTGTTAAGAGACGGTGCAATGACTTATCGTGCTAATCTTGATATAAGTGGCGGTGGTTCTGTGGCACGCTACTTTGTGTCAGCAAGCTATGTTAGCGAGGGAGGTATGTATAAGACAGACGGTAAGTTGAAAGATTATAATACAAATGCCAATTACCAGCGTTGGAACTATCGTATGAATGTAGATTTTGATGTTACAAAGACCACCATGGTGACGGTAGGTGTTTCAGGCTGGCTTTCTACTCAGAATGATCCGGGACTTGGCTCTGATGCATTGTGGAAGTCCGTAATGGGACAAACACCTATTAATATGCCGGTGATTTTTTCGAACGGAAGAATTCCGGCTGCAGGAACAAGTGAACGTACTAATCCATGGGTAATTGCTACACAAACCGGTTATTATGAGGAGTGGCAGAACGTAATTCAAACGAATGCGACTTTGGATCAGAAATTGGATTTTATAACGAAAGGTTTGAAGTTTACCGGACGTTTTGGATTTGATACTTATAACAATAACTATCGTAATCATAAGCAGTGGCCTGAACAATGGCAAGCCGAACGTCAGCGAGATTCTAACGGGGAAATCGTTTTCAAAAAAGTGGCAGAGAAACAGCTGATGTTTCATGAGTCTTCTGCTTCAGGTAACCGTAGGCAGTTTTTGGAGGCTATTTTGCAATATGATCGTCGATTCGGTGATCATTCGGTGGGCGGTACGTTGAAATATACTCAGGATGAATATGTCAACACACAAAGTACAGCCGGCTATGATTGGCTACCTAATAGACACATGGGACTTGCTGGTCGTATTACCTATGGATGGAAATATCGCTATATGGTTGATTTCAACTTTGGTTACAATGGTTCAGAAAATTTTGCCCCAGGCAACCAGTTTGGCTTCTTTCCTGCATACTCAGTAGCATGGAATATTGCGGAAGAACCTATTATTAAGAAGAATCTGAAATGGATGAATATGTTTAAGCTTCGTTATTCTTATGGTAAGGTAGGTAGTGACAATATTGGAACTCGTTTCCCTTATCTGGAGCTTTTTGAAAGTAGAAATCCTTATAATTGGGGAGATTACAATACTCCTAATGTGGATAATGGACAGATTTATAAGCAGATATCTTCTTCTGGTGTGACATGGGAGATTGCTACTAAGCATGATATAGGTGTTGACTTCTCGTTATGGGATGACAGGTTTACTGGTACTGTAGATTATTTTCATGAAACACGTGATGGAATCTTTATGCAGCGTCAAAGTTTGCCAGGAACTTTAGGTTTGAGTTATCTTACACCTAGTGCGAATGTAGGTAAGGTACGTTCTACCGGTTTTGATGGAAATGTGGCTTTCAAACAGGATATAGGCAATGTCAGTCTGACTGTACGCGGTAATTTCACTTATAGTAATAATAAGATTCTGGCTGCTGACGAGGCAAATAGCGCATATCCTTATATACGTGATACAGGGTATCGTGTCAATCAAGCGAAAGGTCTGATAGCTCTTGGCTTATTTAAGGATTATGATGATATACGTAACAGTCCTCAACAAACAGAATGGGGAACAGTAATGCCTGGTGATATTAAATATAAAGATGTGAACAGTGATGGCGTGATTAATGATAGTGATAGGGTACCTATTGGTTCTACAACCCGTCCGAATTTGATTTACGGCTTTGGTATGTCTGCTACATGGAAAGGGTTCGATGTGAATCTACATTTCCAAGGTGCTGGTAAATCCTCTTTCTTTATTGATGGTTTTGGAGTCAGACCATTTAGTGGTGGTGACTGGGGTAACATTCTTACGGATGTAGTAGGAAACTACTGGAGTCTTGGCACGAATGAGAATCCTGATGCCAAATATCCTCGTTTGACCTGGCAGAATAACAGTAACAATAACCGTGAATCGACATATTGGTTGCGTGATGGTTCATATCTGCGCCTGAAAACGGTAGAGGTGGGTTATACACTTCCAAAGAACATCAGTCGTGCAATCTTGATGAATAATGTACGCATCTTCTTTATCGGGACAAATCTGTTAACATTCTCTAAGTTCAAATTATGGGATCCTGAAATGGGGAGCTCTAACGGGCAGCAGTATCCATTGTCTAAAATGCTCACTTTAGGTTTAACTGTTAATATATAATACGAAATATGAAAAAGAAACATATATTGTTTTCCACCATTATCAGTATGGGAATGATGGTTTCCTCTTGTTCAGATTATTTGAGCGTGGAGGGGAAATTGGGAGAAAATACCCAGAGTTTGGAAAATATATTCGAAAATAAAGAATGGTCGGAACAATGGTTGGCGACTGCATACGCTTGGCTGACATGGAGTAACATCGATATTGGTTCGAAAGATAACTGTATTACTAACTTTTCTGACGATATGTGTTATAGCGACCGTAATCTTGAATATCGTGTATTCAAATATTGTGAATATGATGAGAATTGGAAACAAGACTCCTGGGCACAAGCTTATGATGGTATCCGTCATGCCTCGATTTTTATTCATAATATTGACAGAAATAAAGAAATGACTCCGGATGAAATTGTTGATTATAAGGCACAGGCTCGTTTTGTACGCGCTTATTTCTACTGGAAGTTGTTGCAAAAGTACGGGCCTATACCAATTATACCTAATGATGGTGTGATGGACTATAATGCTGCTTATGAGGATCTTTATATCCCACGTAGCACGTATGACGATTGTGTCAACTACATTGCAGAGGAAATGAAGCTTGCAGCGAAAGACTTACCATTGAAACGTGATACACGTAATATGGCACGTCCTACTCGCGGAGCAGCTTTGGCAACTCGCGCAAAAGCATTGCTTTATGCTGCCAGCCCTCTCAATAATCCGCGTCCAACCGATACTGAACGTTTCACGGATTTGGTGGATGATGAAGGACGCTATCTGATGGCTCAAGAATACAATGAAGAAAAGTGGGCAAAGGCGGCAGCAGCTGCTCGTGATGTGGTAGAACTTGGTCGTAAGGGTGTGTATGAGCTACATACGGTCTCAGCTCACTCTACTGGTACAATTGATAATCCGGCAACGATTGCTCCTCCTACGCATGCGGTATATTCTCATGCGGATTTTCCTGCAGGATGGCGGAATATTGACCCGTTACAGTCTTACGAGACACTTTTTAATGGAGTGATTTTTCCTTCGGAAAACAAAGAGATGATTTTTACAACCGGACAGAACAACGGAGATATCAATACGATGATTCAACATCAGATGCCAATAGCATTCGGAGGTTATAATTGTCATGCTATGACAGGTAAGCAATGCGATGCCTATCAGATGAATACCGGAAAACCTTTTGATAAGACGAAAGACTGGACGGGTGATGAAAATTATGTGAGTGCCGAGGAAGCAGCTAGTGGTGATTGGGCACCATTGGTGGAAGGTGTGAATAAACAATATGGACATCGTGAACCACGTTTTTATGCTACGGTAGCATACAATGGTTGCTTATGGAATGGTACTAATGCTGTACAGTCGTATGACCGGAATCTAATCATATGGTATTATCGTGGTGAAGAGAGTGGCTGGAGTAATTCAGGTGATCGTTGGTTGGCTACTGGTATTGGGATCAGGAAATTTGTTAGTTCTCGTGACAACTTTAAGACAGAGGGAGGGGTTATCTCAAAGCCTGTGATTGGTATTCGTTATGCTGACGTGTTGTTATGGTATGCAGAGGCATTAAATGAATTAGGTGCGAGTACTTATCAGATTCCTTCATGGGATGGAACTCAGTCTTATGATATTTCACGTGATAAGAATGAAATGAGTTATGCTATTTCCAGAGTTCGTATTCGTGGAGGAGTTCCCGATTTTGGATCAGATGTTTATGAGAATGCTGATGAGTTCCGCAAGCATTTGAAGCATGAGCGCCAGATAGAGTTATTTGCAGAAAACAGTCGTTACTTTGATCTGCGCCGTTGGAAGGATGCCGAATATGAGGAGTCGCAGCAGATGTATGGTTGCAATGCATATATGAGTAAAACAGAAAGAGACTTATTTCATACTCAAGTGATCAATTCGAACTTGCCGACTACTTTTAGCCGTAAAATGTATTTCTGGCCGATTTCCCATGATCAGTTGAGAAGAAACTTGCGTCTGACTCAGAACCCGGGATGGACATATTATGATTAACCTTATTAAATGGAAAAATATGAAAAATTATATCGTATATTTTATATTGTTATTAACGCTTGTTCTGACTGGTGCATGTAACAATGAATGGGTGGAAGAAGTGTATGTGCAAAATGTCGGATTGAAAGCCCCTGTCAATAGTAAGGGAGTGACTGATGTATATTTGCGTTATCAAGCGAACGGTGAAGTGACTTATCGGCTACCGGTGATTGTAGGTGGCTCTACTATGAATGAAAGAGATCTGGATGTTGCTATTGATGTGGATCCGGATACATTGATTGGTTTGAATGAAGCTCGCTGGAAACAACGTGAAGACTTGTATTTTCAATTGCTGGATAAGAAACACTATGAGTTTGCCTCTCCTACTTGTCATATTCCGGCTGGGGAATGTCAAGGTTTGTTTGATATTAAATTCAAATTTAGCGGACTGGATCTTGTTGATAAATGGGTACTTCCATTGACGATTTTGGATAGTGACTCGTATGATCCGAATCCACGCAAGAATTATCGTAAAGCACTTCTCCGTGTGATGCCGTTTAATGATTATTCAGGAGCTTATGGGGCCACCAATATGTTTGTATATATGATGGATAATACGAGTGCTATGGTTTCAAGTACACGTACCTTGCATGTAGTGAGTGAGAATCAATGCTTCTTCTATGCCGGAGTCATTAGTGAAGAATTGAAGGATAGAGATAAATATAAGATTGTGTTGACTTTTAACGAAAATGGGACACTGACAGCTGAACCTGCCGATCCGACTAATGCCATGAACTTCCGACTTATAGGAGATGCGCCTACTTATACGACTAGCATGTCTTTAGATGAAGTAACTCCTTATTTGGAACATCATTTCACGACGATTTATATGTCATATACGTATGATGATGTGACAACGTATGAAGATAAAGATATCGTTGTACCTTGTCGTGCTGAAGGTAGTATGTTGATGGAACGAAAAGTTAATAGCTTGATTCCTGATACAGACCAAGCTATTCAGTGGTAAAAATGGGAAATATGCCGCAAGAGTAAGATCTTATTGTCTGATATTTATTGATACAAAATATCGTGAGATGATATTCTGTAGAATAAAGCGGAAAGTCAGTTTATAAATAGAGAGAAGGCTATCTTATTATATATAAGTTAGTTTTCTCTTTATTTTTTCAGCAAAAAAACAATAGGTTCTTGACAAATGCTTTTTATTTCCTGATTAGTATCAGAAATGGTGTATCGGCTATAGGCAAAAAGGCTACAAATTTCATGAAATTTGCAGCCTTTTTGTTGTAATAGATAGAGTTGAGAACTCGGAAATCCGATTGCAAAGTTTTTAATAAACTCAAATACTGTTCTTAATAAACTACTCAAAGGTTTATTTAAAACGTGATATCCGTTTATATGGGAAATTGTTCATATTTTTGTATGTTTTCAAGTTTGCGTTTGGAATACTCTTTGCTAAAGGTAACTATAATAAACAAATTAGAAAGTAATCTAATGATACAAGTTATTCGTTTTATGCAAAATTTAGACGTGAAGTTCCAGTATGAAACGGGTTCCTTTGGTATAACTGGTATCTAGCGTCAGGCTACCATTCATTTTTGCGGCGATAAGTGAGCAGATTGGTAATCCTAGCCCATCTCCTGTAGTGAGGTCTTTCACTTCCGTGAAAGGCTTGAAAATATTTTCCTGTTGCTCTGCCGGAATACCGATTCCCGTATCCGTCACGATAAATTGATGAGTATGTGCACCACGTTTCTTGAACTCAAGGCTGATACGTCCTTGTTCGGTGTAGTAGGCTGCATTTTTCAGTAAATAGAGAAGGATACGTTCCAGTTGCTCCTTGTTTGTCTTTACCTGAAGTTTGGGAGCGTTGACTGAAGGAGTAACATCTATTTTTATATGCTCCTTAACCTTATCCATTACATTTTCGCAGAAAGTACCTACGTTGATTTCACCCAATTCATAGAGTTCGGTTAATGAATTCTCTAATGAAGACAGTTCCTGGATATCATCGCTGAATTTCTTCAGAGCAGCGACTTGGCTCTGCATTTGGCTCGCTTCTTGAGGGGCTTTCTGTAAAAGTTCATTCGCAGAGGTAGCCAACGTATTCAAAGTCGGTTCCATCTGTGAGGATATGTTCTGAATGAATTTGGTTTTTAATTCATTATGTTCATTGGCAATCTTCACACTTTTCTTTAATTTGCGGTTGCCGGCTATAAATTTCAGTAATATGGCGGCCAGTATTGCCAGTCCGGCAACGAGGATGACTACAAGAACACACAGACCTATAATGATGTATTGTTTGGCTGATAGTGTGTCGTCTTTTTCTTGTATAGTCAGTTGGCTTTCGTCATATTTCCTTTTCAGTACATTCAGTTCGTCTTGAGCTGTCAGAGCTTTCACGGAGTCTGTCCAAACGATGTAACTTTCATAGGTGCGTTCCATTAAAGGGGCATTATTGGCTTTACGGGCAATTCCGATAAGGTTCTTGTAGCAATCATTCACTTTGGCATAGTCTTTCTTTTCCTTATATTGATTAATCAGTTTGCGGAAACAGGCATCACCTTGCGTGTTTTGGTTAAATGTATAGTAATAGTTGGCTTTTGTATACAGTAAAACCTCTGTCAGTGAGTCATTCTTGGCAAGGTTAGCGGTTTCTTCCAATTTATTCAGCTGTGTTTTTGCTTGGGCTGGATTTTTAAGTGCCGTGTACATCTGCAACCGCTCCTTGTTTACGAGGAAGCGGAGGTCATAAAAGACTTTCTTCTGATTTTGCTCTCCGGTCCATATAAGTTGGTCCATGTCACGACAAAGTTCGAATCCTTCTTTGTAAAAGTTCTCTCTGACGTATAAAGCATTGGCCTGAACACCACATTCTATCGCCTGTGGATAGTTTCCGCGGGTTGCAAATGCTTCGTATGCTTTTTTGAATAAGTAACGCGCTTTGATGTAATCTTTTTGATTGAGACTGCTTTGCGCTTGTTTTTTTAGTTCTGTGGCTCTGTCCTGGGGAGTTTGCGCATAAGCCAATATGCTCAAACAAAATATCATTAAAAGACTTGTTATTGATGTTTTCATATGATTGCATATTTGTTTGTCACAAATGTAAAACAAATATATGAAAAAAGATAGTGTTATCGATGAAATAATTCTCTTATGTTTATATTCATTGTTATTATCCAGCCCAGTTCTCTCTGTCGAGATTCCGATAACTGATAGCCTCTGCCAAATGATTGGGGAGTATTTGTTCTGCTCCTTCCAAATCGGCGATTGTACGGGCAACTTTTAAAATCCGGTCGTAGGCTCGGGCAGATAAATTGAGTCGTTCCATTGCATTTTTTAGCAATGCAAGTCCTTTGGCATCCGGTTGAGCGTACATTGCAAGCAGTTTGCTGTTCATTTGTGCATTGCAATAAATTCCGGTATATTCGGTGTAGCGTCTTTCCTGCATTTGACGGGCTTTTATCACTCGCTGTCTGATGATATTGCTCGATTCTCCCTGTCTTTGATCGGAAATCTTATCAAAGGGTACAGGTACAATCTCTATCTGAATGTCGATGCGATCTAATAATGGACCGGATATCTTATTCAAGTACTTTTGAACCTGTCCGGGGCTGCATACGCATGCTTTTGTCGGATGGTTGTAATATCCACAGGGGCATGGGTTCATGGATGCAATCAGCATCAGATTGGCCGGATAGCTGATAGTACTTTTGATGCGGGAAATAGTGATCTGGCGGTCTTCCAATGGTTGACGCAACACTTCCAGCACTCCTCGGTTGAATTCCGGCAATTCATCTAAGAAAAGTACCCCATTATGTGCCAGACTGATTTCTCCGGGTTGTGGAAAACTACCTCCGCCAACCATCGCCACCTGGGAAATTGTGTGGTGAGGGTCGCGGAATGGGCGTTGGGAAATCAATGATGAACCGCGTTTCAGTTGTCCGGCAACTGAATGTATCTTGGTGGTTTCCAGACTTTCACCCAGAGAAAGAGGAGGAAGAATGGAAGGAAGGCGTTTGGCCATCATCGATTTACCGCTACCCGGAGCACCTACCATTATTAAATTATGCCCTCCGGCTGCTGCAACTTCTAGTGCCCTTTTTACATTCTCTTGCCCTTTAACGTCTGCAAAATCCAAGTCACAGTTCGTCTGTTGTTGATAGAATTCTTCCCGTGTATTGACAACAGTCGGCTCTAATTCGCGTTCAT
>ERZ773216.2935-NODE-2935-length-15135-cov-4.147745_pt1 | contig 15135 bp, 8 predicted proteins | sample MGYA00511259_ERZ773216 | MGnify/ENA primary metagenome ERZ773216 (study PRJEB29015, sample SAMEA2737764) | human gut metagenome | biome: human gut; feature: human-associated habitat; material: faeces | place: China | collected 2012 ... | reverse complement strand
CCACCGGGACGCGGAAAACCCACTGAATCTGTACGAATACAAGCAGCGCCTTCTGGCCGAATACAAGCCCCAGCCGGGCATCCGCGGCACTATTGGCATCCCCCTGGGGCTGGGGATGTACGAACTGCTGCCTTTCTGGTATGCTTTCTTCACGAAGCTGGGCTTTTCGGTGGTGACCAGCGGTCCCTCCAGCCGGGAGCTTTACCTGGAGGGCCAGAGTACCATTCCTTCCGACACTGTATGCTACCCGGCAAAGCTGCTGCACGGCCATATCCACCGGCTCAGCCGGATGGCTGTGAACGCCGTTTTTTACCCCTGCCTGACGTATAATGTGGACGAGGGCCTGGGTGACAACCACTACAACTGCCCTGTGGTGGCCTATTACCCGGAGGTCATTGCGGCCAACTGCCACGAGCTGGAGAATATCCGTTTTATTTATGATTATATCGGCATTCACCGCCGAAGGGATTTTCCCAGGAAGATGACGGCCATCCTTGCAAAATACTTCGCGGGCATCAGCCTGGGCGAGGTGAAGGGCGCTGCGGACGCGGCCTATGCCGAATATGCGGAGCATATGTCCCGCGTGCGTGTCCGGGGCGGGGAGATCATCGCCCAGGCGCGGGCCGAGGGCCGGCAGATCATCGTTCTGGCGGGCCGTCCGTACCATGCGGATGAGGAGATCAACCACGGCATCGACAAGCTGATCTGCAGCTATGGAGCGGCGGTGATCACAGAGGACAGCATCTCACATCTGGTGGAAAAATTCCCCACCAGCATCCTCAACCAGTGGACCTATCATTCCCGCCTGTACGCGGCGGCGAAATACATTGCGGACCAGCCGGATATGAACCTCGTCCAGCTGGTGAGCTTCGGCTGCGGCGTGGACGCCATCACCACCGACGAAACGAGAGAAATTTTGCAGCGGGAAGGCAAGCTGTACACACAGATCAAAATCGATGAGATCGCGAATCTGGGCGCGGTGAATATCCGGCTGCGCAGTCTGTTCGCAGCCATAGAGCCGGCCTCCGGCGAAACGCCGGACGCGGAGTAATGCTCCCGCCCGTATCCATAACTGCGTATTTGCCCAAAGGAGGGGCATGCCCATGGAAAATGTCCATACTTATCCCAAATTCACTCCGGAGATGAAAGCGACACATAAAATCCTGATCCCCAACATGGCGCCCATCCATTTTGAGATGATGCGCGCCGCCATGGAGGACGAAGGCTATCATGTGGAGGTGCTTGGCTCCGGCGGCCATGCCGTGGCGCAGGAAGGGCTGAAATATGTCCACAACGATACCTGCTATCCGGCCCTGCTGGTCATTGGCCAGTTCCTGGACGCGCTGAACAGCGGCAAATATGATCTGGATCACACCGCGCTGCTCATCACCCAGACCGGCGGCGGCTGCCGTGCTTCCAACTACATCCATCTGCTGCGCAAGGCACTGGTCAAGGCCGGTTACCCGCAGATCCCGGTGGCCAGCCTGAACTTTTCCGGCCTGGAAAAGGACAGCGGCTTCCAGATGACCATCCCGCTGGCCCGCCGCGCACTGGCCTGCATTTTCTACGGTGACATGCTGTGCGCCCTGCGCAATCAGGTGGCCCCCTATGAGAACGAGAAGGGTGCTGCCGACAAGATGGTGGACCTGTGGGTCACCCGTCTGGGCCGGGTCCTGCTGGCCGGCAAGGGCTACACCGCCAAGGAGATGAAGCACACCTTCCCGCTCATTGCAGCCGACTTTGCCAACATCCCGGTCACCCGGGTGCCCAAGGTCAAGGTGGGCGTGGTCGGTGAGATCTACGTCAAGTACAGCCCGCTGGGCAACAACGACCTGCAGAAGTTCCTGGAAAGCCAGGACTGCGAGGTGAACTTCCCCGGCCTGATGGGCTTTGTGCAGTACTGCGCCTTCAACATGGGCGAGGACCACATCCTGTACGGCGGCAAGCTGGCCGTGAAGGTGGGCATCGACCAGTTCCTGAACTGGCTGGACAGCATCGAGCGTGCCATGCTCAAGGCCGAGAGCGATGCCGGGTTCTACGCCCCCGGCCCCTTCAAGGAGCTGGTGGAAAAGCCCAAGGGCATCATTTCGCTGGGTGCCAAGATGGGCGAGGGCTGGCTGCTGACCGCCGAGATGATCGAGCTGGTGCAGGGCGGCTACGGCAACATCGTGTGCGCCCAGCCCTTCGGCTGCCTGCCCAACCACATCGTGGGCAAAGGCATGGTGAACAAGATCCGTGCGCTGTACCCCGGCGCCAATATCACCCCAATCGACTACGACCCCAGCGCCACCAAGGTCAACCAGGAAAACCGCATCAAGCTGATGCTGGCCGTGGCCAAGGAGCGCCTGAACGCCCCGGCAGAGGCAAAGCCTCTGACCGCCGAGGAGATCGCAGGCGGTGCCCCGAAGGTCGGTGCGACCGTATAACCATAAGATAAACAAACCGCCCGCCCGGAAATGCATCCGGGCGGGCGGTTTTTATGCCTTAGAACAGTTCAAAAGGGGAAACCATCACTTCTGCTTCTTCAGGTAGATGTGGTGGGGCAGACCGGCGATGTACAGCGGGGTCAGCTCGGCCTGGATCAGCGGGCGGGCGTATTCCAGGAACTCCTCGGTCATCTGGGTGTGGTTTTCGTTCATCCAGCTCAGCGGCACCTTCTTCTCAAGGTTTGCCACCTCGCTGATGGGGTGCAGCTCAGTGGTGCACTGGTACGGGCTGTTGGAGATGCGTTTCAGGGCCACCATCTGGCCGGTCACGCCCTCAAAGGCAGCCTTGGCGGCAGCACCGCCCACCTGATAGGCCTCGGTGATGTCGGTGCGGCTGGTCAGATGGCCGGCGCAGCGCTGCAGGGTGGAAAGCTCGATGCAGCGGGTCTTGGTGTCCAGATTGCGGGCCACCACGTTGGCCAGGAAGCGAGCCGTACCGGTCAGGGCCTTGTGGCCGAAAGCGTCCACAGCGTGCACGTCATCGGCCAGCTCACAGACGTAGCGGCCATCTTCCAGCTTGACGCCTTCGGACACGGCGATGACGATGCTGGGCTTCTTCTCCTGCATCACGCGCACCTTCTCCACAAAGTGGTCCACGTTGAAGGGCACTTCGGGCAGGCAGATCATGTCCACGCCCTCGCAGTCGTCGCTCTTGGCCAGAGCAGCGGCGGCGGTCAGCCAACCGGCGTTGCGGCCCATGATCTCCACCACGGTGACGTACTTGGTGCCGTACACGGTGGCGTCACGGATGATCTCCTTCATCACCACGCCGATGTACTTGGCCGCAGAGCCGTAACCGGGGGTGTGGTCGGTGACCATCAGGTCGTTGTCGATGGTCTTGGGTACGCCCATGAAGCGGATGTCGCTGTCGATGCGGGCACCGTAGTCGGCCAGCTTGCCGATGGTGTCCATGGAGTCGTTGCCGCCGATGTAGAAGAAGTAGCCGATGTTCAGCTTTTCCAGAATGGCAAACAGCTTTTTGTACACGGCTTCGTCCTCGTGCCAGTCGGGCAGCTTGTAGCGGCAGCTGCCCAGGAAGCTGGACGGCGTGCGCTTGAGCAGCTCGATGTCCAAATCGTCCGTCAGTACGGTGGACAGGTCCACCACGCGCTCCTCCAGCAGACCGGCAACACCGTTGCACATACCGTACACGATGTCGGCACCGCGGCTCTTGCAGCTCTCGAACACGCCTGCCAGACTTGCATTGATGACGGAGGTAGGGCCGCCAGACTGACCAACGATTGCATTTTTACCCATAATGATTTCTCCTTTTTTGTTTTTTCTGTTTCGGCTTTTATAAAACGTGCAGGTGCACGAAAACAGACGCGGAAAAGGGGATTACAGGCGGATGTGGCGCGGGGTGCCGTTGACGTACACGGGGGTCACCTCATCCAGAATGAGCGGGCGGGCGTACTCCTCAAAGGCCGCCGTCACCTGCATGCCGTCCGGGGTGATCCAGTCCAGCGGCACCTTCTTTTCCAGGTTGGCCACCTGCTGCACATCCACCGACTTGGCAATGCACTGATAGGGATAGCTGGAAATGCGCTCCAGCGCGATCATGCGGCCGCTCTCGCCCGCAAAGGCCGCTGCCGCCGCGGCACCGCCCACCGCATAGGCCTCGTTCACATCGGTGCGGCTGGCCAGATGGCTGGCGCAGCGCTGCAGGGTAGAGAACTCGATGGCGCGGCTCTTGCAGTTCAGCTTGTCGTGGATCAGCTCGGACAGATACCGGCTGGTGCCGCTGAGCACGGCCTTGTGGCCAAAGGCGTCCAGCTGCCCGGCGGTGGACACCAGATCGCACAGGTAAGTGCCGTCGGCGGTCTTGACGCCCTCGCTGGCCGCAATGATGACGTTGGGCTTGACCCGCTGCAGCGCGTCCACCTTGGCCAGGAACTTGTCCTGATCGAAGGGCACCTCCGGCAGCAGGATCAGGTCCGGGCCTTCACAGTCGTCGCCGCCGGCCAGGCAGGCCGCACCGGCCAGCCAGCCTGCGTGACGGCCCATGATCTCGGCCACGGTCACGCTGCGGATGTCATACACGGAAGAATCGCGGATGACTTCCTTTAGAATGGTGGCGATATACTTGGCCGCCGAGCCGTAGCCGGGGGTGTGGTCGGTCAGGCACAGGTCGTTGTCGATGGTCTTGGGCACACCGATGAACCGCACGCTGCTGCCCACCTGGTCGCCGTAGCGGCTGAGCTTGGCGATGGTGTCCATGGAGTCGTTGCCGCCGATGTAGAACACCGCGCAGATGTCGTACTTGTCAAACAGGGTGAACAGCTTGACGAACGGGGTGGAGTCGGTGTCCGGGTCGGGCAGCTTGTAGCGGCAGCTGCCCAGATAGCTGGACGGGGTGCGCTTGAGCAGCTCAATGCTCATGCGGTCGTCCAGCAGGACATTCAGCTCGATGAGCTCTTCCTTGAGCAGGCCCTCGATGCCGTACTTCATGCCGTACACCTTGTCGGCACCCAGACTGCAGGCAGCCTTGTACACGCCTGCCAGGCTGGAATTGATGACGGCCGTGGGGCCGCCGCTCTGACCAATGATCACATTTTTGGCCATGAGTACCTCCTTCTTGATCCTTTACCGTGAACGATAGAAAACGCCTGCAAACCGATGTTGTCTGCCGCCCTGCTGCAAAGGGACTGCGGCCCTGCACTGCACACAGACCAAAGACGGCTGACAAAACAAGTTTGCAAGTGGTACAAAAATGATGCAGCATGTGAATGCGCTTTTTGTAAAATGCGCAAAAACTGCTACGACTCTATTGTAACTGTTTTGCCTGTTGTATGCAAGACCCAATTGGTTGCACAGGCAAAAAAATTATGATAGAATGGGAACACCTGCATCCGATGCGGCGGGCTGCGTCGGCCGCTGGGGGTAAAAACGAGAAAGCTGGAGCAAAAACCATGGGGATTTCACACGAATATCATTCGACATCGCACCGTGCCCGTCACGGCGGCGTGAGCGGCAAGCTGCGCCTGGCAGGGGTGGTGCTGGCCATTTTGGTGCTGGCCTACGCCATTACCGCCATTCTGGAAAACGGTGCATCGGCCAAGGACGCACAGTCGGAGCCGGCGGCCAGCGGCATTGCACAGGACATTCTGGCACCACTGCCCATGCAGGGCGAAGCGGCAGACAGTGACAGCAGCGGCGACAGCACCGCGCCGGACGGCAGCGGGGACGCACAGGCGGTCACGCTGGAGACCTTTGGCCCGGCCCGGCAGGATGCGGCCGCTGCGGTGGTCAAGGCCTACGACGCCAGCGTCATCCGTCAGCCCAGCTGCGGGCAGGTGGACCTGAACTATTTTGCGGACGCAGCCTTTCTGGGTGACAGCCTGACCGTGGGCTTTTCGGACTACCAGATCAATCTGGGCGGGGCGCTGGTCTGCGGTTACACCGGCGTGGGGCCGGATGCCATCGTGAACCGGACGGCGGTCAAGAGCTCCGTCCGCGGGGAAGAGATCGCACTGGATGTGCTGGCCGCTGCCCAACCCAAAAAGCTGTATATCCTACTGGGCACCAACACCCTCACCACGCTGGGTGCTTCCGACCGGTTCCTGGCCTATTACGGCCAGATGCTGGACATGCTGCGAGAGGCGCTGGGGCCGGACTGCGTGATCTATGTGGAGTCGGTCCCGCCGGTGCGTCCGAAAGCGGCCGCCGAGAAGCCGGGTCTTGCTTCCGATGTGCTGCGCGGGGTGAATGAGCAGCTGGCCCAGCTGGCCGCCAGCAAGGGCTGCGTGTATCTGGACCTGTGGGAGGCCCTGGCCGACGGTGAGGGCAACCTGAAAGAGATGCTGGCAGCGCCGGACGGCGTCCACCTGTCGGCTGGCAACGGCTATGGCACCTGGCTCACCTACCTGCGCAACCATGCAAAGTATTCGGCCAACAATTCCTGGACGATGGGCAGTGTGTACAGCGCTCAGTGACCTTAATACTTTGGGGGCAACCTGGAATTTTATGCTGAACACATGAAGAATGTTGAGTTTTGCATGAACGGACTTCACAAGTGCCTGCCTGGCAGACAAAAAGCACCCGGCGGAAAAACAAACCGCATCCCATTTCCAGAACAGCAGATCTTACGGTCTGACAAATGGGGTGCGGTTCAAACCCGGCGGTTTCGATCTTATATTGTTTTTATTGTTTGCTTGACGGAGTACACTTCAGAGGCCGCAGCGGTCTTTTGCGTTTTGTGGTAAAACTCAGCTCCGGCGCTTGGCCAGTACCGCCGCCCCGCTGGCAGCGGTCAGGACGCCCAGCAGGGCAAGCCCGGCACCCGCCTGCCCGAAGAGATCGCCCACGGCACCCACAAAGGGGCTTGCGGGGATCATCAGGATGCTGTAGGCCATGCTGTCCACACTGATGAGGGTAGCCCGCTGATCACTGGAGATCAGGGCATTGAGACGCTGGTCGGCATGGAGCAGCCAGACTTCCAGCACGCCCTGCACCAGCATCATGCCCAGAATGCCGCCCCATGCAGGCGCCGCGCCGACCAGAAAGGTCCCGCCGCCGACCAGCAGGGCACACACCGTGTAGAACCGTCGCAGGGTGTGGGGATGTACCCGTCGGCCGATCTCGGTACCGGCCACGCAGGCCGCACCGCCCAGCAGCAAGGGCAGAAAAAGCCACTCGGTGGGCCAGCCCAGCTCCACGAGCCGCTGCTGTAGGAACATCTTGGTCAAATAGCAGGGGACAGAGATGACCGCATCGGCAGCGATGAGTTTTGCCGCCAGCGGGCAGCCGCGCAGGGCGGCGGCACTGTCCTGTACCAGCTGCGCGAACTGGCCCGGCAGCTCTCGCAGGGAATGGGAACTCCGGGCGGCTTGTGCTTCGGTGACCACAGGTTCCTTCAGCAGGAGCATGGCCAGTGTGGAAATGCTGCTGAACAGCGCACTCACCAGATAAAAGCCGGAAAACCGCAGAAACCGCCGCAGTGTGCTGGCAAGGGAGCCGAGCGCGCTGGCCAGCATGCCGATCTGGGAGCGGTTGGCGGCCACGGAAAGATACCGTTCTTCCTGCCCGGCCTGCTTCAGGCTGTCGTAGGTCAGAGCGGCATCGGTGCCGGAAAACATGGTGTTGGACAGGGCGTTCAGCCCCATTGCCGCACAAATCAGGAAAAGGCCGGGCGCAAATGCCATGAGCAGGCTGCTCAGCACTGCCAGGATGCCGGTTGCCCAGATGCGGAATTGTGTGCCGCGTTTGGATTTGACCCGGTAGCCGACGGAGATGATGACATCGAGGTTGTAATAGTCCACATCGTAGACCTTTCCATCTGCGGCAGTGTAGGCAAATTTTGCCCACACTGATTCCTTCTGAAGCTCACCTTCCTTGAAGATGTTCCGGACGTGTTTTCCAATAACGCTGCGGTCACGCTGGAACAGCTCAGCCATCTGGTCGATGGACAGCCAGACGGTATCACCATCAAAGGTAGTATCAATTTTGGTCAGACCGTCGTCTGCATCTGCAAGCAATGTGTCTGTCTATACAAACACCATTTGCATTGCAAAATGCTTGTTGGGGAACACCCAAACCCTTGAACCGCATCCCGTGGATGCAGGCTGTTTTAAGCAAACAAAAAGGAAAACGGTTTTACTTCTTGCGGAATTCCCCATACAGCCACTCTGCCAGCGCCGACATAATAGCCTTATACTTACTGGTGTCCTCAAACAGGGAAGAGAAGGTGTCCTGCGCTTCAAGATAGCTGTCCTGTGCGGCAGTGTCAAAGGCCTTGGGGAAGATGCTCTCGGTAAAGATCTGCGGGTCGGAGCTGCGCGCCAGCTTTGCCAGCTTCGGGTCAGCCAGCAGACGGTCATGCAGGGCAGTAAGCAGCACCCGGTCGGCATTGGTGAACTCACCCTTGAACTTCTCGTTGATCTTCAAAATGATCTCGTCCAGCGGCTCCTTGGGGTCGTGGCCGAGAGCGCCTTTCTGGGTGACTGGCTCGTAGACGCCCTTGGTGTGTTCCAACTCGATGGCACCGGCAAAGGTCTTTTGCAGCTTGTAATACTCCAGCTGCAATTTGCCCTCCAAGTCCAGCGGAGAGACCTCGTCCGGCGGCAGCAATTTGAGCAGATAAGCGCAGAATACGTTCTCCTTGTGCAGCTCTTCATCGAACATCCGTGCCACCTGCGAAACATAACCGTACCACTTGACAAGGCTTCGCAGCAGACGGCGGAACTGGTACCGCTCGGCCTGCGTTTTCTGGTTGTAGCGGTCCGCCACGGGCTTCAAAACGCTGCTCATGCGGCCCACGGCGTTTTTATCCTGCTTGGTGCTGCGGAAATACTCCTTGGCAAAGGCTTCCACGTCTGCATCGGAATAGACGGCAAAACTCCGCAGCTCCTTCTGGGTCTTGTAAATGAGGTCGGTGTTGACCTCCTGCTCCAGAAAAGTCTCCTGATAAAAGGGCTGAAATGCCTCCCGGATGTCCTCTGCTTTGTTCACAAAATCCAGCACAAAGGTGTCGGTTTTGCCGGGGCAGGTGCGGTTCAGACGGGAGAGGGTCTGCACCGCCTTGACGCCCTTCAGCTTTTTGTCCACGATCATGGTGTGGAGCAGCGGTTCGTCAAAACCGGTCTGGTATTTTTCTGCCACGATGAGCACATTGAAGTTGTTGTGGAACTCCTTTTTGGTCTGGCTCTCTGCAATGTGGCTGCCGTCGGCGCGGACGTTCAGGGACTGCTCCGTGTACTCCACGCCGCCGTCCGGTACGGCACCGGAAAACGCCGCTAAGATCTGCACATCGTCATAACCCTGCTCTGCAATGTAGCGCTTGACCTCGTGGAAGTACCGCACCGCTGCCAGCCGGGAGGAGGTGACCACCATCATCTTGCCCCGCCCGCCAATTTTATGGCTGGTGGTCTCCCGGAAGGTCTCTACAATGATCTTTGCCTTCTGGCTGATGTTGTAGGGGTGCAGCTCTTCGTACTTGCGGATGAGCTTTGCCGCCCGGCTGGCGGGCAGGTCGGGGTTATCCGGAATGGTTTTGGCGATCTTGAAGCAGGTGGAATAGGTCATGTAATTTTGCAGCACATCCAGAATAAACCCTTCCTCGATAGCCTGCCGCATACTGTAAATGTGGAAGGGGTGGTGGCTGCCGTCCGGATACTCGGTGCCGAACAGTTCCAGCGTGGCGGCTTTTGGGGTGGCGGTAAAGGCAAAGAAGGACAGGTTCTTGTGCCGCCCGTGGGAGGTCAGTTCCTTCACCAGTGCATCCTCCGGGTCGATCTCGTCCTCCGCTTTACCTTCCAGCTCGGCATATTCCCGCAGCGCATCCTCGGTGTCGGCAAGGGCGGCTTTCAGCTTCAAAGCAGAGGTGCCGGTCTGGGAGGAGTGCGCTTCGTCGATGATAACGGCATAGTTCTTCCCGGCGGTCTTGTTCACCTCAGTATAGATGACCGGGAACTTTTGCAGCGTGGTGATGATGATGCGTGCGCCGTTGTTGATGGCATCCCGCAGGTCGCCGGAGTTTTTGTCCTCGCCGATGGCCTCCACCGCACCCAGCGTATGGTCAAAACCGGAGATGGTCTCCTGCAGCTGTGCGTCCAGCACGGTGCGGTCAGTCACCACGATGACGCTGGCAAACACCGGCTTGTTCTCGGTGTTGAACAGGGAAGCCAGCCGGTACGCTGTCCAAGCAATGGAGTTGGACTTGCCCGACCCGGCGCTGTGCTGGATGAGATAGTGCTGCCCGGCACCCTTCTGCCGCACATCTGCCACCAGCTTGCGCACCACGTCCAGCTGATGGTACCGGGGAAAAATGAGGGTCTTGCCGTCCTGCAGGCTCATGAACTTTTGCAGGATGTCCATCATGCTGTCCTTCTGGAACACTTCTTCCCAGAGGTAGGCGGTAAGGTAGCCGCTGGGGTTGGGCGGATTGCCTGCGCCGCCGTCCCGCCCGGCACCGTTGGAGCCCTGATTGAAGGGCAGAAAGCGTGTGTCCTTGCCGGCCAGCCGGGTTGCCATCCACACCTCGGTCAGGTCTACGCAAAAGTAGCCCAGAATGCGCTTGTTGAACTGGAAACACACCTCCCGGGGGTCCCGGTCGTGCATCCACTGCTGCTTGGCGTTCTCCACGGTCTGCCCGGTGAACTGGTTCTTCAACTCAAAGGCAAACACCGGGATGCCGTTTACCGCCAGCACCATATCCACCGAATTGTGGGTGGTGTCGGAGTAGAACCACTGCCGGTTGCAGGTGATCTCGTTTTGGGCGTAGCGCTGGGCGTCCTTCTGGTTCAGCGCAGACTCCGGCTGAAAATAGCACACCCGGAACCGCCGTCCCCGGTGCTTGAACCCATACCGCAGCACCGAAAGCAGCCCCTCCGCATCGCAGGCATTGTTAAAGGCCGTGCAGAACTTCCGCACTGGGTTTACCGGGTTCTGCTTTTCAAAAAATGCCCACTCGTTGGGCTGGGTCTTTTGCACAAAGCGGATCAGGGTATCCACAAACAGCCCCAGCTTGGGGTCGTAACAATCCCCGTTGCAGGTGTAGCCCCCGGCAGGGGAGAGCAGCGCCGCCGCAATGTCCGATTCAAACTGCTTTTCGGTGGTGTTGAGGGGCATGGCTTTTTCCTCCTTTTAGTATTCGATTCGTCAGTATAGAAAATGTTTCATGCAAAGCTTTTGCAAATCGTTATCATCAAATCCGATACTGTGCAGAACCATACAATAAATCAATCCGATTAGATAACGAGCAGTTATAATAATACGATTGTCTAAAACTTCTTGTGCTCCATGAGTTGTTTTGTTTCGATAAACAATTAGGTTGTTTACGTCATCGACAGTGGGAATAAAATCTAAGGATGAGGAGCTAAATAGTAAAGTGAGAAAATTTTGATATTGGGAATAGAACATGCCAATTTTATCAGCATCAGCAAGGGTCATGTGGTTGAGTGTGCCACGAATCATATCAGTTGTTTTTTGTGAAAATTTTCCGTTTTGCTTTTGAAATTCCTTTGCGGTTTTTTGCAACTCTTTTATGAGAGAGTTCAAACGGAGTTCTTCTTGGATATAATCATGGCTTTTATTATCTGAGGTGATTAAGGTTGGATTTTGGTTTTTTATTCGTGCAATTTCACATTCTAAACAGGTCACGATGCCTTTAACCATATCGTTTGTCATGCGATTTGTATGAGTGTCATCTTCTGGGATAAAGTTTATAAATGAAAATGGATTGTTTGTGCTTTCATTATAGATTAAATCAAAAAGAACGAATGGTGAAGATTTGAACTCATTAAAGCAAATGTTGCTGGATGAATTTTTTTGAGTGGGAGTTGATAAAAGCTCTGAATAGACGGTAGCAAAAGTCCATAATGTTCCAGAAGATTCTTTTTCTAATAATATTTCATCGAAATCAACATTACAACGAAAAGACATGAAAGACAAAATCGTTTTGACTTTATCAATATGAAATTGAATGTCCTCAAAAGAAATAGGTTTGGAAAATTTCATGTCTATATATCCCTTTTTTCCCGAAATAGAAACTTCCGTTTGATTTCGCATTTGGGAAATCATTTCTCCGATTGAAACGGTTATATCAATATCACCGAAATGTATAATGAAAGGAACCGCAGGTTGTGGAGAAGCGGGCTTGATGGAGTTATCAACGATTTCATAGGGAATGTGATTCCAAGAAAAAAGCTGATTTACTGTACCACCTCTAAAACTAATAGCATTGATTTTATTCCAGTTTGGTATAAAAATGTCTGTTTGTTGAATAGCATATAAATTTGTGTGAAAACTAATGATTGACTTAATAGAAGAAAGTGATGAGTTTCCAAGATAAATAGCAATGAGTTTTCCATCATGTAAAATGCCATGGAAATAATTGTTCTCTTGAACGAGTTGAGCAAAATTTTCATTGGAAAGAGAAGCTGGGGTGATGGCGTTATTCATAATACGAAAATTATAATTTTCTTCGTAAAATGTTGCGCTACCTTGCTCACAATCAAGAATGCCAGAGCGTGGAGATATTTCATCCTTCATAAGTTTACACCTCTCGTTTCCCTGTTACAACCTCATAAATCAAACTTTTCTTGTAGCTTTCCAGCTCTTTTACCAGCTGCTCCTTCTTTGCAATCAGCTTGTCAATTTCGGCGCACTTGGCGTCAAGGTAGTTTGCAATTTCTTTTTGTTCATGGAGAGGAGGAAGCAGACCAATATATTTTGTGAGTTTTGTTAGCGTTGTACGTGGCATAGCAGAACCTGCCATTGAAACAAGGATTTGCTTTTGCAAAAAATCAGATGCCAGTAAATACATAAGATAGTGCCCATCGGTATTGTCAGCAGGACGAAGCATTGCGACAGAAGATAGAATAACACATGGAGTGTCACTATCAACAAACCCAACACGACCAGTTGTTGCACCGTCCTTGACAAGCAACACATCACCTTTTAAAGGCTGGCAACCCTGTGCGACTAATAACTGAAAATCTTCTTCAGAAATACGTTTGGCAGAATTATAGTCAAGACCAATGCCATGAACGTCTCCGGCTGTGATATAAGGCCAACCGTTTTCGACAGTTGTAGGAGAAAAATGAGTGCCATCTGTAATTAGCTTGCAGAAAAATTTCAGCTGAACGGGATCTAATTCTCTCGGGATTTTCCCAATCCACTCAACCCCGCTATCCTTCATCTCCCGCTCACCACGCACGCCTTTGGTAACAGCCTGCGTAATAACCGTCTGCTTGAGCTTTTTGTATTCCTCAATGCTGGAACGAATGTGGAAGAGCATTTCATTGATTTTGGCGCATTGGATATTTAAGTGGTTGGCGATAAGTGTTTGCTCACCGTAGGATGGAAATGGGATACGACAGTCGTATAATTTTTGATTGTTAATACATGGGATGGTTCCCGCATTGTCAAACCATGTCATGTCGATACAAGTGAAGAGATAATATGAAAACTCAGAAGAGATATTCTTGGGTACAAGACCTTGACAGTTATTATCGACACAACAATCAAGCGAGCAAAGAGAACGATTATTCTTTCGCATAGCTTCACCAATTTTGGCAAAGAGAATGCTGCCTTTTGGGATGATTGAAAAGTGCTGTGATTTAACAATATCCGATGTAATATAATTGGCTGAAGTAAGAAGATAGTGCCCGGAACTGCTAATGTCGCTCGCTTTGCAAACTGGAAAGTCACCGGTGGATTGACCTTGCAATTCGGGCTTGAAACCGCTGCCAGAGATAATGGAGAAATGCGTTTTGATGCGATGAATCTCCCACCCCTCTGGAATCTCCCCAATCCATTCAATGCCGCTGTCTTTCATTTTCCGCGCCATGGTCAGCCCTCCTTATGGAACAGTTCTGCCAGCCCAGCGGAGATATCCTGTTCCAGTGCGGTGATGCGCGCCACGATATCCTCCACGGCTTCCGGTGCCTGATACTCGTAGAAATAGCGGGTCATGGGGATCTCGTAGCCCACCTTGGTCTTGCTGTGGTCGATCCATGCGTCGGGGGCGTAGGGCAGAACTTCCCGGGCAAAGTAGGCGTCAATATCCTGCACCAGCGGCACATTTTCGGTGTCCCGCAGACTGGTGTCCGGCACAGGCTTGCCACGCTTCAGAATGATGTTGCCTGCTTCGTCCCGCTGGGGGCGCTCCACCACGATCTTGTTGTAGCCGAACTCCACGCTCTCGAACACCTTGCTCTCGCAGTAGATGCCGTTTTTGTCGCCGTACACCTTGCCGTTGGCAAACTCGCCGTAGGCGGTGACGATCAGCTCCCGGCAGGCATCAGTAATGTCGTTGCGCTTGGTGCCGATGCTCTTGCGGCGTGGCTCGAAGCAGTGGCTGGCGTCAATAAGCTGCACCTTGCCTGCACGGTGGGCGGGCTTATCCTTGCTGAGCACCCAGATGTAGGTGGAGATGCCGGTGTTCATGAACATATCGGTGGAAAGCTGGATAATGCAGTCCAGCCAGTCGTTTTCCAGAATATACTGCCGGATGTTGCTGGGGCCGCTGCCGGCATCGCCGCTGAACAGGGGAGAGCCGTTCTGGATAATGGCCATCTTGCCCTTGTTTGCCAGCTTGGCAAGGCCGTTCAGCACAAAAAGCTGCTGACCATCGCTGATCTTGGGCAGACCGGGCGCAAAACGCCCCATCTCGCCCCGGGCGGCTTCGGCTTCCACTGCCTTCTGCTCCCGCTTCCAGTCGATGCCGAAGGGTGGATTGGAAATGCAGTACCGGAAGGTGAAGCCCGGGAACTGATCGTCGGAGAGCGTATCACCGAACCGCATATTATTGGGATCGCCGCCCCGGATCATCATATCCGCCTTTGCAATGGCGAAGGTGGAGGGGTTAAACTCCTGCCCGAAGCAGGTCACCTCCACATCGCTGTTCAGCTCGTGGATGCGCTCCTCCATACAGGAAAGCATCTGCGAGGTACCCATTGTCATGTCGTACACGGTCACATTGCCGTCATCCAGCTTGGCATCGCACAGCAGCAGGTCAGTCATCAGATAGATGATGTCCCGGCTGGTGAAGTGCGCTCCGGCCTCCTCGCCGAAGGACTCGGAAAAGCGCTTGACGAGATCCTCAAAGATATAGCCGCAATCCACGGCGCTGATCTTATCCGGGCCGAGGTAGCCCTTGGAGGAGTTGAACTCCTTGATGACCAGATACAGGCTGTTGCACTCCACCATA
>ERZ773216.2923-NODE-2923-length-15181-cov-5.486381_pt1 | contig 15181 bp, 8 predicted proteins | sample MGYA00511259_ERZ773216 | MGnify/ENA primary metagenome ERZ773216 (study PRJEB29015, sample SAMEA2737764) | human gut metagenome | biome: human gut; feature: human-associated habitat; material: faeces | place: China | collected 2012 ... | reverse complement strand
TTTCGGACTTAGCGGTTTTTCCACCGGCTTGCAGGGAAGTGGTTGAAAATTATCTATTGCAGAAAGTCCAAAATCTGCAGCCAGCTTTTCAGCCGCTTGTAGCAGGGACAGTTGAAACAGTTTTGCGGTGAAGTCTATCACATCGCCATCCGCTCCACAGCCAAAGCAGTGAAACCGAAAATCCACTTTCATGCTGGGATTGCGGTCTGCATGGAACGGACAGCAAATCATGCTGCTGCGGTTTGGACGAAAGCCATAGGCTTCTGCCGCCTGTCGAGTAGTGATATTCCGTTTTACGATTTCAAATAAATTGTTGTTCTTGAAAGTTGGCCTCCTTTACAGTTCCATGCCATGACTGCGCTTCTTCGGCTTTGTGCGTGTCTGCTCACGCTGGTTGATTTCTTCTTGCCGCTGCTGCAGCTTTTGCAGAACAGACGGACGAGTATTTTCTTTGATTTGCTCGATGGCAGGCTTTTTGATTTCCGGCTTTATAAGGGCAGTTGTCAATCTTGCGGTAATCCTGTTTACTGCTGCAATAATATTTTTTCGCAGCGTTGTGATTTGATATGTGGTGTAGTCCAATGTTTCCTTGCTTGCCGTTCGCCCCGGCTCTTTCAGCCAGTCCAAATATATATCGACCTGTTCTGTGCTTGCTTTCAAAGCATCGTTCACAGTGTTTTCTGAAACAACAGCCACAGCTTTGTCGTAGGCAACCGCAGAAATCTCATCCAACAAGTTCTCGGCATCTTCAATCTTCTGAGAAAGTTCACTTAACTGTTTTTCCTGCTTTTGAATTTTTTTATCGTTGCTCAAAAGTATTAGGGACTGATAGGTTGTACGGCGAACCTGCTGATGATGTGCTTTCTCATTCTCTTGTTTCAAATTTTCAAGCTGAGCGGTCTGTTCCTGTACGGCTTTTTCCTGTTGAGCAAGTTGTTCTTTTTGCTTTGCCATGATATAGTCCCGCTTTTCCAGATAAGCCCGTCCGCCGTATTCCGGCACTTCGTCCAGTTCCAAGCCGTGGCGTTTGGCAATCTCGAATAGCATCGTGCGGCAGGCTGCATCAAATGTGATCTTACGATTGTTGTAGCGACCAAGGGGCTTGTCTGGTTTTGGCAGTTCAAAACCCAGTGCTTCCAATGCCTTTTCCTGCTGCGGAGCAATCTCGCCATACTTGTTTTCACAGTCAAACACATGGCGTTCGTGGATGTGCGGCGTACCTTCATCCAGATGCAAGGCCCAATCCAGAATGTGAACGTGTTTGCCAAAACGCTCATGGAACTCATCCATAAATTCTGTGGCGATTTGAAAAAGTTCTTTGGGCTGCAAGGCAGAACGGATGCCGTTGTAGCAATCCCCATAGATGTTTTGCCGGACACGTTCCGGGTCGATATGCTCGCTGTTGGCAATTTCAAAGCTGCGGTCATTGTGCTTTGGGTTATAAGTGCCGTGCTTTCCGGCGCGGCCATTGTGTCGGGTCAGTTTCAGCGACCATCTCTCCTTTCTGGGGTCACACAGAGAGCGCCGTGCGCGGGGTAGGGGCAACGCGGTGCAGCGAAGCTGCAAATCTGCCGCCTGCTATGCGCCAGATAATACCCAGTAGGATATGACGCAGGGCATCACATCCACTGGGCAAGACTGCCGTCCTTGACCTGCGCAAAGAGCTGGTCTCGCCTGTCGGCTCGGTCGGTGCTTCAAAAGGCCAGTGGCCTTTTGAGGTCGCCGCAGGCGACCCGTACCTCTCTGCACTCTTGCGCCGAACAACCTGACAGACAAAACTTTGCGAAGTCCTCTCTGCCAGCTTGCCCGGTTCTTCTTCGGTGTCGGTCTGCCCGCAAGCTGTTCCTGCCCGATTTCCTCCGGCGTATGGCTTCTTCTTGGTGCGCTCTTGTCGTGGCGGCACTTTTCCGAAAAAGCATATTAACTTGCAGCCGATCATGTTGTTTTCAAGGTACGATGTTGTCTTGTAAGAAGTTGTGGACTTTCCAAAATGCAAAGGGGTTCGTTTCTGAAAGTAGTCCCTACACCCTATACAAACTTAAAGGGGTATTTTTAAACGGGGTCTTATGAAAATTCAGGAAATTTTCACTTTTTCAAACAACCTCCTATACCTATAACATTCTAAAAAGGGTGTTTGGCAACCTGATTTTCAAATTTTGTTTGGAAAACTTCTTACACCAATATGAATCTATAGGGCCGTTTTGGAATACAATTTTGGACAAAAAGAAAAACGGCAAAGTTCGCAATAGAACCTTACCGTTTTGGGGAATGCTGCACAGCAGCACCGTATTATTTCTTTTGATTTATTGTTTCATAACTGCGTTCAACAATGTCTGATAGTCACTCACCACATCGTATACCACGTTTTCATCGTTCAGTGCCTTGAAATGTGCACGGGCACAATCAATTTTAGCCTGTTCTACCGGGGTGATGTGATTGAGCTTCATGGAATCCAGTGTGCCTTTGGTTTCAGCAACAAAGTAGATGTGCTTGACTGTGCCCTCATAGAACGCAATTGCCCAGTCGGGATTGTATTTTCCAACAGGTGTGGAAATATAGAATCCATCTGGCAGCTTTACATAGACTGCCACATCACGGTTCGTATCGAGGTCGGCGGCGAAATCACGCTCATTGCTTGAATCGTAAATCAAATGGTCATACAGATGCCGCTGTACTTTCATGACGTTCGTACCGAGTTTTCCCTTCAAAGTCGGCTCAGTGAAAATGTCCGTATCGTAATGTTCATCCAGAATATTGTAGGTGATATGCTGGATGATGGCCGTTGCCTTTTCGTCATTGATGAGGGCAGCTGCTTTCAGAATGAACTCTTCCGGGTTATCCTTGAACTGATCGAACACCACTTTTTCAATGCCGACCAGAATCTGTACAATCGCCTTGCGGGTCAGCTTGGTTTCAGCCACCAGCTTGCCAATCAGGTCATACTTGACGCTTTGACTGGCGTGAATTTTGGTCTGTGGGTCATATTTATGCTGATCCGCTTTTGCGAAAGCAGAGCCATCTAACAGAGAATCCTTGGATTTGATCTCCGTTATTTCACCGGATTCTACTTTGAAGTAAATCTTTGATACGTTCAGATTGCGGTTGAGCGAGCGAATGGACTTTTGCACCAGTTCATCTGTGTCAAAATCCACCACATAAACCGATTTCGGGCTGATTTTGTTCCAAAGGGCCTTGAATTCCGGCATAGCCAGCTTGTCCGGGTCGATTTTTAATTCCACATTGTTGGAACGTGCATTTTCAGGCAGCATGACCTTATCGCTGTAAACAGAATCCAACAAATCAATGACCGATGCTGCACAGTCTGCAACTTCTTCTGCCACCTGCACCGCATGGTTTGCATGATCGGCATAGTACTTGTCCGTCAGCGCACCATGGCGGTCTACATAGCCATTCTGGACCAGATCAAAATAGATGGCAGCGGCGGTGTCTGCATCCACGATCTGTTCGTTGCCGTTTGCGTCCGTAAGAACTCTGCCAACAAACAGGGCAGCATCCACCTTTCTGGGACGGTTCGCAACTGCTTCGGCCAGTTCGCTTTGCAGGCCTTTGGCGAAGCTGTCATAGCTTTCGCTGGCAATGACAGTCAGGATGTTGATGTTATGCACATCGTTGCCCAGAACATTCGCATCCATGCGTTCGCCGTTCTGGTTGACGCACAGACGCAGGCCGCGGCCAACCTCCTGCCGTTTGCGGACTTCACTGCTGCTCTGTTTCAGGGTGCAGATCTGGAACACGTTCGGGTTATCCCATCCTTCCCGGAGGGCAGAGTGTGAGAAGATAAAGCGCACGGGGGAACGCTTGGGGTCACGGTCAAGAAGAAGCTCCTTGTTTTTCATAATCAGGTCATAGGCACTGATGTCATTGGAGGTTTTCTCCCGTTTGTCATCGCCTGCAACCTGATTGACAAAATGGCCCTTCTTATCCACCGAAAAATAACCCGCATGGGTATCGTGTGCAGAAATTGCTTTCAGGTAGCGGATGTAATCATCCTCGCCCAGCGAAAGCTGCATCTGGCCGACAATATCCTCGTACTCCTGCTCAAACATCTCTGCATAAATACCGTTGTAGGGCTGACCAGCGGCATCGTAGCACTTGTACTTGTCCACCTCGTCAATAAAGAACAGGCTCAACACTTTAATGCCCTTGTGGAACAGCTGACGTTCCCGCTCAAGATGCGAAAGGATCGTTTCCCGAATCTGGATGCGGCGCAGCTGGTCCTCGTCCACCTTGCCGACCACATCTCCGGCAAACAAGCGGACACCATTCAGAAATTCAATGTGGTTATCACGGCCATCAATCTCTTTCACCACATAGCCATCCTTATATTCGTCCAGATTGCCGGAGTGGTCATAGATGTTGAATTTCAGCCCAACGGTGCGCGTTACTTTGCGCAGGCCGGATTTTCCCTTGCAGTCGAACTGGATCGTTGCCGTAGGGTCTGCCTTGGAAAGATTGATGCTTTCCAGATAGACAAACCCATCCGTAGCGGTACTGCCGGATTCCGTAATGCCTTTGACCACGATTTTTTTGACCAGACGCTTATTATAGGCTTCCATTGCATCCAGCCGGTAGACCATGTTGTAGATGCTGTCCGCGCGGTGGGTAGCCGAGTAGCGCAGGGTGATCATCGGGTTGAACTCTTTCATCCGCTCTTTGGTCTGCTTGCCCTCCACCGACTGCGGTTCATCAATAATCAGAATCGGGTTCGTCTTTGCAATAATGTCAATGGGCCGACGGGAACGAAACTCGTCCAGCTTCATATAAATACGGCGGGCATCTTTGCCTTTGGCATTGAAAGCCTGCGAATTGATGATCATGACATTGATGGAACTATCCGAGGCAAAGCGGTCAATTTCCGTCAACTGTGCGGAGTTGTAGATAAAGAAGCGGATCTTCTTGCCGTACTCTTCTGCAAAGTGATCCTGTGTGACCTCAAACGATTTATACACGCCCTCACGGATGGCAACACTGGGCACGACCACGATAAACTTACTCCAGCCGTAATGCTTGTTCAGCTCATACATGGTCTTGATATAGGTGTAGGTCTTGCCGACACCTGTTTCCATCTCAATGGTAAGGTTATAGTGTCCCTCCAACTGCTTGGATGGCTCAATCTGGTTGGTGCGCTGGATTTTTTGCAGGTGCTCCAGAATAATACTGTCGCTCAGCTCTGGTACAATCTGTTCATTGCGCCAGCCTGTGAAGCTTGTTTCCATATCAGTCTGGTAAATGCCGCTGCCGTTGTCGATGCGGTAATTCGTAGTCAGGTAGGGCTGGCCCGCAAAGACGTCCACCACGGCTTTTGCGGCATCTGCCTGAAATTTCTGGTGTTTGAATTGAAGTTTCATCTGCTGCTCTCCCTCAAATCACCTTGACATCGGTATCTGGCGCATACAGCTTGAAAATTTCAAACACGTTGATCTTTTCCGGGCTGCTGGCAAAGGAAGAATCCCGGAACACTGCACGGCGCGGCTTGCGCTTGGCGATTTCCTTGATAACATTTTCCGGCACATTGCTGTCAAAGCAGGCAATCAGGGCATCGGGAACATTCAGCGCAGCATCGCCGGGCGCGTAGGTGTGGACGGTACAGCTGCCGATTTTCTCAGACCGATACGGCATGGACAGCGGCAGTCCCCAATCCAGCAGACAGCCAAACAGCAAATCAAGGTCGGTGCGGTCCTCTTTGATGTTGCTTTCCAGCTCTTCAAGGTTGGTCTGGGAGTATTCTTCGGCAGAATAATAGACGTCCTTCATATTGGTATCGTCCAGCTTGAAAACGCGGAAGCCCACATCGGGATTCTTGCTGATATCCACCATTTCAATCGGCGGCTTTCCATCTCCCACGTCAATCGTTTTTACAATTTTAGCAGTGGTATCATCGCCCGGCTTAGAGCCATCCATGCGGTTCAGAGGAACGCACTTCCAGCAATTGTTTTCTTCATCCACTTTTTGTCCGGCACGGCGAATGCGTTCTTTTGAAAGTTCTGTAATAAAATGCGGCTTATGAATCTCATCCAGCACCGAAATAGCATTATCTGCCACTCTCTTTGCATTTGCTGAACTGCTAGAAAGCATCTTATCAATATCTTCAGCCAGCTGAACAAGAATAAATTTATTGCTATTTCCACTAAACAAATTTGCGTTCATCACAGCATCTGCCGTTGTTCCAGAACCGCTAAAAAAATCCAAAACAATATCGTCTTTTCCCAAGCAGAAGCTCAGAAGAAATTCTATCAGTTTTACTGGTTTTGGATTAGAAAACACATCTTTTTTAAAATATTCATAAACATCACTCGCTCCGGTGCTTGTGGTTCCCTTAGTAGAAACAACTGGAGCCGTAGTAAAAATGCTGCGCGGCGTTTTTCCCTCAGGGATTCTCTGCTTGAATTGCACAGACCATTTTCCATTAGCGTTTACGAAACGAACGTCCCCTATTTTCAAGTCTGCTTCAAACCTAGCTTTAGAACGAAGCCAACTGATAGGATTCCCATCGTCATCGTATTCCAAAGTCGTTCCATCCGGGCAGGTAATAGGATAATACTGCTTTCCCGCCTTACGTTTGAATGTGTCCCAATAAAACCTACCAATGGAATCTTCTTCTTTATAACGCTTTATATATTCATCGGAATAACGCTCATAAAATTCAGCAAGCAGTTCTTTGTTGCTTGCATAAACCAGAATATACTCATGCTCAATTGCAATGTGCTTAGAATCGTTTCCGCCGCCCTTTTTATTTTGCCAGATAAGCTGTGCAACAAAATTGGAATTTCCAAAAATTTCGTCACACATATTTTTGAGATTGCGCACTTCAGAATCATCTATGGAAATAAAAATAGCGCCATCATTCGTCAAAAAATCTCGTGCCATCAGCAATCGCGAGTACATCATACTACACCAATCCGAATGAAATTTTCCATTCGTATCGTTATTTTTGAACAAGCGATTGTCTTCCTCGTCATACATTCCCATCTGACGATTTTCCTCGTTCTGAGAGCGCATAAAATTGTCTGCATAAATAAAGTCATTACCTGTATTGTAGGGTGGGTCAATATAGATCATTTTCACTTTATGCAAATAGCTTGTTCGTAGAAGCTTCAAAACTTCCAGATTATCGCCCTCAATGTAGAGATTCTCGGTATCATCCCAGTTCTTGCTTTCTTCCGGGCAGGGGCGCAGGGTCTTGCGGATTGGCTTGTTGGCTTCCACAATGGATGCCTTTTTGCCCACCCATGTAAACTCGTATGCTTCATCTCCGTCTACAACGTCCGGCGAGAGCATCTGCTTCAGCAGTTCAAAGTTGATACCACGCTTGTAAACCTTGTGGTCGGGGGTGCTTTTCTCCTCGTCCAGCATTTCCGTGATGCAGTTGGGGAAGAGCGCGGCGATTTTATCAATGTTCTGGGCTGTCAGGTTGGGGGTCTGAAGGGGAAGTTTATCATGTAAAATTGACATTAGTTATCTCCAAAAATATCTCTTTCCAATTGTTTATAAATTTCCATGTCAGGCGTGATAAGAGGTGCCATAGTATCTCTTAAAAAAGAATCCGGCTTATTTCCGCATTGTGTAAGGCCAAGAATCTTCTTTAGCGAAGTGTAGATATCCCCACGTGCGGATTTAAGGTCATCAGACGGATTTCCTCTGGCAATTGAACCAGAAAGTGCATCCTGCTTTTTTTGCAGACATTCTGCAATCTTATCTGGTTTTCCAACAGAAATGCATAATTTTTCTATAACGCTATCATCTAGGAGATAACTTTCAAGATTTCGCTTGGAAAGAATATGAATTCCGTTATTTCTGTATTCCGCCATCTCTTGATCACTTAAATCATCTTGATCTATAACTTTAATAATCGTTGTATCTTTTAATAGTACCTTTAGGACTTCCCCAAGATTAACATCAAGCTTATTAACAATATCCTCACAGGAACCGCCAGATAAGAAATATGTCTCCGGATGAGTATTTTCAAATATTGTGGAATAGATACTACTATCAAAACTTTTCCGTACTGTTCCGCAAGGATTTCCTTCACAAAAAACAATTTTTTGTGGGAGCAATAATTTAGAGAAATCTCCAAAAGCCAGCTCATAAAACTTATCCATAACAGCTCGTCCGATTTTTGATGGACGGATAATCTGATCATCATCAAAATCTCGCCCATCAAAATCAAGGAAAATTACTGTTCCCGGAGCTTCTTTTTCAATATCTTGAGCTTCCTGCAACATTCCAATTGAGTGAGTAGAAAGCCACAACTGTGAGTTTCCCGGAATTAGGCCATAGAGTTCCCGAAGCACCTTTCCTTGGAGCTTTGTATGCATATGCGTCTCTGGCTCATCAATACAGTATACTGCATCTGGATAATATTTTGACTGTACAACCAAATCCAAAATAAGATCAAATGCCGACTTTTCACCAGCGGAAAGATTCTTGTAAGGAAAGTCTTTTGTCGTGCCTTTTGTAAAATAGAAATTGCCATTTTGTAATGGATTTCCCAAAGAGGAAAAATGAAGATCCTCAAATACTCGCTCAATAGAAGCACTAATTTTTCCTGTCAGTTCATTTCTCAATGTTGCAACATCTTTCTGGTTGTTTTCACTCTTATACAATTCAGAAATGCTATTTGCAATCAATCGTTGATAGTTGGAAGAAACAGACTGATCATTTTGAATAAGTGATTTAAGATGAACTGTTTTTGTAGGGTCATCTTGCTTACGCATTGTATCAATTACAAAATCGGGTTCATTTCGATAGGCACTTCGAAAATAAAAGTGTCCTTTAATATTACTTGTTCCGACATCTTTAGGATAGGCCGCATCATAGAAATCAATATCAACTGTTTTAGAAGCTAAGCTATACCACTCACCGAACTCAAATTTCCTTTTCACATCGATTTTACTCAAATAGTTTGATTCACCAACATCACCATATCCGGCAAATTTATAATAATGGTTCAATGCCTCCATAAATGAGGTCTTGCCAGACCCATTAGGCCCCACAAGAACAATAAGCTTTGCTGTTTCTGGAATGTCTTCGACTGTCAAATGTGTAAATCTTTTGAAATCGTTTAATTCCACTCTTTTGATTCTCATAGCATATTCTCCAAATTCCTTCTTAGCTGTTTTAGTTCCGCATTCATCTCCACCTGACGATTGAACTGTTTTTCTTTCCGAATCTTATTCTCCAATGCTGCAATCTGCTTTTGCAGTTTTTCACGTTCCGCAGAGCGTTGGATGTTGTCCGCAATGCTGTATGCGGCACTCCAGCTCTCACCCTGCAATCGGGCAATCTGCCGCACCAGTCCATCGTAAACCGCCTCTAAGCTCAGGCCGCTTATCGCAAGGGACAATTCTGTTTCTGGCATCCAGTCTGTATGCAGATAGCGGCTTACCTTGGCACTGCTGTTCGCAGATGTATCTTTACAGCCGATCCAAGCCTGCACCTTATTCTCATAAGAAAGAACAAACAGAATGTGATAGGGGATTTCACTGTCGATTTGGCGCAGAACAGCTTCATCCAGTTTTGGTCCGGTCAGACACAGCTCGAAAATCTCGATCTCTGTCACCCGCTCTCCGGCAGTGAGATTCAAGGTGGACACCGCCAGCTTGTTGCGCCAGTAGATACAGCGCAGCTGGTCTGCAAACAATCGCTTGACTGCCGCTGGAACGGCAGCGTTTTCATAGAACTTCTGTTTCGGAATCCGTTTGTTAAACTCCGTGGAGGGTGGAAAGCCCAGCATTGATCTCACCTCTTATTGTACCACAAGGAAGCAAATCAGTTCAAAGTCATCCAGCCCGGAAATCGAAGAAAGCAGGGCCGTCGTACCGCCCATCTTGAACAGACTGTCAATGTCGCTCTCTTCCTTTGCATCCAGAATGGAACGGATGGCCTCACTCAGCAATTCAGAATAGGCAGACATATTCTTTCCATCGTCCGTGGCCTGATTGAACTGTTGGCAAAGGCTCTGGTCGGGTTCGGTTTTGCCTTTGCAGAGCAGCCGCAGACGATCCAGCAGCTCTTTCGGAGAAAGATAATCGCAGACAGTCGAGCCATCCTGCCCAATATAAACCATGTAGAATGGATGCAGACGGTTTTGCTGATCCACATTGATCTCATTGTTGATGTTTTTCAGAACAAAGATCACACCCGGAGGGGCATCGGGCGTAGATGCAACAATTGCGTGCATCCCAAGCGGCGTATGCTCCACATCATCGTGTTTCTTCATATAGTCCAGCAAGTCCAGCCGGAACTCGTTCAATCCCAAGTCCATGATGGAAATGCCGCCCGACATTTCTTCCAGATCGACTACCTCATTCTTTAACCGTTTGAGTTGTGCGCTGCGATATTCCAAATCGCCTTTTTCTTCCGGGCTGATGAGGTTATCATCCCCTGTGGAAGTCATGACCGTCAGCTTCATTCGGGTTTCCACGCGGCCTTTCAGGTTGATGTACTCATCCAAATCCACATCCGGCCAGAAGTTGACCAACTGGATGCAGCGATTCTGGCTTCCGATGCGGTCAATGCGGCCAAAACGCTGGATAATGCGCACAGGATTCCAGTGAATATCATAGTTGATCAGATAATCACAGTCCTGCAAGTTCTGACCTTCGGAAATGCAGTCGGTGGCGATCAACAAATCAATATCCGCATGGTTTGCGTTCGGCAGGCTGTCCCGCCGCTTGGAAATGGGCGAAAAGCAGGTGAGAACTGTATTCAGATCACCACTGAGTTTGGGAATGGTTGTTTTACCATCCACGCTGCCGGTGATTTCGGCAGTGTTCAGCCCAAACGCTTGCTTTACATAGCCGGAAATATTCTGATACAGATAGTCAGCAGTATCTGAAAACGCAGTAAAAATAATGATTTTCCGGTTGCCGGGATTGATGGGATGCCTTTGCTTTTCGTCAATCAGGCGCAGCAGTTCTTGCAGCTTGGCATCGTATGCAGGGGTGATATCCTGCACCATCAGGGAAAGAAGCTCCAGATTTTCAGCATCCTTTTCCAGATCATGCAGCCACGAAACATGATCCATATCCGCAAGATCAATCTTTACTTTGCGGCCGACTGTAAAAATGTCGTTGTTCTGGTCATCATCGTCCCAATCGGTTGCATCGGAAATGTCGTTCAGCTCCAGCACACGGCTGCCATTTTGATAGGAACGTACCGATTGCATGGTATCTTCAATCAGTTTACTGATTCGGTCAATCGTCAGCCGGAACGCATAAACAGAACTTTCCAGACGTTTGAGCAGGTTAATGCTCATCAGACGGCGGATTCCCTCTTCACGGCCTGCCTGCGTCAGTCCCTTTCCATGTTGGCTGGGGTCGATGTATTTGGAAATCCGAGAGGACAGAATAAAGCCGGTTGGTGTGTAAATGTGCAGCGTCAGCGAATCCAGTACATTATAAATCTGCTGATAGTTGATTGCATTATCAAGACTTGTCAGGCACGGCTGCACAGAAATCGGCTTCAACCGTTCCGGGAAAGTACCAACATCAGAAATATTATAGTATTTTTCGATATGTCGGCGAGAACGTGCAATCGTCACACTGTCCAGCACCTCAAAGAAATCGAAGTCCAGTGCCGCAAGCAGCGCATTTGTGGTACGCTCTGTGACAGGAAGCTTGCTCCATGTATTGAAAGCCTTTTGCGCCTGCCGGAAAATTTCATCAATCGGAGACGAAGTATTCAGCTTTTCATTGATTTTTCCGGCATCTCCCTCATAGGCAAGCGCAAGTTGGTTTTTCAAATCCACAAAACGATTATTTACGGGTGTTGCCGAAAGCATCAGCACCTTGGTGCGCACCCCAGAACGAATCACGCGATTCATCAATTTTGTGTAGCGGTTTTCTTTCTCATCAGTAGAGGTATTACTGCCATTGCGGAAATTGTGGCTTTCATCAATCACAACAAGGTCAAAGTTCCCCCAGTTAAGTGCAGCAAGGTCAATACCGTTAGAGGTTCCGCCGGAACGGCTCAAATCTGTATGGTACAACACATCGTAACGGAAACGGTCTTCTACCAGTGGATTGTTGACATAGTTGCCTTTATAGATGTTCCAGTTTGCTGCCAACTTTTTGGGACAGAGTACCAAAACGGATTTGTTGCGATTTTCATAGTACTTGATTACAGCCAGTGCAGTGAACGTCTTGCCAAGGCCCACGCTGTCTGCAAGAATGCAACCATTATACTGTTCCAGCTTGTGGATAATGGCCAACGCTGCATCTCGCTGAAAATCATAGAGCATATTCCAGATTTTACTCTGCTTGAAGCCCGTAGCTTCATTTGGAAGATTATCTTCTGACACATCCTCCAAAAATTCACTGAAAATATTGTAGAGGGTGAAGAAATAGATAAAGTCCGGGCTGTTTTCTCGATAAGCTGTGCTGATGCTTTGCAATACAATGTCTGTAACATCCTGAAGTCGGGAAGAATCATTCCAGATTTCATCAAACAGCGATAAAAAGTAACGGCCGTTTTCAAAGGCTTCGGTTCTCTGAACAGGGTAGTATGCGTTGTTTCCGCGTTCACAACCAAGGTCAACCGTTGTAAACCCACTGATTGGCATATAGGAACTTTCACCAACCGTCATGAAACCGGGCATTTGCTCTCCACTGACGTTGGAACGAAATTTTACTTTCCGTCGCACCCAGTCGGCACATTCTTTCGCCAGTGCTTTTTGGGTGAGTTCATTCCGCAAGCGAACCTCAAATTCTGTTCCGTAAAGGCTCTTTTCGCGGGTCAATTTCGGAATATAGAACTCTCGCCGCTCTTTTGGCGTGTTTTCCTGCACAAAGGTCGGTGAAGTAAAAATAAAGCGAAGTTCCGAGATTTCTTCCAACTGTTTCTTTAATTCCTGATACGCATAAATGGAAAAACAGGCCGCAGCAATGGACACACGGCTCCCTTTCTGCATAGTATCCTGTAAATCTTCCCGAACAGTATGGTTGATATTATCCAGAATTTTCATAGAAGAGTCCCCGCAATCGACTGACTAAAGCGAAAATTAACTTTCAACGACAAGATACAATAACACATTTTAATGATACTCTAATCAGGTCGGAAAATCAATCGTTGCTCAGGCAGAAAAGCTCAGCAGGCACTAAACAGATAAAAAGTTTTGAATTTGGCCTTCAAATAAGGTATAATGAATTTACAAACGCTAAAGATTAAGAAGCGAGCAGGTGATACCATGCCTTTCCCCCTCGACCATTACATTGAAGCCTCCCATGTGGATTACAAGGAACGTCTTGAAGAGAAAAAGCCGCGCAGCTGGCTGAAATCCGTATCGGCATTTGCCCAATACCGAGGGCGGACACCTGATTTTTGGTGTAAAGAATGAGCCGCGTGAGGTCGTAGGATTGGAAAATCCGCAGGCTGTGGTGAGCAGATTGACGGAACTTATCAAAGTCCGCATTGACCCTACACCACGCTATCGAGTGCGGGAGGTCGAAATAGAGGGAAAGTCCTGCGTTGATCTGGAAGTACAGGACGGCCCGGCGTATCCATATTATTATGCCTTTGACGGTTCCCATACGGCCTATGTGCGGCATGGCGACCAGTCCGAAGAAGCCACTTCACGGGAACTGAACGAATTGATTTTGCAGGGCATGAACCAGACCTTTGATGCACTGCCCAGTTCTTATCGAGTGGGTGATGTCAGTTTTACACTGCTGGCCGCGACGTTTAAGAATCTGAAAAAAGAGGATTTCGACCTCGAAAAAGACTTGCCCTCCGCAGGATTGGTAACAGACGATGGACAAATCACGAATGGCGGCCTGTTACTCTGCGATCAGGGCGTTCTGAAACAATCCCGTATTTTCTGCACCCGCTGGAAAGGCAACTACAAGGGTAGCATTGAAGAAGATGCTCTGGATGACAAGGAATTTCAGGGTGCAAGTCTGATCACGCTACTGCAAAATGCGGAAGATTTTGTCCGCAACAACAGCAAAAACCCATGGAGCATCCGTGGTATGACCCGTGAAGAACGCAGTGACTACCCGTATAAGGCCGTTCGTGAGGTGCTGGTCAATGCGCTGATTCATCGGAATTATCAGATTCTTGGTTCGGAGATTCATGTGGAAGTGTTCGATGATCGGCTGGAAATCACTTCGCCGGGCGGCATGATGAATGGCCGCAGGGTGCAGGATATGGATATCCGGCATATTCCGTCTATGCGGCGCAATCAGGTGATCTCGGATGTGTTCTCACGGCTTGGCTTTATGGAGCGCCGTGGCAGCGGCATTGACCGCATCCTGAACTCTTATGTGGAAGTGGCTCAGAAGCCGACTTTCTACTCGGATTCAGATTTTTTTATCGTCACACTGCCGAATAGAAGTGTAGCGACTCCGGCACAGATCAGTATGGAAAGTGTGGCAAGTGGTGCGGAAAGTGCGGAAACCTCTGCGGAAAGTGCGGAAACTTCTACAGTGCTCCACGGAATGAGTACGGATGCAGAAGTGAGTGAACTTTGCGAAAGGCTGAATGGCACGAGACTAACTGCAAGTACAAAAGAGCGGACGCTTGAACTTTTCAAGAGATATCGGTATCAATATCAGTTCCGCAGCATAAACGTTGCACAGCTATATGGCGTTCAGAAATCTCGTGCATCCTCTATTATCAAGAATCTTATCAAGCATGGATTGGTGACGTCACCAGAATATGGCGTATACCAATTTGTGAAGAAGTAACACCGCTATCAACAGGTGATTTTTGAAAACCAAGCGGTGAAGCTGTTACAGCCCATGGAACGTCTTAATATAATTTGAATTATCATAATCGAAATTATATTAACCGCCTGCGCAGAATGCCCACTCCCCTGAGAACTCCTCAGACGAGTGGGCATTCTTCTTTCCGTGTATCAAATTTACCTTTGTGGTCACTCAAATCGCCACCAAGTCATGGATCAAAAATCATCATTTTTTATTTGTCCCAGAGTAAGTGCACGGTTTCTGCACTGTTTTTGCACGGTTTCAAGGGATACAATGGGCACTCTGACTTGCAAAATACGGCAAAGGGTGCAGAAATTACACAGCGAAAAATCACGATGCTTTGCACAAAAGCAACGAAAGCTCGAAACTTCTAAAATCAGAGTGTTCTGCCCGGTGGGCTCTTTTAATCAGAGGGCCAGGGATTCGAGTTCCCTCGAGCGCACCAAAAGGACGAT
>ERZ773216.2895-NODE-2895-length-15343-cov-4.288134_pt1 | contig 15343 bp, 14 predicted proteins | sample MGYA00511259_ERZ773216 | MGnify/ENA primary metagenome ERZ773216 (study PRJEB29015, sample SAMEA2737764) | human gut metagenome | biome: human gut; feature: human-associated habitat; material: faeces | place: China | collected 2012 ... | reverse complement strand
GGAAATACCCAACTCTCACTGTTTTATTCTCTTCCTCTATTACCTGAGTTGTTTTTCCGTCACTTTTAATTTCTGACGCATAAGCAGAAAGCGGTACAAAAAGTAACATGATAAGTACTAAAATGCTCAAACATAATCTTTTTTTCTTATCCGTTTTTCTATCTTTCTGTTCATTCATTTCCTCTTTAATATCCATTTCTGATGTTATTCTTCCCAGTCTGTAAGCTTTCCTGTTTTTTCAATACAGAAAGAATGACCGCTCCCAGTTTCTCAACATCGATTGGTTTTGCAATGTGTCCATTCATGCCGGCATCAAATGCTCTTTTCCTGTCTTCTGCAAAGGCATTTGCTGTCATGGCAATGATCGGAATCTCTGCCTTCGTCTTATCATCTAAATGCCGGATACACTGGGCTGCCTTATAGCCATCCATGTTTGGCATCTGGATATCCATAAGTATCAGATCATAAGTTCCCGGTGACATCTGCTCTACCTTGTTCACACACTGAATCCCATCTTCCACACGCTCGATCACAATCCCAATTTCTTCCAGAATCGTCACTGCAATTTCCGCATTCAGATCATTATCCTCCGCCAGCAGGATATGCTTTCCACCCAGACTTTCTCCCATATTAGATGCTTTTACTTTTTCTATCCTCTGACTGTAATATTTCCTGTCCGCTATTTTATGCATCAGCGTAAACGTAAATACGGTTCCTTTTCCCAGTTCACTTTCCACTTCAAGACTACCGCCCATCAGATCGACCATTTTCTTTACGATTGGCATTCCAAGACCGGTTCCTCTGACTTTTCCAGTGGCTGTATTCTGTTCACGACTGAATGGTTCAAATAATGTTGGAAGATATTCCCTACTCATGCCAATACCGGTATCTTTTATCTCGGATTTTACCTTCATATATCCTTCTTCTTTACATGGCAGTTCTTCTACAGTGATCGTTACATTCCCACCTCTGGGCGTATATTTAATAGCATTACCTACAAGATTAACATATATTTCCCTGATTTTTGTACCATCGCACAGGATATCTCTATGTGTAACCTTCATACTGCCGCTTAGATGGACTCCTTTTTCTTCCACTTCAGATGCAAATGTACTGATTATTTCGTCTACTACCTCACCAACTCTTTCATAATTCTCATCTACTTTCATCTTTCCGCTTTCGATCCGGGCCATATCAAGTACATTATTGATGATGGACAATAACAGTTTTCCGGACTGTTCGATTTTCTTCTGATAATCCAGCTGCTTCGGTTCTGTCAGTTGTGATTTCATCAGCTGGTTATATCCCAGGATTACATTCATCGGCGTACGGATATCATGGGAAAGCCTTGTCAGGAACCTGGATTTGTCCAGATTTTCCTGTTGCATTTTGGAGATGACCGATTCCAGTTCTCTTTCACGGTCACGCAGCTGCTGAATCCCATCAGCCTTTGCTTCCTTAATCTGGCGCTGTTCATGGATATCCGTCAACACACCCGTGATCTGATAACCTTCTTTTTCATCTGGAAATCTGCAGCCATACACCCGAAACCACCGATATTCTCCCCAGCCTGTCCGAAGCTCATACTCCAGCACGAGAGAAGGATCCTCCTCTTCCGACGCAAGCAGCCTACAGAATTTTTCCTGTATCTCTTCTATCTTCTCAGGCCGCACAAACCGGCTCCATTCCTCTTTTGTATTCGGCAGCCTATCTCCCCGGGGAATATCCAGCAGGAGGCGAAAGCTTTCATCCACGTCCATCATACGGTCGGACAGGATAACCGGGATTCCTGCTTCTTTTGCCTGTTTCAGAGGCTCTCCAAGGCTGCTTCCGTCGATAGATGCAACAACCAGAAGATCACATCCGTTGGCTACCTGGTTCTCAAGCTGTGAAACCTGTGTGCTTACGTCGTTGGATGCATACTGAAGGTCTACTTCATAGCCAGCTGCTTCCAGCTCTTTCTTCATGTTCTCGCCATCCTGATTCCATCTCTGAAGGTCTTTGGTAGGCATTGTAACACCGATCAGTTTCTTATCATCCGCTTTAACAGCTACACCCGGGATAACTACCATTCCTGCTACCATTGATGCACAAAGAATTGCAGATACGACTTTCTTTCTCATTGTAAAAATCCTCCATTTCTTTTTACGTTTCTCACGTTTTCTTGATGATGTTACTATAGCACACAGAAGTCTGGACTTGGTTGGCAAGAAACAAGACATTTTAAGAAAAATAAAAAATGCCCTGCATAGAACAGGACATTTTTGTTACAAAAAAGTGCTAGAAGGAAGTAGCTGATTTACGCAGTAAATCCGCGGATTCCGAATGTTTGCAGAATTGCGGGAGTTGCCTAGCAGCGGAGCAATTTGTCAGTATCGTAACTCCCCCAAAACCTCAGCTATAATCCGCATTCAGATAAACTTCGTCTCTTCGGTGAAAACCACCGTCAATGATTACTTTGTCTATATTCTCTTTTGTCACCGCAATTGGTTCAAGGATTCTGGACGGTACATCATAAGTTCCGTCGTTTACAGTCTCTGTCACGCCTTCCAGCTCGGAAGGGTCTTTGCCGCTTCCGATCTCCACCGCATATTTCGCAGCTTCTCTTGCAAGATCTTCGATTGGCTTAAATGCAGTCATGTACTGCGTTCCCTCTACGATTCTCTGGCAGGCAGCCAGATCTCCATCCTGTCCCACGACAATTACATCTCCCGCCATCTGGTTCTCTGCAAGTACCTCCACGACCTGACTGGCAATGTCATCATTTCCACACATGATGCCTTTGACATGCGGATATTTCTCCAGTGCTTCTTCCATATATCCTTCCGCCAGTTCTGCCATCCAGCCTTCACAATTTGCTTCATAAACGACATTAAGATCTGAATTCTTCAGCACATCATCAAAACCTTTCTTGAGCATGTGGACATTATTGTCCGTGGAAGATCCCTGGATCATAAAAATATCTCCACCCTGAGGAATCGCATCGATCAATGCCTGTGCCATAATTTCGCCTACCTTGCGGTTATCAAAGGATATATAAAGATTCGTATTCGAGTTGTTAATCATTCTGTCATAAGAAATAACAGGGATTCCTGCATTCTGGGCTTTCTGTATCACGTCTGAAAGAGCGCCACAGTCCCTGGCAATCACCACGATCACATCCACCTGTTTGCTGATAAAATATTCAATCTGGCTGATCTGTTCTTTAGCATCTGCCCCTGCATCCTGCACATTTACGTCCGCACCCATTTCTCTGGCAGTCGCCACAAAAACGTCTCTGTCGCGAATCCATCTTTCGATGACAAAAGAATCCACTGTAAGTCCGATCTGTATCTTATCGTCTTCTTTCTTAGCAGACGCTGTCTTTTCCTGTTCACTTTGTGTTTCCTCTGTAGAAGAACCACATCCGCCTAGAATCAATGCTCCTATACCAATCAGTAGTGCCCCCAAAAATATCCTCTTTACAGCACCCTTCTTTTCTGATTTTTTCTTCTTATCTGTTATATGTCCCTTCATCAGCCTAACCTCTCTCTGAACTCACTCGGTGTCACACCCTCATATTTCTTAAAGATCCTGCTGAAATAATTCGGGTCACTATATCCGGACTGTGCACATATCTCTTTGATAGACAGCTGAGAATCCTGCAAAAGCTCTCTGGCATTTTTCAGTCGTATTTCTGTCAGATGTTCAATAAAGTTCTTGCCCGTCTCCTGCTTAAATAATTTACTGAAATAATACGGACTGATATCCACTTCTCTTGAAACATCATCCAATGAAATATCCTTGCGGAAGTTTTCATCGATATATTCTTTCGCCCTGTCTATAACACTAACTGCCTCTTTCTCCTTAGAATCCTCCATCTTTGCACCGATTTCTCTTGTTTTGTCCAGAAACCAGTTTCTCAGACTTTCCATGTTCGGGCATGCCTGGAGTTCCCTGATATATCCGCGTCTGTCATTAATATTATATTTCATGGTTCCTGCAAAGAAAGCCCTGCGTTCCGCATCCATTACCAGCTCCAGAATCTTAATCTCCACATCCTCTCTGGAAACGGCAGATTGTCCCTCCATCCATTCAAAAAATTCATTTGCACAGTTAAGAGCACCTGCTACATCCTTCTCCAGAATTCGTTTCTGATATCTGCTCTCCAAATCCCTTGGATATTCTCCCTCATATTTCTGTGCTACCGGCACATCCTCGATATGCACCACATGGCTGGTACTCTCTCTGAGCGCAACTACTGCCTCCTGGAAAGATTCCTTTACGCTGCCCAGTTCTTTGACTCTTCCGATTCCACAACGAAACATACTGTCGATTCTGTTCTCAAATTTATGTACCATGTTTCTGGCCCTTGTAACAATGGCAACTCTCTCCTCGTAATCCTCTTTCTCTTCTTCATATGGAACCAGAAGTACGATTCTGTTACCCATGATCGGACCTACCAGACATTCAAAGAAATCCTGAGCGATCTCGCGGAAAGTAGAGTAGAATTTATTTGCCCTGACACTTGCTCCTACTGCGTTGCTCAACACTCCATTCTCCAGAGAATCGCCAAATTCTACAACCATCATGTAGCCATATTTCTGCTGAATATCCAGAAGCTGTGTATAATTATCCTGATACGTGACAAAATCATCCTGCAACAGAATATTATTGATATAACCACTTTCTATCATAGGTACGACTGTCTCAAGTTTTTCTCTGATACGAAGATCATCACTTCTTTTTTGGCGCGTCTGGTCTACCTTTGCCATCATTTTTGCACAGGTCTCCAGGATTACCTTTTTATTTACAGGTTTGGTAAGAAATTCCTGTACTCCCAGACTCAGCGCCTCTTTTGCATAATTGAATTTATCATAGGCCGTTATGATCACAAAGACTGCGGAACTGTTGAACTTCTTAATTTCTTTGATTGCCTGAATGCCACTGATTCCTGGCATCTGTATATCCATGAAGCAGATATCCGGCGGATATGCCTGTGCCATCTCCACCACGACTCTGCCTGACTTTGCACAGTGAATCTCACATTCATTTCCATATTCAGATTCAATGATTTTCTTTAACGACTCCAGCATGATACCTTCATCATCTGCTAACAAAATTCTGTACATTGCTTCTCTCCCCAAAATTATATTTTCGCCATACATTCATGCAAGTATACCACCATTCTCCTATCAGACCGGTATATAAATCACAACTTCTGTACCTTTATTTTCCCCGTCACTGTTGATTTCCACAAGCCCCGGTTCTTCATAATAAAGTTCCAGCCGGCTGATTACATTGTTCATACCGATTCCGGTGGAATCGCTCTGCTCATTACAGTGCTCTTTATTTCCGGACAGAACACTTTCTATCTGCTCCGGTGTCATTCCTTTTCCATTATCTTTCACACTGATTCGGATATAATCCGCATCTCCGGTAACTGTCAGGTGGATTTTCCCCTCCCACTCAATATCCCGGATTCCATGATTTACCGCATTCTCCACGACCGGCTGTAAAATCATACTTGGGACACGTACATTCTCCAGTGATTCATCTACATCTTTGTTGAAATGAATATCCCCAGCAAACCGGACATTCAGAATGTAAATATAATTATCAACAGCTTCCAGTTCCTCTCCCAGAGTAGCATCCTCCTGTCCTTTCTTGACATTATAGCGGAAAAAGTCTGCCATTTTTTCAACGAAGATTCCTGTCTGCTCCGCATCCTCCATCATAGCAAGCTGAGCACCAGCATTCAGAGAATTAAACAGGAAATGTGGATTGATCTGTGACTGAAGATATTTTAGCTGAGCCTCTTTGAGGTGGTTTTCCATAAGAAGCTCTCTCTCCATCATCTGCTGCTCTTTCTCCATACTTGCCTTCGTTCTTGTTATATACAGATCCAGATTCTCAACCATGGTGTTAAAAGCCCTTGTTACCATTCCAAGTTCATCCTGTGCATCTGTATCATGCATTTTTACATGGAAATTTCCCTGACCTACCAGCTGTGCGGTCTCGGCCATATTTGAAAGAGGACCAAACATCTTTCTGGTCACCTGGAAAAGCAGAACCATTCCGCCTGCTACGATTCCAAGCATAATGATCGTATTGCTGACTTCCAGATAGCGCATTACCGCACGCAACACAGAATATGTATTGGAATTCTCCTGAAACATCAGATTATTCAGTTCCTCGATGGATGACTGTATGTAACCGTAAAGCTTTGTTGTCTCATCATATTTTCGCTTATACTTCTCCACATTCCTGCCTCGTTTGGCCGCAACGGTCTCGGCTGTACAATCCAGATAAGTCTCTGACATTTTTCTGATATTTCGTTCCAGCAGTTTCACAGAATCATCTATATTCTCCTCATTAAGCTTCTCAAGCTGATCTCTGTACTTCGCTTCATTTTGATAGTAGTCCAGAAGCGCCTGAGAACTTTTTACCTTAAGATAACTATACATATTATCCTGTACTTTCTCAAAAATCTGTGAAAGCTCTGTAAGCTCTGTATTGCTGGCATAAACATTATCCATCCTCTGCATAGAATTATTGATTCGTGCATAGAAGAGCATATTCATAGAAAAAAGAAGAATCGCGATCATTCCCACTTCTATAATGATCTTACTGACCAGAGAAAAATCTCTCCATCGTATCTGTTTCATTTCGGCTGTACCTCCCTTCTCATTGCACGTACTGCCTCTCTGTCCAGGAAGTTAATATCTACGTTGTAATAAGAATTCGTTCTTCCATCCTTCTGATATTCTGTAAGAGCTTCAATACTATATCTGCCAAGCTGTTCTGTATCCACGTCACAGGTAACTGAAATTACACCTTTTTCCACTGCTGTCAGAATATCATCGGAACTATAATAACCTATGATCGTAACCTTTCCCGCAAGATTAAAGTCAAGGACTGCCTGACGTGCACATTCGGTAGTATCTTCATCCATGCATACCAGAATATCCGGCACTTTATCTTTCTGCTGAAAAATATCTGTGACTGCTTCTTCTGTCTCAAAAATTCCCGTTGAAAGCAGATTCTTTCCTGTTACCTGAATACTTTGTGAGTCACCGGCTTTAGCCTGAGCTGCATTGCTGATCTGAGTATAGATCTGACTCTGATTCATATCGTCGATGTTCTTTTTCAACAGAATCAGGATACTTTCTGTATCTTTTGTCACATATTCTGCTACTTTTTCCCCATAGGCACTTCCCAGCTGATAATCACTCACACCGACGAAACTCTGGCGTTTACTGTGAACTGCGTCTCCCATGACAGTGACAACAGGAATTCCTTTCTGAACCGCTTCGTTGATCTTTGCTTCCAGCCCCTGTTCTCCATTATATTGCAGAATAATTCCATCTACGCTGGAGGCGATGCTCATGTTCATATAATCCAGCTTTGTGTAGTCATTGTCATTGCTGCTTTCCTGAAGTTCAAGAATTGCATCATTCTTCTTCGCCCATTCCTGCGCGCAGCCATAAACAGCCTGCCAGAATGAAGAGTCCGGACTATCTACGATCATGTCATATTTGTATCTGTATACTTCGCTGTTTGCTTCCTCCTGATTGCTTTTACCAGTCAGCCCTTCATAGTAGGATTCTCCCGTTATGTAAAAAACCACCAGAATGCCTGCCAACACAAGGAATATGATTAGATTTGTCTGTTTCTTTTTCATTTCATTCTCCATCAACTATCTAAGTATATTTTTCCACAGCCGGTCATATCATTACCGGTCCTGTAAAACCAAACTGTATTTATTATACAATAAATCGGTATGTTTTGCTTTCTTTTTTTCATATAATACAGTGTATTGCCTACCATTTCCTAATTATTCAATGGAGAGATTATGAAAATGATATCAAATAAAATCGCTTCTAAAATTAAATACCGATGTCTTATCCCCTTATGTGTTCTTTTACTTTTTGCGTTCTTTTTCGCTGATACAGACAGACGCATCCAAACCCTCACCACAATCGCAGGCCCCGGTATGCTTTCTCTGGTAAATCAGTCACTTACCTCTGCCGACCAGAATGCAGCCGCAGTTTCCAAATATTTTTCTCCGGAAGTCTCCAACACACTTCCATCAAAAGAAGCTCCAAGAATCGCCCTTACCTTCGATGACGGGCCAAATTCCAAGTATACGCCCCTTCTCCTGGATGGTCTGAGAGAAAGAAAAGTTCATGCATCTTTTTTTCTGATTGGGGAAAATATTGAAGGGAATGAAGATATCCTTCAGCAGATGCGGCGCGATGGTCACCTGATTGGAAATCACACCTGGGACCATGTACAACTTAATAAAATACCAACTCAGAAAGCTCGCATGGAAATTGAAAAAACAAATAATCGTATCTATGAAGCCACAGGTGTTTATCCCTCCTATGTGCGCCCTCCATTTGGTGCATGGCTCAAAGATATGGAGCTGTCTGTTACCATGCTTCCTGTTTTCTGGGATGTTGATACACTGGACTGGAAGAGCCAGAATATAGGCTCCATACTTTCTATTGTAGAAAAAGAAGTTCGTGATGGTTCCATCATTCTCATGCATGATGGCTATCAGACTTCTGTTGATGCGGCATTAAAAATCGTTGATCTGTTCTCCGAAAAAGGATATGTTTTTGTCACTGCCGACCAGCTGCTGGTTACCTGATCATGTTTACATAATCAGGTATTGTTGTTCCTGTAAAAAGGTTTGCTTTTTCCTAACTGATTCGTTATACTAACAGTAATTACATTATATGTACAAAAGGAGTAATCAAACGAATGGACAAATTATTTAACATGGACAACAAGTTCTTTACCGTCATGGGACGTGTGGCTGACCTTATCATGCTCAATGTGGTCTGCCTGATCTGTTGTCTGCCAATCGTAACCATTGGAGCGTCACTGACTGCACTCCACTATGTCACACTGAAAATGGCACGTAATGAAGAATCTTATATCATCCGAAGCTTCTTTAAATCTTTTAAACAGAACTTCAAACAGGCAACGATCATCAATCTGATCATGCTTGTTATTGCAGCTATCCTCTATATGGATTTAAATATCGTACCAAACCTTGGCGGAACTATGTCTCAGGTACTGTATATTCTTTTTATTGCTTTCGGTATTATATATCTGATGGTATTTTTGTACATCTACCCGGTACTTGCGAAATTTTATAATTCTATAAAAAACACATTCCGCAACGCATTCCTGATGTCAATCCGCCATCTTCCATATACACTCCTGATGGCAGTCATCACACTTATACCTTTTGCAGTATTTTTTGTTCCGAATGTCCGCGCCCAGTCCCTGCTGTTTATGGTTCTGATCCTGTTTGGAATTTCACTGGAAGCATTTATCAACGGACATTTTCTGGTAAAGATTTTTGATAACTATATTACAGAAGATACAGATTCCGAAAACACTGATTCACTGGATACTTTTAGTTCAGTTGAATCTGCTGCTACACCTGGAGAAAACATTTCCACAGAATCTGTAACTGCAACAACAGAAAATTCAACTACTGACACAAACAAAACTCTTACTACGGGAGATACTCACACAGTATGAGAAAGTGGGGAGAAAAGCCATATCACTCCCTGGACTATATGCTCAGGGAACGGTTTGGTGAGAAAGTTTATAAAGTTACATTAAACGGTGGCATGTCCTGCCCTAACCGCGATGGCAAAATTGGAACGAGAGGCTGTATCTTCTGCAGCGCAGGAGGCAGCGGTGATTTCGCCGCTGATGCTGCTCTTTCCATCACCGACCAGATTGAAGGTCAGATTGCTATTCTGTCACAGAAACGGCCGATTCACAAATATATCGCGTATTTTCAGGCGTATACAAACACCTATGCTCCTGTAGAATATCTGGAGAAAATTTTTACAGAAGCGATTACGCATCCAAAAGTCGTGGCTCTTTCTATCGGCACGCGTCCTGACTGTCTCAGCCCTGAGATTGTAGAACTCTTATCACGGCTTAACAGACAGAAACCGGTATGGGTGGAACTTGGTCTCCAGACAATACATGAAACAACAGCTCAGTATATCCGCCGGGGATATCCGCTTTCTGTTTTCAATGATGCTGTACAGCGCCTGCGAAAAGAAGGCATTGAAGTAATCGTCCATACAATTCTCGGACTGCCCAGAGAAAGTAATGAAGATATTCTTGCAACCATGGAATATCTGAATCAGATGGACATCCAGGGAATCAAGCTACAATTACTTCACGTGCTTCGCGGAACCGATCTGGCAGCTGATTATGAGGAAGGAATGTTTCAGACTTATGAAAGAGATGAGTATCTGTCACTGCTTATCGAATGCTTGGAGCATTTACGCCCGGATATCGTCATCCACCGTATTACCGGAGATGGTCCTAAGGATTTGCTGATCGCACCATTATGGGCAAGCCGTAAACGTGAAGTATTGAATCTCCTGCACCATCGGATGAAGGAACAACAGAGTTTTCAGGGCAGGCTATATAAAACCGCTCCAGACTCCAACAAACAGTAACTTCCGGGAAATTTTAGACAAGATATCAAATTCTCTGCAACTTTACAAAAGGAGGGAAACATGTCAACACCATTTACTATTTACAAACTGATCGTATTATATATGCTTCAGAACACTGATGATACGCTGACTAACTCACAGATTTCAGAGTTCATCCTGGATCGGGAGTATACAAACTATTTCCACCTCCAACAGGCAATCTCCGAGCTGGTGGAAGCAGAATTGATCACCATGGACACCCGTTCCAATACTTGCCAGACGTTTACTTTTTAAACTTGATGTAATCTGTTCCAATACTTCCCATTATCGTATCACCGAAGATGGCAGAAAAACCCTCTCCTTTTTCCAGAAAGATGTCTCTCCTGAAATCAAACAGGAAGTCAGAGAATATCTGAAATCCACCGGATTCAAAGCCCAGGAACGCATCGTCACCCCGGCCGACTATTATATTACCAAGCATGGAACCTACTCCGTAAGATGTCAGCTTATTGAGAAAGGAAACTCCCTTATCGACTTAAACATCGCCGCCCCAAATCTCGAGGCCGCACAGTCGATCTGTAAGAAATGGTCTACGCACTATCAGGAAATATATGCAAAAATAATGGAGGAGCTTTTATAAAAGTTCCTCCATCTTTATAGAATTCTCATGTTATCATATAATCATTACAAGATTTATTATCTGATTTACTATAGGAGAACAAGCTATGGATTTATTTGAATATGCAAAATCAAAAACTCTGGATCAGGAGTCTCCTCTTGCTTCCAGGCTGCGCCCTACTACCCTGGATGAAGTAGTAGGCCAACAACACATTATCGGAAAAAACACCTTGCTCTACAGAGCAATAAAGGCAGACAAACTGACATCAGTTATCTTCTACGGCCCTCCGGGAACAGGCAAAACCACTCTGGCAAAAGTAATCGCCAACACCACAAGCGCTGAATTTACCCAGATCAACGCCACCGTAGCCGGCAAAAAAGATATGGAAACTGTTGTCAAAGAAGCACAGCAGAATCTCGGAATGTACGGAAAGAAAACCATCCTCTTCATCGACGAGATTCACCGTTTCAACAAAGGCCAACAGGATTATCTCCTTCCATTTGTAGAAGACGGAACCATCATTCTTATCGGCGCAACAACAGAAAATCCATACTTCGAAGTCAATGCGGCTCTTATCTCCCGCTCCATCATCTTCGAACTGAAATCTCTGGAAATTCCTGAGGTAAAAGAACTCATCCTCAGAGCCGTAAACGATAAGAAAAAAGGAATGGGAAACTATAAAGCCCGGATAGATGAAGACGCCCTCGACTTCCTTGCAGACATGGCAGGCGGCGACGCCAGAAATGCCCTCAATGCCATCGAACTGGGCATCCTCACTACCCCCCGTAGCGAAGACGGTCTCATCCACATCACCCTGGATGTGGCATCTCAGTGCATCCAGAAACGCGTCGTCCGCTACGACAAAAACGGAGACAACCACTACGACATCATCTCCGCCTTCATCAAAAGCATGCGTGGCTCAGACCCTGACGCAGCAGTCTACTACCTTGCAAAAATGCTCTACGCCGGAGAAGACGTCAAATTCATAGCCCGAAGAATCATGATCCTCGCCTCCGAAGACATCGGAAACGCCGATCCACAGGCCCTCTGCGTAGCAGTCGCTGCCTCCCAGGCAGTCGAACGCGTCGGCATGCCCGAAGCTCAGATCATCCTCTCCCAGGCAGTCACCTACATGGCCTGCGCTCCAAAGAGCAATTCCGCCGTCAATGCCATCTTCGCAGCCATGGACTCCGTCAAGCGCACAAAAACCACCGTCCCGCCTCACCTCCAGGACGCACACTACGGCGGTCACGAAAAACTAGGTCATGGAATCGGCTACAAATACGCCCACGACTACCCCAACCATTACGTAGACCAACAATACCTCCCAACCGAAATCCAGGGAGAACACTTCTACAAACTATCCGAAATGGGCTACGAGAAAACCCTAAAAGAATACCAAACAAAAATCAAATCCCAATCTTAAACTAAAAAAGGGCAGCCTCCAAAGAGAGACTGCCCTTTTCATCATTTAATTCCCATAACCTCCATCTGCGCCAGAATCGCATCCACACACTTCTCAAATCCCAGTTTTCCTGAATTCAGGCACAGATCATAATTTGTCGCATCACTCCAGTCCCCGCCTGCAAATTTACGATAATAATCCTGTTTTCTCTTATCATCTTTGCGAAGGAACTTCTCAATTTCCTCATCACCACCGCTAATCTTCTCTCTGGACTTCTCAACACGGAATTCCCATGGTGCATGAATAAATACTCTCAGTGTATTCGGTCTGTCTCTGAACACATAATTCACGCATCGTCCCACGATTACGCATGGCTCCTTCTCAGCCAGATCATTCGCAACCTTTGCCTGATAATTAAAAATATTCTCATCAGAAATAAATCCCTTCTGATCCGGTGCTATCAGTGCCCCTTTATAAAGACCGGTCTTATTAAACAGTGACGCTTTTACTTTTGTCCCTTCTTCAACCTGACCAAATAACTTCACATCAATACCGCTCTCATCTGAAGCCATCTGAATGATCTCTTTACCATAAAAAGGAACTCCCAATCTCTTAGCCAACATCTGGCCAACTGTACGTCCACCGCTTCCATACTGTCTCGCAATGGTAATTACAAAATTCTCCATAAAACCCCTCCTGTTTATTCTCCAAGATAAGCCTTCTGAACAGATTCATCATGAAGAAGATCACTTGCCTTACCTTCCAGTGTAATCCTTCCGGTCTCAAGGACATAAGCTCTGTCAGCAATAGAAAGAGCCTTCTTCGCATTCTGCTCAACCAGAAGAACCGTTGTTCCACTCTCACTTACCTCTTTAATGATATCAAAGATCTCATTTACAAAGATCGGTGAAAGGCCCATGGACGGCTCGTCCATCAGAATGATCTTCGGCTGGCTCATCAGCGCACGTCCCATGGCGAGCATCTGCTGCTCACCACCACTTAAGGTACCTGCTGTCTGATTCTGACGTTCCTTCAAACGTGGAAAACGTTTATACACTTTCTCAATGGTCGCATCAATCTCATTTTTATCAGATCTTGTAAAAGCACCCATCTTCAGATTCTGAAGAACAGTCATATTTGCAAACACACGTCTTCCTTCCGGAACATGTGCCATACCCATTGTTACGATTTTGTGAGGCGGAACCTTTGTGATATCCTGTCCGTCATAAATAATATGTCCTGATTTTGCACGAAGAAGCCCGGTCACTGTATGCAGAGTAGTAGTCTTGCCTGCACCATTGGCACCGATCAGCGCAATAACCTCACCTTCATTTACAGAGAAAGAAACACCCTTCAATGCCTGAATCATTCCATAATAAACCTGTATGTCCTGTACTTCCAGTAATGCCATCTGTCTCTCCTCCTATTCTCCAAGATATGCCTTGATAACTTCCGGATCATGGAGCACATCTGAAGTCTTGCCCTGTCTCAGAACATGACCAAAGTTCAGCACAGTCAGTTCCTCACAGATACCTGAAACCAGCTTCATATCATGCTCGATCAGAAGAATGGTCATATCAAAGTTATCACGAACAAAACGGATGGTATCCATCAGTTCCTCAGTTTCATTGGGGTTCATACCTGCAGCCGGCTCATCCAGAAGAAGAAGCTTCGGCTTTGTTGCCAGTGCTCTAGCAATCTCCAACTTTCTCTGTTTACCATAAGGAAGGTTGGATGCAAGGATATCTGCCTCTTTGTCCAGATCAAACACCTTCAGAAGTTTCATGGCTTCCTCATTCATGGTCTTCTCAACCTTAAAGTATTTCGGAGTATGTACAATACTTGTAAAAAGGCTGTATTTATCATGATTGTGAAGTCCTGCCTTTACATTGTCCAGCACACTCATCTGATGGAACAGACGGATATTCTGGAATGTTCTGGCAATTCCCGCTTTGTTGATATCAATGGTACTCTTTCCGGTGATATCCTGTCCGTCCAGATTGATGATTCCCTCGTCCGGCTTATACACACCTGTAAGAAGGTTAAAGATTGTAGTCTTACCGGCACCATTCGGACCGATCAGACCATAAAGCTGTCCTTTCTCGATGGAGACATGGAAATCATCCACTGCATGAAGACCGCCGAATGAAATATTTAAATGATTTACTTCCAGCAATGCCATAGCTTATGCCTCCTTTTTCTTAAATTTACTGAAAAGACGCTCTCTCATCTCGATTGCCTTAGGTGCCCAGTTGATCAGCATCATTACGATCAGCACGATTGCATAGAACAGCATACGGTAATCACTGAGTCCACGCAGAAGCTCAGGAAGAAGGTTCAGAATCACTGCTGCAATAATAGAACCACGCATATTTCCAATTCCACCGAGAACTACGAATACCAGGAACATGATAGACATGTTATAACCGAAGTTCTTCGGAAGTGCTGTTAAAGTTGCAAGATTATGAGCATAAAGCACACCGCCGATACCGGCTAATGCTGCTGAGATTGCAAATGCTTTCAGTTTATACTTTGTGATATCAATACCAATTGATTCCGCTGCAATACGGTTATCACGGATTGCCATGATCGCACGTCCGTCTCTGGAATTGATCAGGTTCAGAACTACGAATAAAGTAACCAGGATCAGAATCACACCTATAGTAAAGGTTGACTGTCTCGGTGTACCTGTGATACCCATGGCACCACTGATGATCATTTTTCCACCAGGCTCCATTCCAAGAGACATCTGGTCTTTCATGGAAAAATGGATTCCGTTGCTGTCAATTCCTACATAAAGCACATTGATGATATTCTTAATGATCTCACCAAATGCCAGTGTTACGATAGCAAGGT
>ERZ773216.2879-NODE-2879-length-15469-cov-3.648047_pt1 | contig 15469 bp, 14 predicted proteins | sample MGYA00511259_ERZ773216 | MGnify/ENA primary metagenome ERZ773216 (study PRJEB29015, sample SAMEA2737764) | human gut metagenome | biome: human gut; feature: human-associated habitat; material: faeces | place: China | collected 2012 ... | reverse complement strand
CAAATTTGCGGAACTGGCAGAGAAGTAACATAAAAACTGCTATAAAGCTTCTCAAAGAAAGGAGGGACCCGGATTGGAACAGTACGCGGACATTATCATTGATCTTTCTGTAAAAAATGTGGACCGGATCTTCCAGTACCGGATCCCGGCCCATCTGAGAGAAGCTGTAAAACCGGGGGTACAGGTAAATGTTCCGTTCGGAAAGGGTGACACGGTGCGGAAGGGCATCGTCGTCGGGCTCTCGACGGAGACGGACTACGACCCGGAAAAGATGAAAGAGCTCATGTCGGTGGAGGAAGGTGCGGTCCCGATCCGTACCCAGATGATCTGTCTGGCGTTCTGGATGAAGGACCGCTATGCAACCACGATGAACCAGGCGTTAAAGACGGTCCTCACCGTGAAGGTGAAAGTGACGCCCAGGGAGGAGCGGGTGATCGTCTCCTTAAAACCCCGGGAGGAGATCGAGACGCTGCTCATAGAAGCGGAAAAGAAGAAATTCCGGGCAAGAGTCCGGCTTTACCGGGCGCTCCTGGAAAACGATGAACTGCCGTTAAAGCTCACATCGGAGAAACTCGGCGTCACATCCGCTACATTAAAACCGCTGGTGGAAAAAGAGATCGTCGAATTAAAAGCGGCGCCGAAGGAACCGGGACACCTGGGAAGCTTTTCATCCGCGCGGAATATTTCCCTGAATGAGGAACAGAGACGGGCGGCAGAGACTGTGATCCGGGACTATGATTCCGGACTGAGAAATACCTATCTGCTCTACGGGATCACGGGAAGCGGAAAGACGGAAGTCTATATGGAACTCATCGATCATGTCCTGCGGGAGGGCAGACAGGCGATCGTTCTGATTCCGGAGATCTCCCTGACTTACCAGACCGTGATGCGCTTTTACCGGAGATTCGGAAACCGGGTCGGGATCATGAATTCCAGGCTTTCGGCCGGTGAGCGCTATGAACAGTCGGAACGGGCGGCAAACGGGGAGATCGACATCATGATCGGTCCTCGTTCCGCTCTTTTTACACCGTTCCCGGATCTCGGCCTCATCATCATCGATGAGGAACATGAAGGCGCATATAAGAGTGAGACGGCGCCGAGGTACGATGCGAGAGAGGTGGCGCGCGTCCGGGCAGATATGAGCGGGGCGGTCCTTGTTCTCGGATCTGCGACTCCGTCCGTGGAGAGCTACTACCGGGCGGAACAGGGGGAGTACCGGCTTCTGACACTCACAAAGAGAGCGAAGGAGAACAGCCGCCTGGCGGGAGTCCATATCGTGGATCTCAGGGAAGAACTCGCAGAGGGAAACCGCTCGATCTTTAGCCGGAAGTTAAAGAAACTGATCGAAGACCGGCTGGAGAAAAAACAGCAGGTGATGCTGTTCATGAACCGGCGGGGATATGCGGGCTTTGTGTCCTGCCGTTCCTGCGGAAAAGCGATGAAATGCCCGCACTGTGACGTGAGTCTTACCTACCACAGAAACGGCCGGTTAAAGTGTCACTACTGCGGATTTGAGCGCCCGCTCCCGGATCGATGCCCGTCCTGCGGATCCCCGTTTATCGCGCCGTTCGGGACCGGGACTCAGAAGCTGGAAGAGTTCACAAAGCGGGAGTTCCCGACTGCCCGCGTGCTTCGGATGGACGCGGACACGACTGCAAAAAAAGGGGCTCATGAGGAGATCCTCGCCACCTTCGCGGAGGGGGGCGCGGACATCCTGATCGGGACCCAGATGATCGTAAAGGGACACGATTTCGAAAATGTGACGCTTGTGGGTGTCATGGCGGCGGACCTCTCCCTCTATGCGCCTGATTTTAAGAGCGCGGAGCGGACCTTTGAACTCCTGACCCAGGCGTCTGGCCGTGCGGGCCGCGGGGATCTTTCGGGGGATGTGGTGATCCAGACCTACGCGCCTGACCACTATGCGGTCTCCTCGGCAGCCGAACAGGATTATCTGCAGTTCTACCGGCAGGAACTTCTCTACCGGAAGATGATGGGATATCCGCCGCTCGTGGGACTCCTGACGATCGGTCTTTCTTCAAAGAGGGAGGCAGATGTTGTCCGGGCGTCGGAGGACTTAAAACGCGTTATCCTGCGGGAATACGCTCTGGACGGGCTGAAAGTCATCGGCCCTGTGGAGGATTCCCCGTATAAACTTAATGATAATTACAGAAAAATTTTATATATGAAACATGAAAGTTATGATATACTATTAAAAATCAGAAATTCTGCCCGGAAGCGGGAGACCATCCCGGATCTCTTCCGGAATGTGTTTGTGCAGTACGATCTGACGTGACATCATGTTTCGGCAAAAACAATGCGGGAGCCTTTCTGGCCCCGGTATCATAAATATGAGAGGAAATAAGATAAAATGGCAATCAGACAGATCAGAACCATCGGAGATGAGATCCTTACAAAACCGTGCAAACCGGTAAAAGAAATGAATGAGAGAACGATCGAACTCATTGAGGATATGTTTGAGACAATGTACGAGAGCAACGGCTGCGGTCTTGCGGCTCCGCAGGTAGGTGTTCGCAAGCGCATCGTGGTCATCGATGTGGATGACGGAAACCAGTATGTACTGATCAACCCGGAGATCCTTGAGACGAGCGGCAGCCAGACAGGCCAGGAAGGCTGCTTAAGCGTTCCGGGAAAATGCGGACAGGTGACCCGCGCGGAGCATGTAAAGGCAAAAGCGCTCAATGAAAATATGGAGGAATACGAGATCGAGGCGGACGGACTTCTTGCCAGATGCATTCTCCATGAGTGCGACCACCTGGACGGAAAACTTTATGTGGACCTTGTAGAGGGCGAACTTCAGGACACAGTCGGAGAGGAAGAGGAATAATATGCGTATCGTATTTATGGGAACGCCGGACTTCGCAGTTCCGACGCTGACCGCTCTTGTGGAGGGCGGACATGAAGTGATCGCTGCGGTGACGCAGCCGGATAAACCGAAAGGACGCGGAAAATCCGTCCTTATGACGCCTGTAAAGGAAAAAGCGATCGAGTATCAGATCCCGGTATACCAGCCGGTGAAAGTGCGGGATCCGGAATTTGTGGATCTCTTAAAAGTGATGGCACCGGACGCGATCGTCGTTGTTGCTTTCGGACAGATCCTGCCGAAAGTGATCCTGGATCTGCCGAAATACGGCTGTGTGAATGTTCATGCGTCCCTGCTCCCGAAATACCGCGGAGCTGCCCCGATCCAGTGGGCAGTCATCGACGGCGAGAAGGAGAGCGGTGTGACCACGATGATGATGGATGTGGGACTCGACACCGGAGATATGCTCGAGCAGAAAGCGATCCCGCTCGATGAAAAAGAGACGGGCGGAAGCCTGTTTGACAAGCTCTCTGCCCTTGGCGGATCAATGATCTTATCGACGTTAAAAGGACTCGAGGACGGAACGATCACGAGAACTCCCCAGGGAGAATCGGAGACTTCCTATGCGAAGATGCTCACGAAAGAGATGGGACATATCGACTGGACAAAGGATGCGGCGTCCATCGAACGCCTTGTCCGCGGCTTGAATCCGTGGCCGAGTGCCTATACTTCCTACGCAGGAAAAACCATGAAGATCTGGGCAGCGGATGTGGCTGACCTTCCGGGCGAGAGGACTCCGGGAAAGATCCATGTGACAAAAAATCAGCTCTTTGTGGAGACCGGTGACGGCGTCCTCGATGTAAAAGAGCTTCAGCTTGAGGGAAAGAAGCGGATGGATACGGCTTCCTTCCTGCGCGGCTTCCAGATGGAAGACGGAAGTTTCTGCGAATAAGGCCTGTGGCAGGATCACACTGCAGCGCTCAGGCAGAAAAGTGACTGTGAAGTCAACATGGGAACGGCAGAAACGACATCGAAAGGAGAGATGTTTATGTACGGAATGTATGGTTACGGTTATGGATACGGGTTTGACCCGACGATCATCCTTGTACTGATCGGAGTTGCCCTCTCACTCTGGGCGCAGGGACGTGTGAATTCCACGTTCTCCAGATACTCGAGAGTCCGCAGCATGACCGGGATGACGGGTGCTGAGGCGGCGAGACGCCTTCTGAATGCCCAGGGAATCTATGATGTGACGGTCCAGCCGATCGCAGGAGAGCTGACGGACCACTATGATCCGCGGACGAAGACCGTAAATCTGTCCCAGTCCGTATACGGGGCAACTTCCGTCGCAGCGATCGGTGTCGCTGCCCACGAGTGCGGACACGCGATGCAGGACAATGAAGGATACGCTCCGCTGCGCTTCCGGAGCGCTCTGGTCCCGGCGGCAAACTTCGGCTCTAAACTTTCCTGGCCGCTGATCCTTTTAGGACTTGTGTTCGGCGGACTTGGCTCCCCGCTCGTTGAGATCGGGATCCTGATGTTCTCCCTTGCGGTGCTGTTCCAGCTCGTGACGCTTCCGGTGGAGTACAATGCGTCCGCCAGAGCAGTGAGACTCCTGGATTCCCAGGGGATCCTTGCGGGCGAGGAAGTAAGCGGAACGAGAAAAGTTCTGAATGCGGCAGCCCTCACTTACGTGGCAGCGGCGGCGACCTCGATCCTGCAGCTTCTTCGTCTCATTATTCTCTTTGGAGGAAGAAACAGACGTGACAACTAATACGACAAATATCCGGGAGGTCGTCCTTGACGTCCTCCTGGAAGTCCTTGAAAACCACAATTTAAGCCACCTCGTCTTAAAACAGGCGCTGGAAAAGTACCTGTTTCTGGAACGCCAGGACCGCGCATTTATCACAAGATGCGTGGAGGGAACGCTGGAATACAGGCTCCAGATCGATGCGGTGATCGACCGCTTCTCAAAGGTAAAGACTGCGAAGATGAAACCGGTGATTCGCGAGATCCTCCGGATGTCGGTCTACCAGATCCTCTATATGGAACGTGTCCCGGATTCCGCTGTCTGCAATGAGGCGGTAAAGCTTGCAAAAAAGAGAAAATTCCAGGGACTTTCCGGCTTTGTAAACGGTGTGCTGAGGACCGTCTCAAGAGAAAAAGAAAATCTGTCCTGGAAGGATGCATCCATCCGGTATTCGATCCCGCAGTGGATGCTGTCCATGTGGGAGGAGATGTTTGGAAAAGAGACCGCGGAGACGATCGCGGCATCGTTCCTGGAGGAACGTCCGCTCACGGTGCGGTTTAACGAGAGTATTGCCCCTGCGGCGGAGACCGTCGAAGAACTGAGAGCCCAGAATATCACGGTGGATCTGTCAGATGTATTCCCTGGGATCGCTTCGATCCGCGGATTTGACTACTTAGACCGAGTCGCCGCGTTCGCGGAGGGAAAGATCACGGTCCAGGATCCGAGCTCCTCTCTGGCAGCCCGGATGGCATCCATCAAGCCGGGAGACTTTGTCCTTGACGTGTGCAGCGCCCCCGGAGGAAAGGCCATGCACGCGGCAGATCTCCTGAGGGGGACCGGAATGGTGGAAGCGCGGGATGTGAGTGAGAGAAAGACGGACCTCATCGAGGAAAATATCATGCGCTGCGGATTTCCCAATATCCGGACAATGGTCTGGGATGCGACGTTCCTGGATCCGTCCATGATCGGACAGGCAGATGTTGTCCTCGCGGATCTTCCGTGCTCCGGGCTCGGGATCATCGGCAAAAAGCCGGATATCAAGGAGCGGATGACGAAAGATGAGATCGTGAAACTGGCTGGACTTCAGAGGGAGATCCTCTCTGTGGTGTCCCAGTATGTGAAAACGGGCGGAACGCTTGTTTACAGCACCTGCACGATCACAAAAGAAGAGAATGCAGAGAACGCGGACTGGATCGAAAAAAATCTGCCGTTTGAGAAAAAAGAGATCCGTGACCTTCTGCCGGAGGCGTTAAAAGCTTCCTGCGAGGAGAACAGGATCCAGCTTTTGCCGGGAGTCCATCCGTGCGACGGATTCTTTATCTCGGCATTCAGAAGAAAATAACTGTGCAGATATACCGGACAGTTACAGAAAAAATAACAGAACTGCTGTTTTGGAGAGTGGAGAATGGAAAAGAAAGACCTGAAATCAATGACGTTGGAGGAGCTGACAGAGTTTGTGAAGGAACTCGGCGAAAAGCCGTTCCGTGCGAAACAGCTGTACCAGTGGATGCATGAAAAACTGGCCGCATCCCTGGACGAGTGCACAAACCTGCCGAAAGCGTTTAGGGAAAAACTCGCGGAGAACAGTACATATACGTCTTTACGGACCGTAAAAATGCTGGAATCCGGGATCGACGGGACGAGAAAATATCTGTTTGGTCTCGATGACGGGAACGTGATCGAGAGCGTTCTGATGAAATACCATCACGGAAATTCCGTATGTATCTCATCCCAGGTCGGCTGCCGCATGGGCTGCCGGTTCTGTGCGTCGACCCTGGACGGACTTACGAGAAACTTACGCCCTTCAGAGATGCTGGATCAGATCTACCGGATCCAGAGATCCACGGGAGAGCGCGTTTCCAATGTGGTGGTCATGGGAAGCGGAGAGCCGATGGACAATTATGACAACCTGGTCCGCTTCATCCGGCTCCTCTCCGACGAAAACGGCCTGAACATCAGCCAGAGAAACATCACGGTCTCCACCTGCGGGATCGTCCCGAAGATCTTAAAGCTCGCGGATGAAGGTCTTTCGATCACCCTGGCACTTTCTCTTCATGCGCCGGACGATGAGACGAGAAAGACCCTGATGCCGATCGCCAACAGCTACTCCCTGTCGGAGGTGCTTCCGGCATGTAAGGAATATTATAAAAAGACAGGAAGACGCCTGACCTTTGAGTACAGCCTGGTCCAGGGAGTCAACGACAACCTCGATGAGGCAAAGCGCCTGACAGCGCTCTTAAAGGATATGCAGGGCCATGTGAACCTGATCCCGGTCAACCCGATCAAGGAGCGTGACTTTAAACAGTCCAACCGGGACGCGATCGACGCGTTCAAAGGCTACCTTGAAAAACACGGGATCAACGTTACGATCCGCCGGGAGATGGGCCGCGACATCGGCGGCGCCTGCGGGCAGCTTAGAAAGAGTTACCTGAGTGAGGAGGGACTGTCATGATCTCTTACGCGAAGACAGATACCGGAATCGTGAGAAGATCCAATCAGGATTTCCTGTTTGCATCGGATCAGCCGGTGGGACCGCTCCCGAACCTGTTCATCGTTGCAGACGGAATGGGCGGACATAAAGCAGGGGATTTCGCATCCCGGTATGTCGTGGAACATATGAAAGAAAATATCGAAAATTCTGACGCTGTGAGTCCGGTGATGGTCCTGAGAAAAGCGCTTGAAAAGACGAATCTCGGTCTTTATGAGGAGTCCATGGAAGATCCGGAGCGGGAAGGAATGGGATCCACCCTGGTGGCGGCCACCATCGAGGACGATATGATGTATGTGGCAAACGTGGGGGACAGCAGACTCTACCTTCTGCGGGACATCCTGGCCCAGATCACGCGGGATCACTCCCTTGTGGAGGAGATGGTCGCGAGAGGGAAGATGGAGCGGGACAGTGAATCCTACCGGAACCAGAAGAATATCATCACGCGCGCTGTAGGGATCGGAAAGCGTGTGGAGGCGGACTTCTTCGAGGTGCCGCTTCTCGAAAGCGACTGCGTTCTGCTCTGCTCCGACGGACTGACAAACATGGTGGATGACGCAGAGATCAGCCGCGTCTTAAAGACGACGGACACACTGAAAGAGAAGACGGACGCCCTGATCGATGAGGCAAACCGGAACGGAGGAAAGGACAACATTGCGATCGTCCTTGTAGAACCTCAGATAAGTGAGGTGAATGTATGATTCTATATCCTGGAACGATGCTCCAGGATCGGTATGAGATCCTGGAAAAGATCGGATCTGGCGGAATGTCAGATGTGTATAAGGCAAAATGCCATAAGCTGAACCGCCTTGTCGCGATCAAGGTTCTGAAATCGGAGTTTACTTCCGACGCCACTTTTGTCAGCAAATTTAAGATGGAAGCCCAGGCGGCAGCCGGACTTTCCCACCCGAATATTGTCAATATCTACGACGTTGTGGATGAAGGAGACATCCACTTCATCGTTATGGAGCTCGTAGAGGGAATTACTTTAAAGAGCTATATCACGAAAAAAGGTCATCTTGAAGTGAAAGAAGCGATCGGGATCGCGATCCAGGTTGCCTCCGGGATCGAGGCTGCCCACGAGCAGCATATCATCCACCGGGACATCAAACCGCAAAATATGCTGATTTCCATGGACGGCAAGGTGAAGGTCGCGGATTTCGGGATCGCAAGAGCCGTCTCCTCCCAGACCATGAATGCGGCGACGGTAGTGGGATCCGTCCACTACATTTCCCCGGAGCAGGCGCGGGGCGGATACAGCGATGAGCGGAGTGATCTGTATTCTCTCGGTATCACGATGTTCGAGATGGTCACCGGTCATGTCCCGTTTGAGGGAGACAACACCGTGACAGTTGCGCTGGCACATCTGGAAGATCCGATGCCGGATCCGAGAACACTGAATCCGGAGGTTTCCCCGAGTCTTGCCCGCATCATCTTAAAATGTACGGAAAAGAGACCGGAACGCCGCTATCCGAGCGCGGCAGCCGTGATCAGCGACCTGAGAAGAGCGCTCTTAAACGACGATGATCCGAATGTCGGTGTGATCGAGGAGGAAGACCACAGCTCCGATACGATCGTGATCAGCCCGAATGAGCTGAATATGATCAAGACCAGGAGTGGAGAGCGGATCCGGGAGTCAAAGCCGGTGAAGGAGATCCGTGAGCGCAGGGAACGGCGTGATCTGGAAAAACGTTATGAGCAGCCGGAGGACGCAAAGAAAGACCAGAAAAAGAGCAAAGAGAACGACGAAGCGACCGGGCTGGAAAAGATCCTGACCGGCCTGGGTGTTGCGGCAGCCGTGATCATCGTGGCGGTCGTGATCGTATTTATCCTGAAACTCGGCGGCCTCTTCAGGAGCAGCACGCCGGAAGATCCGACGGAGCAGGTCTCCCAGGAGGCGACCACGGAGGAGGCAAAGACCACAGCGGTATCGGAGACAACGATCAGCCAGAAAGAGGTCTACATGCCGAATCTTGTGGGACATTCACAGGATGAAGCTGAGAAGATTCTGCAGGGACTCGACCTTTCCATGCAGGTGGAGCAGGAAAATTCCGACGATGTGGAAAAAGGCATGGTAATTTCCCAGAAAGAGAAACCGGATACCGTGCTCCCGCGCTTTTCCAAGGTGACCGTCGTCATCAGCGCCGGATCTGACAAGGTGGATCTCGCGGAACTCGGACTTTCCGGAATGACTCTTGAGACGGCAGTGCGCCTCTTAGAGGGAAAGAACCTGAAAGCAGATGTGCAGGAAGAATCCAGCGAGGATGTCCCGTCCGGAACCATCATCCGCTATGAGCCGGAAGATAAAGTGGCACTCGGAAGTACCGTGACTCTGTATGTGAGCACGGGGCCGGAGGAAGAATTTGTCTCTGTTCCGAATCTCTACGGAAAGACAGACGCGGAAGCATCCGTACTTCTTTCTGCGGCAGGACTTGTGGCGGGCGAGATCTCAAAAGAGTATGACAGTACGATCTCGGCCGGTCATGTCATCAGCCAGGGCGTTGAGGCAGGAACCCAGGTCGCACCCGGAGAGACCGTGGATTATACCGTGAGTCTCGGACCGGAAGCGCCGAAAAAACAGTTTATCGCCTCCCTGGATGCAAGTTATCCTCTTCAGGTCTCCTACGGACCGGGGGCAGCGTCCTCCGAGATCCAGATCCTGATCCGTTTAAAACAGACGGTAAACGGAAAAGTGACCTACACGAAACTTGCAGAGCCGAAGTCCTACAGCGCGGACACGACCTTAAATATCAAGCTTGACAAGATCCGCGGCGCAGACGGCGTGCAGACCGGTGAAGTGGAGATCGTGGATCTCACGAACAATGTCGTTCTGACCTCGTACAACGTAACCTTTACGGAAGTTGACAGCTGATAAAAGGCGGCAGAGAGCGGATACGAAACCTGACTGCGGAGCATACGGGCAGTCAGGATGAGATATGGGAGAGTGTATGACTGGAAAAATCATTAAGGGGATCGCCGGATTTTACTATGTCCATGACGGCGTTTCCAAAGTATATGAATGCAAGGCAAAGGGCGTATTCCGGAACAGGAAGATCAAACCTCTTGTGGGTGACAATGTGGAATTCGATGTGCTCTCAGAGGAGGAATGCCTCGGAAACATCGTGGAGATCCTCCCGAGAGAGAATTCCCTGATCCGCCCGGCCGTCGCGAACATTGACCAGGCGATGATCGTGTTCGCGGTCGCTGATCCGGAACCGAACTTAAACCTTCTGGACCGGTTCCTTGTCACGATGGAAGCCCAGGATGTGCCGGTGGTGATCTGTTTTAACAAGACGGACCTCGGAAAAGAGGGAGAGGCTGACCGGCTTGCTGAAATCTACCGGAACGCAGGATATGAAGTTCACTTATCCTGCGCTCTTGAGGGAGATGGGATCGAGGCGATCCACGATCTTCTCCGGGGAAAGACGACAGCTCTTGCCGGTCCATCCGGTGTCGGGAAATCGTCCCTGACGAACCGCATCCAGCCGGAGGCGGAGATGGAGACGGGTGCTGTCAGCGAGAAGATCAGGAGAGGACGCCACACAACGAGACATTCCGAGCTGTTTTTCGTCGAGAAGGAAACCTTCGTGATGGATACGCCCGGATTCAGCTCGATCTTTGTTGACGATATGAAGCCGGAGGAATTAAAAGACTATTTCCCGGAGTTTGAAGCCTATGAGCCGGAATGCCGGTTCCTTGGCTGCGTCCATGTAGGAGAGCGGGAATGCGGTGTCAAGGATGCCGTAAAAGCAGGAAAGATCGCAGGATCCCGGTATGACAATTACCGGTTGATCTATGATGAACTTAAGAATAAAAGGAGATATTAAGATCATGTATATTTTAGCGCCATCGATTCTTTCAGCAGATTTTTCAAAACTTGGAGAGGATGTAAAGACTGTTTCCGACGCCGGAGCGCAGTACATCCATCTCGACGTGATGGACGGAGCGTTTGTTCCGAGCATTTCCTTCGGTATGCCGGTGATCTCTTCCCTCAGAAAGACGACAGACCGTGTGTTTGATGTCCACATGATGGTGGAGGAGCCGGGAAGATATGTAAATGATGTGAGAAAGGCCGGCGCGGACCTCATCTGTGTCCACCAGGAAGCCTGTCTTCACCTTGACCGTACGATCAACCAGATCAAGGAGACCGGCGCGAAAGCGGCTGTCGCATTAAACCCGGCGACACCTGTGGAGACTCTCTCCTGCATCTTAAAAGAGGTCGATATGTTCCTCATCATGTCCGTCAATCCGGGATTCGGCGGACAGAAATTTATCCCGTACACCTTAGAGAAGATCAAAAAGCTCCGCACCATGTTAAATGAGGCCGGTCTTACCACGGATATCGAAGTGGACGGCGGCGTCAATGCGGCAAATGTGAGAGATGTTCTCGACGCCGGTGCAAATGTCATCGTTGCCGGTTCCGCGGTATTTAAGAATGATGCGGCAGCGAATACGCGGGAATTTTTAAAGATCTTTGACGAGTATTCTGCAAAATAGAACCGGCAAAGTCTGCGGTCACTGTGGTATCATACGGAATTCCCGCTTCAAGAATTCCCGGATACGAAGAGTAACGAAATCATTTCATCAGCCATGCGTTTCCTGTATGCCATGAAGATCATGGAACAGGAAACGTCATGGCTGGATTTTTATCTCAGTCAGATAAGATCCCACCTGATCGGATCAAAAGGAGTGTGACAACGAAAATGAGTTCAGATATGAAAGAAGCTGCGGACACTTGCCTGATCGTGTCCGGCGGGCCGACAGACCGGGAGTTTGCGGCAAAATTTGTAAAGGAGAGGAAGTACCCGTATGTGATCGCGGTGGACGCCGGACTGGCTGTCTGTGAGGACCTGGGACTTGTCCCGGATCTCGCGGTGGGGGATTTTGACACCTTTGGTCTGGAGCGGATGGAGGAGCTAAGGAAGAAGGAAGGCTGGGCAACGGATGTCCACAAGCCGGAAAAGGATGAGACGGACACAGACCTCGCAGTCCGCTCCGCTCTCCGCGCCGGTTTCCGCACAGCCCATGTGCTCGGCGCTACGGGCGGAAGACTGGACCACGAGCTCTCCAACATTCACCTGATGAGGGCTGCGAAAGACGCCGGACTTTTTATGGAGATCTATGATGCAAAGAACCGGATCTTTCTCCTGACGCCGGACGATGAAGAACATTCCGTCTTTCGAAAGACAGACCTCTACGGAAAATACGTCTCCTTTCTGCCGCTCACGGAGAAAGTTTTCGGGATCACGCTGGATGGATTTAAGTATCCGCTCCATAATAAGGATATCTCGATCCTGGAAAACCCGAGTCTCTGCGTCAGCAACGAGGTCCCCGGGGAGTCTGCAAAGATCTCATTCCGTGAGGGGATCCTGATCTGTGTGGAATCCGGAGACTAAGATGCGGGATCAGGAAAACGATGCAGAATGAAAAAGATGAAAGACTGAGCGCAGGACACAGGCAGAAGGCGGGACCGGAAGAGTGGAATAAGAATCTACTGGACTGCATAAAAAAACCAAAACTGGACATTTTGCACAATCCACATGCGTGTTACTATGGATGACAAGACAGAAGAGACAGCTCCTGCATGACCTGTCGGAATGGCTCCGGAAGCTCATATTCACGAAGAGCGATTCCTGATGCCGGACGGCATACATCTGAAGAGAACTGCCGGATGGACTGTCAGTAACACACGAGGGGAGACTTAATTATGAAAGAAAAGAATGACCAGCTAATGAAAATCGCGCAGGCGGGCCTGATGGCGGCGCTCTGCTATATCGGATATGCGGTGTTCCCGGCGATCTCAGCCAGCGGAAGCAAGATCCACATCGGAAATGCGTTCGTCGTCCTTTCCGCGTACCTCCTCGGAGGTGTCTACGGAGGCCTTTCCGGAGCGGTCGGTTTATCGATCGCTGATATTGTCGGCGGCTACGCGGCATCTGCACCGAGAACCTTTATCACAAAGCTTGTGATCGGCCTGATCGTCGGCTTCGTAGCTCATAAGATCGCGAAGCTTTCCGATGAGCATGACCATGCGTATGTGATCCGCTGGTCCGCGATCGCTGCAGTCTGCGGTCTCGGCTTCAACTGCTTCTTCGAGCCGGCGTTAAAGTATGTATGGTACACCTTATTATTCCCGAATGCTGACAAAGCCGCATCCGCGATCAAGGCGCTCCTTGCGATCACAACGTACACGACGATCATCAATGCAGTGATCAATTCCGTGATCGCCGTGATCCTCTACGCAGCGCTCCGCCCGGCTTTAAGAAAAGCGGGTTTGATTTCTGCAGAGAGAGTGTAAAAGATCAGGATTCAGGGAAAATAACTGAAAGATATGAATCAAAGTATTTTCCGCAGAATTTCTATTTGTCTATGTGCTGACGCCCGTGTGAACAGGAATCCCGGGAACGGCAGTGTATAAACGAAGGGGATTGCGGAAACACAGAAAGACTGGAAGAAAAATTATGCAGAAAAAAATTGCTGTGATCAATGATCTTTCCGGGTATGGCCGCTGTTCATTAACAGTGGCTATTCCTGTTTTATCGGTCATGGGCCATCAGTGCTGTCCGGTACCGACAGCGATCCTCTCGAACCACACGGAATTTCCGGTGTATTTTTTCGATGATTACACGGAAAAAATGACAGCCTACACTGACAAGTGGAAGGAACTCGGTCTCTCCTTCGATGCGGTGGCGACAGGTTTTCTCGGCTCGGAGGCACAGATAGAGATCGTCATGGACATGATCCGGAAACTGGAGTCGGAGGAGACGTTTGTCGTCGTCGATCCTGTCATGGGAGACCATGGACATGCCTATGAGACCTACACGCCGGAGATGTGCGAGCAGATGAAGGAACTCGTCTGCATGGCGGATATCGTCCTCCCGAACGTGACGGAGTGCTGCATCCTCACGGATACCCCCTACAAAAAGGAAAACTGGACGCGGCGGGAGCTTTTAAATATGGCGATGATGCTTCGGCTCATGGGTGCGAAATCCGTGGTCATCACGGGAGTCCGCGAAGGCAGCTATTACACGAACGTGGTCCTGGAACGCGGGCAGATGGAAGCAAAATTTATCAGGACAAGATCTTCCGGCGGCGAGCGCCCGGGAACCGGAGATGTTTTCTCCTCCGTTGTGGTGGGGGCGCTCCTAAATGGAAAGTCCCTTCCCGAGGCAGTCGCTCAGGCAGCAGGTTTCGTGAAAGAGTGCATCAAAGTCTCCGATGAGGAGCAGATCCCGCACGCGAACGGCGTCTGCTTTGAGAAGATTCTGGGGAAACTGATAAAAAAGTAAGAGAAATCCCCTTCCTTTTCTCGAAGAAATATGATATATTTTTACCAAAGCGTGTTTTACGCAGGAAAGCCGTCAGATATCGGAGAACGTGTACCAGGAAAACTCCGGATCCACGGACGGCACCGGATCTGATAAAGCCGGAAGAGAGAAAATTTACGCGGCGTTTCCGCAAATCGGCCGGAAATGAGCAGGCCTGATCCTGAAATGTTGGAATTGCTGCAAAAATAAGGAGAAAAGCGATGTTAGATTTAAGATTTGTAAGAGAAAATCCGGAAGTCGTAAAGCAGAACATCCGGAATAAATTCCAGGATGCGAAACTTCCGTTAGTAGACGAAGTGATCGAGCTGGACGAGGAGAACAGAAAAGTAAAGAAAGAGGCTGATGATCTCCGCGCAAACAGAAACAAGATCTCCAAACAGATCGGTGCGTTAATGGGACAGGGAAAGAGAGAAGAAGCAGAAGAGGTAAAGAAACAGGTTACCGCAGCTTCCGATCACCTTGCTGAACTTGAGGAGAAAGAAAAAGACCTCGAGGAGCGCATCAAAAAGATCATGATGACGATCCCGAACATCATTGATCCGTCCGTTCCGATCGGTAAAGATGACAGCGAGAACGTGGAAGTACAGAAATTCGGTGATCCGGTCGTTCCGGATTTCGAGATCCCGTACCACACAGAGATCATGGAGAGATTCAACGGAATCGACCTTGACTCTGCAAGAAGAGTTGCCGGAAACGGTTTCTACTACTTAATGGGCGATATCGCAAGACTTCACTCTGCAGTGATCGCATATGCAAGAGATTTCATGATCGACCGTGGATTCACATACTGTGTACCGCCGTTCATGATCCGCAGCGACGTTGTTACCGGCGTTATGAGCTTCGCAGAGATGGACGCTATGATGTACAAGATCGAGGGCGAGGACCTCTACCTCATCGGTACAAGTGAGCACTCCATGATCGGTAAATTCATCGACCAGATCATCCCGGAGGAGGAACTTCCGAAGACCTTAACAAGCTATTCTCCGTGCTTCCGTAAAGAGAAAGGCGCACACGGCATCGAGGAGCGCGGTGTATATCGTATCCACCAGTTCGAGAAACAGGAGATGATCGTTGTCTGCAAG
>ERZ773216.2819-NODE-2819-length-15836-cov-23.243521_pt1 | contig 15836 bp, 15 predicted proteins | sample MGYA00511259_ERZ773216 | MGnify/ENA primary metagenome ERZ773216 (study PRJEB29015, sample SAMEA2737764) | human gut metagenome | biome: human gut; feature: human-associated habitat; material: faeces | place: China | collected 2012 ... | reverse complement strand
TATCTCTCTTTTCTTTTTTCTTAATTTTGTCCAATATCTATTGTAGCACTACAATCAGCCGTCATTTTTCATAGAAAAGTTATTGAATAATTCGTCTAAATGTGGTATAATTACATATGAATTTTCACCTTATAGGACAGGAGGGATATCATGAAAAAGAGTACCCGCTGCTTGTATCATAATCGGTTTTCAGCATTTTTGTCTGACACTGAACAATCGATACTCGGTATTCTTTGTGACGGCTATCACGGTGCTGTTCAGAGCACTCAGATAGAGGCATGGAAAAGCGAGATATCATTAATAAAGAGAGTTCTCCTACCATATCAAAACGAAAGCGGAAAGATCATATTTGAATACGATATTCCACGTCTTGGAAAACGAATTGATGTGGTTCTGCTCCTGAAAGGTATTATTTTCTGCATAGAGTTCAAAACAGGTAATAAAGATGCGCTGGCAGAAGCTGATGTAGATCAGGTTCTTGACTATGCTCTTGACCTGACGAATTTTCATAAATTCAGCGAGAATCGTCTTATCGCACCCATTCTGATAGTATCAAAGTATCAAAGGAGTTCCACTGTTATACAGAAATCCGTATATGACGAAAATGTACTGAATCCCTTGATATCGGGTGAAAACGGATTGCAGGAGCTCATACATAAAGTAATAGAAAAATATCCCGACCTTCCGCCGCTTGAAGAAAACTGGATCATAAGCCCGTATGCACCAACACCGACTATTATCGAAGCGGCCCGAACGCTGTATGAAAGTCATTCTGTTGAGGATATTACAAGGCATGAAGCCGATAAGGTCTCCACAGACGCGACGATCTCATGTATCCTTGATGTGATAGAAAAAAGCAAGCGTAACGGCGAAAAGAGCATCTGTTTTGTAACAGGCGTTCCCGGTGCAGGAAAAACACTTGTTGGTCTGGAAGTTGCTGTAAGGCAGACATATCAGGGACACGACAAGCCTGTGGACGATGAAGGCGCCGTATACTTATCCGGCAATGGTCCTTTGGTTGCTGTTTTAACAGAGGCACTGGCTAAGGATAATTATGAAAAATGCAAAGCAAGGAAAGAAAGTAAAAAAATAACCGATTCACGCCGTGAAGTCGGTAAGTTCATCAATATGATCCATCGCTATCGTGACAATATGCTTGCCAAGATCAAAAATCCCGTGGAGAACGGAGTGCTTGAAATCGATCCTGAGAAAGCTGTTAAAATGGCAGAATCCGGTTATGGCGAGGTTGAGCACGTTGCGATATTTGACGAGGCACAGCGCTCATGGACGCATAAACGTCTTGCAGAGTATCTGAAGCGTGGCGGAACCTACGGAAACAAACTGAAAGTTCCGAATTTCCCGATGTCGGAAGCCGGTTTCCTGATATGGTCGCTGGATCAGAGAGAGGACTGGGCAACCATCGTTTGCTTGGTCGGAGGCGGTCAGGAGATCAATACAGGCGAAGCAGGCATATCTGAATGGATCGAGGCACTGAATAACGATTTCCCTGATTGGAAAGTGTATATATCACCAAAGCTCACAGAGTCCGAATATGCAGAAGGCAGAGTAAATGAACTGCTGAAAGAAAACAGGAATGTCACATTCTCCTCTGATTTGCATCTCAGCGTTAATCTGCGTTCCTTCCGGGCTGAAAAGCTCTCGACTTTTGTTCATATGCTGCTATCCTTTGAAGAACAAGCTAAAAGCGTGTATCAAGAGTTCTGTGATAAATATCCTATCGTATTGACAAGAAATATGAATACGGCAAGAAAATGGCTCAGGAACAGAGCAATGGGAACTGAAAGAACGGGTATACTTGTCACAAAAGAAGCTGCACGCTTTAAGCCACTGGCTGTACATATTCTGCCTTCCGGTGATGAAAATGCCGTGCATTGGTTCCTTGAAGATAAGACGGATACACGTTCTTCCAACTATCTGGAAGATGCTGCAACCGAGATTCAGGTTCAGGGACTGGAGCTTGATTATGCCTGTCTGCTGTGGGATGCAGATATGCGCTATGAAAATGGTGAATGGCATTTTTATAAGTTCAACGGGCAGACTAAATGGAATGAACAGAACGGCGACAGCGAAAGTATGCAGGAGCGTCGAAAATATATGCTCAATGCCTATCGTGTCCTGCTTACCCGTGCAAGAAAAGGTCTGGTAATATGCGTTCCCGAAGGAAATGCAAATAAAACAGTTGGCGGATTCTGGGAAGATACTACAAGAATTCCGGAATATTATGATGGGACATATGCATACTTAAAGTCTTTAGGATTGGAAGAAATATGATTCACAATCTACAGAAGAAAACTGCTCTGTAATAGAGCCCCACACCACAAGTGAGCGTGGGCGAAGCTGATGCAGAGGTTGACAGAGGGGAAATAATGACATACATAAGCAAAGACTTATCTCGTGGAAAAGATGAAGTCTTAAAAAGCAATATTACCGAAGATCAGTTTAATGAAATCAAAGATAGCTTAGATTACCTCGATACTTGTACGTATGAAATAGACTATTGTTTGATGCTTCGTGATAACATATATGATTTTCTAAGAAATGTTGAGAATGATGAAACCGATCATGATCTTGTGTTTGTATCATTAAACAGATTGTTTATGAACATAATGAATTCTTATTATGCGTGGATAGAGCATCATGAAAAAAACTATAAAAGTGTTTTTAAGCCAATTGCTATTCAATACTATGATTCGCATTTTGAATATAGGTTAGCTTATAACTTGCGTACTTACACAACTCATCATTCTCTTGCTATTACATCAACTACGACGCATTTAGATTCTGGTTTAAAAACAATAAACATTGAATTAGAAAAACTATTAGATAAAAAATCAGGAATACAAAACAGCTTCCGAAAAGAATTAGAAAGTATTGTTTCTGATAATGGTATACAGACAATAGATGCATATCCATTTATTATTACGTTTTTTAAGATATTTGAAAAACTGCAAGGTGATATTTGGAATAGTATTTATAAGGATATTGCTGCTAAAATCGAATTGCTACAAGATTATACACAGAATGATAGAATGATTAGAGATACTTATATTCTTACAGAAGATGAATCTGATTATCTACGTATAGGCGCTAAAATAGCTATAATGCTGAACAAATGGAAAAAGATAATAGTGCCAGATTATTTAATGAATTATCTCGATTCTTAATATAGATACATGATATAGTTCTATCACACGCCATTTCCCATTACATAATCGCCATGTTGTGGTGAATACTTACGGCTTTTGGGGCAAGCTCAATACAGAGAGCGAGTGCGTGGCGGAGCTGATGAAGATGTATCAGAAACTCACAAAGGAGGCAAACGCATGAAACCGCAAGTACAGAAAAAGCCGGTCAGTGCCGAGGAACATCAGAAAATGATCCGGAGCGTTGCCGGAACAATGGCAATCGAGGGACTCACACTGAGCGAAGCAAGCAGACGCAACCTTGATAGGTATGCCAGCGGTCAGGCGAATTATCAACAGATCATGGCAAAGCTGAAAACAAAGTATCAGAGGGCAAAATAAGAAAAAATCATTTTTGCAAAAACGGCTGCACCCGAAGGCACAGCCGTTTCATAAACATATCTTATTTTATCATACAATTCATAATAACGCTTATCATCATTTCCTTTTCAGCAGGCTGCGATTCAGCTATCATGATAGTCAGCGCCGCCAAAGTCTGATCAGCAATGGCTTTTTCTGTCTTGGCTTCGTCAAGGAACAGAGCATTATTCTTGTCGAGAAAATACAGGAACATCGCTGCTGCGATACGCTTGTTGCCGTCAGAGAAAGAATGATTCTTCGTGACAAAATACAGCAGATTTGCCGCTTTTTCTTCCAGCGACGGGTATATCTCAACACCGCCGAATTCCTGATAAATATTTGCGATACTGCCTTTGAACGAATCGTCCTTCTCGTTGCCGAAAAGTGCACTGTCGGATGCGAACTTCATTTCGTTGATGACCTTCCTGCACTCGTCATAATCAAGCACATAAACAGCCTTGTTTCCCTTTGGCTTGTCAAGAGTCTGATGATCGTAAGCATCAAGCAGGTCAAGGGCTGTGTTGAACTTCTCGATAACCGAAAGCACCTGTTTTGCATCAAGCTGATTTTCTGCACGCTTCATAATGCGTATTACCTCGCCTATCTGTTCTATACGCTTATTATTCACGGCATAACCCTTGATTATGTAATCTTTCAGTACACTGTTCGCCCATTTGCGAAACTCAACACCACGCTGTGACTTTACACGGTATCCAACGGAAATTATCACGTCAAGGTTGTAGTATTCGATATCTCTCGTAACTTCACGGTCACCCTCGGTTTGAACTATCGCAAATTTTGCGACAGTTGCCGTATCTCCAACAAGTTCCTCTTTCAAGGCGTTGCTGATGTGCTTGCCGATGGTTTTGATGTCACGGTCAAACAACTCCGCAAGCTGTGCTCGGTTCAGCCACACTGTTTCACCGTCGGTATTCACACTGAGCTTTACAGCGTGGTCTGCGGTCTCATATAAAATGATCTCATTTTTATCCATTAGGATCACCTACCCTCGTTTTATTAAATATAGCACATTTTCATTTGAAAAGCAAGATGCAAATATAGCCTGAATTGTTGCAGATGCCTCTCATATATAAACCATACACTCAAACAACGCTTCTCTTGCCATGCTGATGAAGCAGTTCTCAAGACCGAGCATTTTCTCGGCATCACTGCTGAGAACAGCCTTCTGATAGCAAGTATCAGTCTGCTTCCAATTAACAAGTTTGGAAATCCTGTCAGGATAATGAATGTCAGTATCGAAGTGAGTAACCGTCACAGTATTGGTGTCAAGTCTCCAAATTGGCACAGTCTTTTTTTCTGAGGAGTATGTGATCTATTTACTCTTGTATCTGCTCCTAAAATTATCCTCCATATCGAAATATCATACAAGGGTATGTCGGATATTTTGTCCGCTATTTGTCCGCTAAGGGTGCAAAAACTTAGCAAAAAAATAGCGTAAACGCATTTTTGTAGATTGTTCTAAAATGCCGTATTTTCGGGATTTTCTGCATATCCCGACAAATCGCAAAAAGTGCGCCGAGATTTTCAATTCCCGTACGGGTCACCAACAACACTTAGGAAGTCCGTAGAGTTTATCTGGGGACTTCAAATGTTATCTAAAAAACAGTGACCATGTTTGATTGACCAAAAAGCACTCGCTGAAATGCTCTTTGGTCAGCCAAGCATACCGCTTGATCGAGTGTATGCAAAAACAATCCGTAATCGTATTGATTTTTTTGCTTACGCTATATAATGATTTTTCCCTTTGGCGCACGAAACATCTGCAGTGACATTCAAACAATGGGACTACATTACGACAATGTCGGCTCGAAGTTGACGCCCTTGCTTTGTTACTCTCACAGGTAGCTCAGCACCACAGTGCCTATACTCGCTAGTGTCCATCACGGCGCAGTTGTTAGTGATTTCGCAAAGATTACACATCATTATGTCTTATTCTGAGTCCAGCCGAAAAGTCCTTAAGCCTGACGGGGATATATATTAACCGCTAAGGTTAATTACAATGAAAAAAACAAAAGTGCTTCACAGTCCGCGGACGTCAAACTACACAAAAAGCCGCGGAATCTATACTGATACTACAAAAACCAAAAAGTCACAGCGTACTGTAAGCATTACAAAAGAGCTTACACAACCTCTGATTATGTTTCAGTTAGCACAGGAACATGACTTCACTTATGCAAAAAACAAAGGCGAAAAAATCACAAAATCAGGCAGACTTTTCACCAAAAGGGACGGAACGCCAATGCACCCCAATACGCCTTACAAGTGGCTTGAGAGAATGTGCAAGAAAAAAGGTTTACCCTTCTATGGCGTTCATACGTTCAGACATCTCAACGCCAGTCTGCAGATAAATGCTGGCATAGACGCTGTAACTGTATCAGCGACACTAGGTCACTCAACCCCAACTACAACGTTAAACATATATAGTCATTGCTTTGAGGAAAACAAGACGAAATCAGTCGACATTGTCAATACTGCTCTCGGTGGTTTCATTTGACATCGTATCTATCAGCTCAATATTGGCAACTTGGTATAGTGCTTCCATTGCCGCCAAGTCGGTTATTGATATACCAAAAAGCTTTGACAAAACAATAAAGTGCCGTGTTATAGCTTCCGTAGATAGGCTTCGCCCGTCCTCTATGTTTTTGAGATAGCGGTCTTTAACGCCAAGCTCTTTAGCAACGTTTTCCCGGATAAAGTGCATATCTGTACGCAATCTTATCAAATATTCTCTTCTCAACATAAAAAAAGCCCTCCTAAAATTATCTAAAAAAAGGCAAAAGGGCAAATTTCAAAAAAATCAAAAGCCATATATATTACTACATATTCTGAACTAAGTAATATAACAGAATTACTCTATCTGACCTTTTTTAGATATTAATACAAAGTGGGTTATAAATATGAGGGTGCAAATCAGGGACTACCCCCATAATAAAATAAAATCGGCTTATATAATAAAAATTTTCGCAAAAAGGATTGACAAATCCCGTTCGAGGTGTTATTATATAGCTGTTTGAGTTGTGAACTCCCACGAGAACACAAACCATTTGAGCAGGATCTATTGGATCTAGGACCTGCTTTTTTTATGCAACCTTGTTTACGAGTGATTATGAAGTATGTATTGTCCGTATAATCTCCTGCTCTAGTTCGTTTGAGCTGTTTGCGCACCATGGACCTGTCAATAAGCACAGCTATGACCTTTGACACTTCTGCCCTACTCAGCCTGATGAGCGCAGAAAGGTCATTAAGCGACTGATAAAAACGTGATATATCATTGCACATAAGCTTGCAAAAAACTGCATATATGAAAAAAAGCTTAGGCTTCAGGTCAGAAGAATAAGCTTTTTTGTTATTGATATAGAAATAGTTCTTAGTCAGGTCATAGAGCTTTAATGAGTAGTGATATGCCCCTAAACGCCCCTCAGAGCCGTCCAAACGATATTTATGCGTAATTATACCCATTTCTTCAAGACGGCACACAGAGCGTTTTACGCTTGATACAGAGCATTTGCAGGAAGCAGCTATAGTTTCCTGCTTAATGCAAACTTCATAGCCGTTGCTGCTACGCTTGGTATGAGAACTGACAAGGCTATATAGTTTGCAGGCTACGGCAAAATCTGTGTAATTGCTTCTGAGGTCCGTTATAAAGCTGTTTGGTATACGCATTTTCTTTCCTCCTTTCCAATATATTTAGGCAACAAAAAAAGGACCTGAAATTCAGATCCTTAAGCATATGTATTGATTACCTTTTCAATGAATTATCTTTTGTCAGGTCTAATGGTTCGTCAATTCATAGCTGTTGCCAAGTCGCAAGCAATCATCATAAATATCATTACAGTATTCAAGCATATGAACGAGTACATTCCTATCTCTGTTTATAAATAATCACCCTATCTTTCATTATTTCCAACATAAATTTATCATGTTCCTCAGCTGACAAAAATACAGTATCGTCAGTGATAATATCGATATCCTTCTGAAATGTATCCTTAAGAGTTTCAAGCATACCAAAATACCTTATACCTATTTTGGAGGGCAAAATAGGTATATATAAATCGATATCACTATCTTTATTGGCTGTATCACGGGAATACGAGCCAAAAAGATAAATCTCATTAAGCTCAAACTCTTTCGCAACCGGAGCGACTAAGTGCTTTATTTCATCAATGCTATAGATTTTGTCCGTCATAGATAAGCACTCCTTTCTTGTCTATTTCCTGTTTAAGCAATACGCTGTGAATATCATCATAATCTACAACATCACATTCAGAAGTCATTTGTTTTCTTAAATCAGCGGCAATATCAGCCTGCTTTGTGGGGAAATTGTGTTTTAAGACGTTTTCATCTCCACTAGCTCTTACGGGAAATACACTCACAACTGACACCCCCTTATTATCTATCTAAAGTATACTCTATACCTTGCGCTAAGTCAAGACTTTTATCCTTTTTAGATACAGTTTTCCGTTAGCTGTGAAAGTATGTGTGCAAGAATGAAAGAAGAGCTGTTCTACAGCCGTGAGGACAAGCCGGAGAACTACACTATGAAAGAGTTGAAGACCATGATCTGGAGATATTTTATGAGTTACTGGGCCAACAGAAGAATCTGCACCGCCAACGGTGGTCTGCCTCCGGCAGACCGAAGAAAGCTCTACTATGATCATATCTTTCTCGTTGCATAATTCTTGTTCGAATAAAATGTGTCAAGTGATATTGACAAAACCAGCTATCTCCTTTTCCCTCACCGCTTCAAACTCGGCAATGACCATTGACAGGTCCTCATCATGAGAAATAGGATACCAACCTGTATTATAGTCAAGGAGCGTAACTGTATTTTTCTCTTTGTCGATTTTTGAAATCGTGTAATGGCGTTCGCCATAATCTATTTCATCACAAACTGCAAAAGATATCTCAACTTCCGTATCTTCCAATGTCGAATTTTCAAAGAAAGAGAGTTGTTCTGCATTATTTTCCTGTTGCATACCCTTGACAATATTGCGACTTTGGTGTATAATAACACTAGAGTCAAGAATGTTTAAGCCCTTGGACAATTGTAGCCCAAGCACACTGAACAGTTCCTGACTTTTTTGTTCACTGTGATTAATGTAAAAGTCATTATCATAGTGTTTGACAACTTTGAACAAATCTGATATACTAATATTAGAACCTTTCAGGACTGAACGAGCTAGCTGTTCATCAGTGAACTCTATGTGCCTGATAGGCTCTTTAGAGTCAAGAGCGTTTAAGCCCTGGGATGATTGTAGTCCCAGCACACTGGACAGTTCTTGACTTTTTTGTTCACTGTGATTAATATAAAAATCATTATCATAGTGCTTGACAACTTTAAACAATTCTGATGTACTAATATCAGAGCCATTCAGAACTGAACGAGCTAGCTGTTCTTCAGCGAACTCTATGAGCCTGATAGGCTCTTTAGAGTCAAGAGCGTTTAAGCCCTGGGATGATTGTAGTCCCAGCACACTGGACAGTTCTTGACTTTTTTGTTCACTGTGATTAATATAAAAATCATTATCATAGTGCTTGACAACTTTAAACAATTCTGATATACTAATATCAGAGCCATTCAGAACTGAAAGTGCTAGCTGTTTATCAGTGAACGCTGCGTGTCTGATAGGCTCTTTAGAGTCAAGATTGTTTAAGCCCTGCGAGAATTGTAGTCGCAGCACACTGGACAGTTCTTGGCTTTTTTGTTTGTTTATATACAAGATATTATCTGCTTGTAACTCGAGCTCCAAATGTCTGTCAAAGTTTTCTCTCCCATACACACTTGTAATGAAATTAAAGCTGACATTTTCAACTTCATATCTGCCCTTGCCATTTGGCTTTATGCTCGCAATTACCGGATTATCACTCTTGTCAACTTCTGCTGTTACAACAATGATACTGTCTTTACGATTTGGCGAATCAATAATCATTACAGGGTACGAGAGAAGTTCTGGTAATCTTTTTATCTGCTCAATTTCAAGACCATGCCGATGATTTTTTTCATCAGGCGGTAAAATTGCATTCTTCAAATGCTTTTGTGAATACAGCATAGGCATCTGTTCACAGCCAACATCAAGCAAGATTTGTGGAGTGTCACATACTTTTAAGCTTGTATAGAATGGTATTTTTCCGCTTAAAGCTTCATCGACCTGTTCAGCAAATGTTTTTTCACTCTTGACAACTCCAGAGGAGTCTGTTATACTGTTTGTAGAGCTATTAGGAACAGCAGGGCGTAGCTGGTTTTCAGCCAAACCTATAATTCTTGATGGTTCTATTTTTTTGTCCTGTTGAGTAACATCTGCTGAGATTGTGTCGGCAGAGTTGTCCTGGACTTCAACCGCTTGAACGTTCTGCTTTAAATGCTCTATTACACTTTGAGCGTAGTAGTCTGCTACTAAAGATGATATATGCTGTAGCTCGTCGGGCGAATATCGGACGCTTACCCAATGCCGTATGTTATGTTCACCATTTTGTGCAACTGCCACCACAGCCTGTTTTGTGTCAGGAACTTTTTCATTGAACATATCTGTGTCCACTGTCTGAGCGTAAGTAACAGTAACCTGCTTTGAGTCTGCTACCAAATAGCCGTATGGCACTGTTGAGCCGTCCTCTGTGATGACATACTTGCCGATTACAAGCTTATCGAACATTGCTACGCCATTTTCATTTGTTGTCGCTTCAAACTTCAAGTCCTTATTAGTGTCTGAAATGCCTGTTGCATAGAACTTAATGCCCTCGATATTGAGATTGCCTGTTGTTATCTTTGTGACCTTTATAGAGCCACTTTTCTTCTTGTTTGTCATTTCAGCCTTGACGATATCATCGTTTTCTGTTATTTCGAACGGATACGGAGTATCGTCAATTTCATAGATATCTGGTGCTGATATCTCTCTGTAGAAATATTTGCCTATAGCAAGCTGAAAATGTGCAATGCCGTTCTCGTCCGTTGTGCCAGTTATGACCTGTTCTTTATTTTCATTAAGAATTTCAAAGGTGCAATCAGGGATAAGCTCTCCTGTTGAAATGTCAGTCTTTGTTATCTCAAAAGGAATAGTGTTTTGCTCGTTTTCAAAATCTACAACGAACTCCGCCTGCTGTTCAACAAGCTTGATAGTCTGTGTTGGCTCATCAGAAATCGAATAGCCCTTTGGTGCTTCAATTTCTGTCACTGTGTAGCTATAGCCCTTGTAGATAGCCTTTGTTGTTTCAGCTATGCCGTCTGCGCCTGTGGTTATGGTGTCGATAACTGTTCCCTTTGGATATATACAATAGCCATTGCCAACGTAGATATCCTCGGCTGCTGCCACTTCAAACTTTGCGCCCTCAAGGTCAGCTCTTGTTTCAGCGTCACGCTTATGAATGGTTATCTTGCCCTTTTCAGGAGCAGAAGCCTTGTTTACAAACTCCGTTTTAGCCGTCTTGTCAGCGGTAACAGTGATAGCTTTCTTTGATGATATCATGTAGCCGTCTGCTGTGGATATTTCTCTCCATTCATAATTACCTTCTGGCAGACCTGTTACATCAATATCACCCTTGCCGTTTGGCGTAAGGTCTGTAGCCTGTGAAGCGAGGTCAGTGAAGCTGTAGCTTCCGTCCTTTCCAGTTGCCTTTACAAACTTATAGCCGTCACCGACCTTGCAAGCAAGCTGAAACTTAACGGCTTTGTACATATCCGCTGTGCCTGTCTGCTTGTTGTCAAAGTAATCTGTGAAGCTCTTGTCAAGGTGGGCTGAGCCTATTGGTGTTGTTATTTTCAGATAAGCCTTAACAGGGTCTTTGTCCTCGTAGCAGCTTACCACCATTTCCTGAACGTCAGAGCCGCCCGAAAGGATAAGAGGTGAGCATTCGTCTATGTGTTCAACATACTTGCCCTTTGTCTTTGTGAGCGTGAAAACAACATTTTTCAAATCTTTCTCATTGTCTGCTGTGATAGTCATATTTGAGCCTGAGCGTGTAACAGTCACTGAGTTCGGCTTTGAAACGCTGAACTGTGAAAGGCTGTCAAGCTTGAGCTTTGCTGTCCACTTGCCTGTCTTGACATCATATTTTGCAGGATATGAAGCTTTGTTGAGTGGCTTGCCGTAAGACGCCTTTGACGTACCACTAGGAATATTGTAGTGTGAAAGCATTTCAGACTTCATCTTTTTGTAGCAATCGACAAGGTCACTGTGATGAGCAGAAGCATTATTGCCATTGTAGTAATAGCTGTTGAGAAGCTTTGTTTCGTTATTTGAAAGACCTGTTGTGCTTTCATCAAAAAAACGTGCAGAAACCGCCTGTGACATAACACTTGACGCACACAGTTCGGTGTCCTTAGAATAGCCGTACTGAGTTTTGCCTTTGTAACTGTAAATACAGAACTCTTTTATCTGATACTGCATATCATCAGGAATATGACCGTTTTTCATGTAATCATTAAGTGTCTGCTGCTTTGAAACTGTTCCGCTATTATGCAGCTTATCAAAGTTAATGCAGTAAGCGTAGTTGTTATCAGATGTTGTGAAATACGGCACTTCTGATGCAAAGTATCCAGTGAAGTGAGTGTCATTGTATTTCCCTGTTTCAATATCATAGCCATTTGGCAGACCTGAGCCACGGAAATCATAGCTCCATGTTGACAGCCACTGCTGAGTGGCTTGGTTTTTGTCGGAGAACGCACTGGCTGTTATGCCTTGTGTAAGAGCCGACAAGCTGAGCAGAAATGCAAGTGCAACACTGCTCAGACGTTTGAAAAGACTTTTCTTTTTCATTTGTTTTCCTCCTAAAAATTTTTTATATATCTAAAAAGCCCATAGGACTTGAATTTCCGCAATAAAAAAAGCAATCCGAAAGAAAATCGAATTGCTTTTAAACTCTATTCAGTTTTATTTATATATCAGTAAAGGAGGTATATTTCCCATGCAGGCTTGCCGTCACTGTTGATAGCTGATCCGTCACCATGCCATTGCTGATACACAACTATATGTGCTTGGTCTTTGCCTATTCTGTCATATAGAACATCAATGTGTCCTTTTACTTTGCGATAAAGTTCATCATAAGATGAATAAGTATCAGGCGAAACAGTGTCAGGTGTTCCCCATGAGCTGTTGTCAAGATTTCTTGTGGCTATGTTGTCCCACATTTCCTGCTCGGTATAGAAGATAGCGTCAAAGTCACAAGTTTCATTACTATATTGTTGAAGTTCCTTAACCACTCTGTCTATATCATTCTGTGTCAGCTTAAACTTTGGCTTAGCCGTTGTAGTTGTAGTCGGCTTTGGCTTCGGGGCTTGTGTTTTCTTTGCCGTTGTGGTGGTCTGCTTTTTAGTCGTTGTCTGACGCTCTGTCTGTCTTTCTGTCTGACGTTCCGTCTGCTGTGGCTGATAGCTGTTGTTGCCTGAGCCGTTGTTTGAGGTGCTGTGGCTGTAGCTCTGATTATTATTCACTGTACCGCCATTACTAGCCTTAGAGCTGTTCGCTTTTGCGGTGTTCTTTGGAGCAGTCGATGATTTAGAACTGCTTGTGCTTCTTGTGCTTGCAGACGTTCCCGTTGTGGTAGCCGTAAGGGAAGTTGTTTCCTCACTCTGAGAGGTCAGTGTGGCTTCCGTTGTGGTAGTTGCCGAAGCTCCCGTGCTTGAAGCCGTTGTGGTTGCCTTTGGAGGGGCTGATGATGTGTTGTCTGTGTTGCCACAGGCGGTTATGCTTATCATTGTCGCACTGATTATCAAGGCGGCTATGGCTTTCATTGTGTTCTTCATATGGTTTTCCTCCTTTTTAGACTTGACATATAGTCTCAAAAGTAGTATACTAGAAAAAAGAGAAGGTAAACCGTATAGACGGTTGTCCTCAGTTTTTGATTATGTAAAAAATAACCGCAGCTTTGGTAGAGGGGCGGTTATTTTTTTATGCTTTTTATCAGCTCGTTGAGAGCGATAATCAGCACGATAGTCAAGACAAAGAAAGCTAAGTCCATTCTATCACCTCCCGAATATCCTATTTTGCCTGAGCCTTTCGGCTGACAATATTCAGACCATTCCGTGTGGGAGGACACCGCCTACCGTTTAAGTTTACCTTTTCCAAACTAGATTATATCACAATCATTTCTTTGTGTCAATTTTTCATTTTGTCCGTGGACAAATTTAGCTGAAATATCCTGCCTGCATATTTAGCGAGTAAATATATGTATCATTAATAAATTCCTCAACCATACGATTGATCCAGAACATATAGTGTACTCTGACCATTGGAAGTGGCTCATCACCATACAACGTTCTCTGCGTATGAAGCAACGGATAGTATAGTGAACGCCAATAACTTTCAGCGTGTTTTTCAAACTTTTCCCAAAACTCTTCCTCAGTTATCTTCATCTCAAAAAGCATATTCTTAAATTGTATCTGGAATTTTTTCGATGTGCGTAAAAAAGCTTTTCTTGAGCCACTGAAATCATGGTTCTCACCCATGCCGTCAAGCTGATTATAGTATGCTTTGAAAATCTTATCATAATATGCTTTCATTCGTTCAAGACAACGTTCTTCTTCGGTCATTGCTAAGTGCTGTGGCTGTTCCGTAGCCGACCAAAACTCCTCACCGACAAAATCTCTTATTTCGTCAATGGTGTAAAGAAGCATTGTTTTTTTATCAAACTCAGGGTCATTGAGCTTTTCTTCCCCTTTTTTGATAAAATCATCAACTTCATTGCTCGGTCTGATAAGGCTCTCTATCTTCGCTTCATCAAGTTCGGGCAAGTTTTTATAATACTTATAATCTTTTACCATTGTTATACCTCCCATATGTTTTCTACAATGTTCTATGTTTGTTCTCTATCAAATCTAATGGTTCATCGTCTAACATTGAGATGTCTGAACATGAGGTTTCATAGCTATTTTGCCACTCAAAAAAAGTTTAATATTTTCATGGCTTTTCATATGTGCAGAACAACTTTTAATCAATTCGGTTAGATCGTGTTGCTGTCCTATGTCTGTCACATCAAACTTTTTTACACATGAACCAAGCCACGGAAAAGTTTTGCCCATGTTTATAACTATCATCTGAATATCTTGCGTACTCATTTCATATTTTGATATATACCCCGACCATTGCCTATGCTCAAAACCATTATATTCCATGAAAGTTTCTATATCAATATATGCTTCACGATAATTACTTCCACCATAATTAATTTTAAGTGCATTTGTATCTAAATCAAAATTAATTGCCTTTTTGCAAGTAGATACACTCATATAACATTATGCCGTTTGGCAACCTCCAGAACATCTTCTTTTGACTCTGCTCCATGCAATGTATCATACCAAATTATTTTCTTCAAATAAACTAAAATGCCGTTTTGCTTGTCAATCAAATCTTTTTCAGCTACGCCAAATTTAGCAAGTTCATTGCTATCTCTTTTATTACTGAAAAAAGATAGCACGTTATTACTGCTCTTATCTTCATCTATTCCCTGTTTTGCAAAAATAGAGCGAATTTTTTCACAAACCTCATCAAAGGTGAAATTATTTTCAGTCTTGATTTTCTTTTCATCGACTTCAATTTCAATCTTATATCTGTATGCCAAAATAATACCTCCCATATGTTTTCTACACCTATATTATACCATACAGCAAGAAAACACGTCAACGGCAGAATAGCCAAACTTTCACACCAAATATTGCGCATTTTTGAATTGATTAAAACATTTATGGACTTGTTTTCAGGGAAAACTCTCGAGAAAAAATTATAATGACAACGATCTATCATTTGTCATGTCAAGCGCATCGTCTTTTCCAATTTCTTCTCTAACATAATCAGGGACGCTCACCAGTTCATCAAATTCAAGATTACCCAAAATCATATACATTTTGTCTTTACTTTCTCCAAAATATACTCCGCTGTCAAATTCGCTGTTATTATTATACCGCTTCACCAACTTCATTTTTTCGAGGTCAACAAAAACATTAATCGGAAATTCAAGTATCTCATCGGTAGTGTAGGCAATCGGTATATGAGAAAGGTCAGAAAAATCTGCGTCATAGAGCCACTATGATGTTCATCGTCCTTGAAGAATGCGGCTCTGTAGCCCTCTATTCTTGACTTGTTCTTGAACTTAGAAAGTTCAAAATCTATTGCTCCGAGATGATGTTCAGCCATTGTTCTCAACTTCCGTATCTTCCAATGTCGAATTTTCAAAGAAAGAGAGTTGTTCTGCATTATTTTTCTTCTGCATTGTAGGTTTGTCAATCATATTGGACACTATTATTAAGAAATTCGATAGGCGAAA
>ERZ773216.2807-NODE-2807-length-15899-cov-30.267609_pt1 | contig 15899 bp, 10 predicted proteins | sample MGYA00511259_ERZ773216 | MGnify/ENA primary metagenome ERZ773216 (study PRJEB29015, sample SAMEA2737764) | human gut metagenome | biome: human gut; feature: human-associated habitat; material: faeces | place: China | collected 2012 ... | reverse complement strand
CCAAGATTGTAAAGGTTCAGCAACTGGCTTTGAAGACGGGAGCTCCCGTTATCGCCCTGAACGACTCGGGAGGCGCACGCATCCAAGAAGGGGTGAACAGCCTTGCCGGATATGCCTCTATTTTCTATCAGAACACTATCGCCTCAGGTGTTATCCCGCAGATTTCCGCCATCTTGGGTCCTTGTGCCGGAGGAGCCTGCTACTCACCAGCACTAACCGATTTTATCTTTATGGTAAAAGAGAAGAGCCACATGTTCATCACCGGCCCGGATGTGGTGAAGACTGTGACTAACGAGGAGGTGGGCAAGGAGGAACTGGGCGGTGCCTATACCCACAGCAGCAAAAGCGGTGTGACCCATTTTATGTGCGACAATGAGGAGGAAACGCTGATGAGTATCCGCGAATTGCTGAGTTTCCTGCCTTCCAACAATATGGAGGATGCGCCGCTGGTTCCCTGCAACGATGACATCCATCGTCAGGTGGAGGCGTTGCAGACTGTCATTCCCGAAGATCCGAATATGCCTTATGATATAAAGGATATCATCGAACCGGTGCTGGATAACCAGTATTTCTTCGAGGTGATGCCTCACTTTGCTAAAAATGTGGTGGTGGGGTTCGGTCGCCTGGGAGGTCGTTCCGTAGGTATTGTTGCCAATCAGCCCGCCTGGCTGGCCGGCGTCCTTGACATTGACGCCAGTGACAAGGCTGCCCGTTTTATCCGTTTCTGCGACTGCTTTAACATTCCTCTGATCACTTTCGAGGATGTTCCCGGCTTCCTGCCCGGAACAATACAGGAACACAACGGCATCATCCGCCACGGTGCGAAGATAGTTTATGCATACGCCGAAGCTACAGTGCCCAAGGTAACTTTAATTACCCGTAAAGCTTACGGAGGTGCCTACATTGTCATGTCCAGCAAACCGACGGGAGCCGATGTGAACCTGGCTTATCCACAGGCGGAAATAGCCGTTATGGGAGCTGCGGGAGCTGTAAATATCCTCTATCGGAAATCCACTCCTGAAGAAAAACAAGAAATAATCAAAGATTACGAAGATAAATTCTCTAACCCTTATTGTGCGGCAGAACGCGGCTTGATTGATGAAGTGATTATGCCCCGTGACACCCGCTATAAACTCATTCAGGCTTTGGAAATGTGTCACAACAAAAACCAAAGCAATCCGCCTAAAAAGCACGGCAATATGCCGTTGTAATTGTTCAATGTGTGTGTATCCCCGCAGAAGTGATTTTTCCGGGGATACTTTTACCAACCCACATGATGGGAAATTTTAAATATAAAATGATGACTTAGTTAAAAATAAATATATTTCTTAATACTATGGAACTTCTTAAAAACCTCTTTGAAGGATATCCCAATCTTTGGGGCGGAGGTGTAGCACACTCCGTACTCATTCTGTCACTAGTTATCGCCTTTGGAATTATGCTGGGTAAAATAAAAATATCCGGCATCTCACTTGGTGTCACATGGATTCTTTTTGTCGGTATCGTATTCGGCCATTTCAATCTGAATCTGAATGAACACCTGCTACATTTTCTAAAAGAATTCGGTCTTATTTTGTTCGTCTATTCCATTGGTTTGCAGGTGGGTCCCGGTTTCTTCTCAGCCTTTAAGAAAGGAGGATTTACGCTGAACATGTTGGCTATGGGGGCTATTTTTATCAGTGTAGTCATTACTATCATTTTACATTTTACTACCGGAACTCCCATAACCACCATGGTCGGCATTCTCTCTGGTGCTGTTACCAATACTCCCGGCCTTGGTGCCGCCCAACAGGCAAATAGTGATTTAAATGGCATAGATGCACCGGAGATTGCGATGGGATATGCTGTTGCCTATCCCTTGGGGGTGGTTGGTGCCATTCTCTCATTGCTTGCACTGAAATACATTCTTAATATCAAAACATCACAAGAAGAAGCCGATGCCGAAAAAGGATTGGGACATTTACAGGAACTGACCGTACGCCCCGTTACATTAGAGATAAAAAATGAAGCAATACATGGGAAGACCATTAAGGAAATACGTCCTTTGGTAAACCGCAACTTCGTCATTTCGCGCATACGCCATCATGACGGACAGCAGGAAGTGGAACTAGTAAATTCAGAAACGATATTACATATTGATGACAAGATTCTGGTTATCTCGAACCCTATTGACATTGAAGCGATTACAGTATTTTTTGGCAAACAGGTAGAAATGGAATGGGAACAGTTAAACAAGAAACTTATCTCACGCCGCATTTTGATAACAAAGCCTGAGTTAAATGGAAAAATGCTCTCACAACTTAAGATACGAAATAACTTCGGTGCGAGCATCACCCGTATCAACCGTTCAGGAGTAGACTTGGTAGCCTCCCCACATTTACAGTTGCAAATGGGCGACCGTGTAACTATAGTTGGTAGTGAACTTGCTGTCACTCATGCCGAAAAGGTTTTGGGAAACTCCATGAAGAGACTGAATCATCCCAATCTTATCCCCATTTTTTTCGGCATCGCATTAGGATGTATCTTGGGAAGTATTCCATTTATGTTTCCAGGTATTCCACAACCAGTAAAACTTGGTCTAGCAGGTGGACCGCTTATTGTATCCATTCTTATCAGTCGTTTCGGTCCTCAATATAAAATGATTACATACACCACGATGAGTGCTAACTTGATGATAAGAGAAATCGGGATTTCCTTATTCCTAGCTTGTGTAGGGTTGGGAGCCGGGAAAGATTTTATAGAGACAATTGTAAATGAAGGTGGATATATTTGGATTATGTATGGAGCTATTATTACGACCGTAGCATTAATCATAACGGGGCTCATTGGGCGTTATGCCTGTAAATTAAACTATTATACCCTTATTGGTGTATTATCAGGAGCAAATACTAATCCGCCTGCCCTCGCCTATTCCAATGATCTGACTTCATGTGACGCTCCGGCCGTGGGATATGCCACCGTATATCCGCTTGCTATGTTCCTACGCGTACTTACGGCTCAATTATTGATACTCTCATTAGGTTAAACTTTAAAATTCTTTAAATATGTACCAACAAGAAACGATTACCAAAGAACTACATTTACAGTTAAGTGATGAAGATTTGGCACAGTTCGAACTTGATGCCAAAGAAACGGAACGTCTCGGACACATCGGCACCCACATGGATTGCTATATGGAAGCTCCCCGCTATAAAGAATATGTAACAGATGCCGTCGTGGTAGATTGTCGGAACGGACTACCAGCCGACGAATACTTTAATAACTTGGACATAGAAGGTAAAGCATTGGTTTTATATACCGGCAATATGGCAACCAACGACTATGCAACCAAAGACTTCTTTATGTTTGACATGAAGCTTAATTGGGACTCTCTGGCTGCATTACTTTATAACCATCCAAAGTTTATTCTTATTGACTCACATGGGTTAGGCATGTTTTCACAACACCGGTTATTCGATATGGAATGTGAGAAAAACGGTTGTTTTCTTATTATGTGCCTGATGCTTGAAGGAGAAGAAATATTGAATATAAAAAAATTAAAGATTGAAATTGACAAGGAAATGCCTTCCACTGGAAAGCCATGTCGTGTCTATGGATTCTAAAAAAAGAAAAACATAACTTCATTTAAATGGATAAGACAGCCGAAACTTTGATAGACGTCAGTGGATTTATTTCTGAATATTCCGCTCACATGATGGGATGTGGTGTACATACTTCACGAGTGATACGCAGTGCCAATCGCATTGGGGAATCATTCGGTTATATGGTAAAAATCAGTGTCATTCAGAAAAAGAAAAGACGAGATCGAAAAGCAAGTATATCAATTGGTTACTCATAACAATAGTAGCTGTGCTGCTTGGAAGCATGGTAGTAGAACTTGTCCAAAATGTTTAATACCATCCAACTTTTATAAATCATTTCTGATTTTTAAACTAACTCAATGCTGTAATAATTCCAATTTCCATTATCTTTGTTCCCGAATCGGTTCCGAATAGATGTCCTCTATCCGGATTAAAAGGGAATCGGGTGTAAATCCCGGACAGTCCCGCTGCTGTGAAACTCCGATAAAATTTCCGATACGTACCTATTGCCACTGCCTGACTCCACATAACGAGAACGCGGGAAGGCATCGGAAATGAGGAGCCAGTCAGAAGACCTGCCATTCATCAAAGGCCGTTTCTACTCGTGGGGTTAGGGAAGCGGTACGAAAATATACAATAATTCATACCAACAGCATCTCATGCAAATAATTAAAAGGAATGGGACAACAGAATCCTACGACAGGGAAAAAATAGCCGTTGCCATACGGAAAAGTTTTATCAGTACCCAAAAAGAAATAACAGATGAAGCTGTCTACACCATAGTAGATGAAGTGGAACAATTTCTGCATCAAAACGAAGCAAATCGTAGTGTAGAACGCATTCAGGACGAAGTGGAACGTAGCTTGATGGAACATGGCTTTTACGCAGAAGCCAAAAACTATATACTTTACCGTTGGCAGCGCACAGAAAGAAGAAAAGTCCTCAGTCAAATCATTACCGGAACCGGTGATGATACTATAGCAAATATACTGAAAGAGATACAAAAAGACTTCTCCGGGAAGGAATATAGTCTAACCTTTCTCGCAGAGAAATTCACAAGTTTCTGTAAACCGGATATGACATCCGGGGAACGGTTGGCGGCACTTGTCAAAGCGGCTGTAGAACTGACAACACAAGAAACTCCCGACTGGGAATTCATTGCAGCGCGTCTGCTGAATTTCCGATTGACAAAGAAACTGACCGAACAGGCGGAAGCTGCCGGCATCTTTTCATTTTATGATAAATTACGCTACCTCACCGACGAGGGCTTGTATGGTAATTATATCTTGGCCTCCTATACTCCACAGGAGATAGAAACGGCAGCCGGCTTCATGTGTCCCGAACGTGACAAGCTTTTCAATTATTCAGGACTGGATCTGCTTGCCAAACGTTATCTGATCCGTACCCGTTCACACGAACCTATAGAGTCTGTGCAGGAAATGTATTTAGGGATTGCCCTTCATCTCGCTATGCCCGAAAAACAGAACAGACTGCAATGGGTAAAAAAGTTCTATGATATATTAAGTCGTCTGGAAGTCACAATGGCCACTCCTACCCTGGCAAATGCCCGAAAACCTTATCACCAGTTATCCAGTTGCTTCATTGATACAGTGCCCGATAGTCTGGAAGGCATTTACCGCAGCTTAGACAATTTTGCGATGGTAAGCAAATTTGGAGGAGGAATGGGAATGTACTTTGGCAAAGTTCGTGCCGCAGGTGGAAACATACGCGGATTCAAAGGTGTGGCCGGAGGTGTAATCCGATGGATGAAACTGGTGAATGACACTGCTGTAGCCGTTGACCAGTTAGGTATGCGTCAGGGAGCCGTAGCCGTCTATCTGGATGTATGGCACAAAGACTTGCCTGAGTTTCTGCAACTCCGGACCAATAATGGAGATGACCGGATGAAAGCGCACGACATCTTCCCCGCCGTATGCTATCCGGACTTATTCTGGCGTATGGCGAAACGGGATTTAAACCAGCAATGGCATTTATTCTGCCCCAATGAAATAATGACCGTCAAAGGATACTGTCTGGAAGACTACTACGGAGAGGAATGGGAACAAAGATACATGGATTGCGTAAATGACTCCCGACTCTCCAAGCGCAGCATGAGCATCAAAGATATCGTCAGACTGATACTGCGTTCGGCTGTAGAAACAGGTACTCCCTTTACATTCAATCGTGACACCGTGAACCGTGCCAATCCCAATGCGCACCGGGGAATCATTTATTGCTCCAATCTTTGCACGGAAATAGCACAAAACATGTCCTCCATTGAAACAGTTTCTACAGAGATATGTACGGAAGATGGTGATACAGTGGTAGTCAAAACAATCCGGCCCGGAGACTTTGTGGTATGTAATCTTGCCAGCCTTTCATTAGGACATTTGCCCTTGGAGGATGAAAAACAAATGAAAGAAAAGGTGGCAACTGTAGTACGGGCATTGGATAATGTGATTGAACTGAACTTTTATCCGATTCCTTTTGCTCAGATTACCAATCATCGCTACCGCAGTATCGGCTTGGGAGTCAGCGGCTATCATCATGCTCTTGCTGTTCGCGGCATTCGTTGGGAAAGCGAGGAACATCTCAGTTTTATGGATAAAGTTTTCGAACGTATCAACTATGCTGCCATAGCAGCAAGTAGCGAACTGGCAAAAGAAAAAGGGGCCTATCATTATTTTGAAGGCAGCGACTGGCAGACCGGAGCTTATTTTATAAAACGGGGTTACAATTCGCCAGAATGGAAAGCATTGGCTGTAAAGGTTTCCACACAAGGAATGAGAAATGCCTATCTTCTTGCCATTGCCCCCACCAGCAGCACCAGTATCATTGCCGGAACCACTGCCGGAACAGATCCGGTAATGAAACGTTTCTTCTTGGAAGAAAAGAAAGGAGCCATGCTGCCACGTGTTGCACCGGCATTGTCCGATAAGACCTATTGGATATATAAAAGTGCTTATCTGACAGATCAGACATGGAGTATCCGTGCCGCAGGGATCCGGCAGTTACATATAGACCAGGCGCAAAGTCTGAATCTATACATTACCAATGAATTTACCCTGAGACAAGTATTAAACCTGTATTTGCTGGCATGGGAATGTGGCGTAAAAACAGTATATTATGTCCGCAGCAAATCATTGGAAGTAGAAGAATGTGAAAGCTGTGCTTCCTGATCTTTTCGTAAACACTCCAGTACTGAATTGTCATGCTAAAACATTTCTTGTAGGGGCACCATGCTTGCGCCCCTACAAGAAATGAATAACAAATTTATTTTTAATATACAGCCTTGAGTTAGCAGTAAAACAAGAAGACAGAATATAAAACAACAATAAATCATGAATACAATAAAATTAAAAAAGAATGCCCTTTTCAATCCTGAGGGAGATACCGACCTCCGTCACAGAAGAATGATTGGAGGAAACACCACCAATTTGAATGATTTCAATAATATGCGCTACAAATGGGTTAGTGACTGGTATCGTCAGGCCATGAATAATTTTTGGATTCCCGAAGAAATCAATCTCACCCAAGACACCAAGGATTATCCTCACCTGGACCAGGCAGAACGCACCGCCTATGATAAAATCCTGAGTTTTTTAGTGTTCCTTGATTCTTTACAAAGCAATAATCTGCCCACCATCAGCGAATACATCACAGCCAATGAAGTTAATCTATGCCTCCATATCCAAGCCTTTCAGGAATGTGTACACAGCCAAAGCTACAGTTACATGCTGGATTCTATCTGTAGCCCCGAAAAGCGTAACGAGATCCTTTACCAATGGAAGACAGACGGACACCTGCTGAAAAGAAATACCTTTATAGGCAATTGCTATAACGAATTCCAGGAAAGTCAGGATGGATTCACATTGATGAAAACCCTTATCGCCAACTATATATTGGAAGGAATCTATTTCTATAGCGGATTCATGTTTTTCTATAACTTGAGCCGTAATGGAAAAATGTCAGGTTCCGCACAAGAAATCCGATATATCAATCGAGATGAAAACACGCATCTGTGGTTATTCCGCAACATTATTCTGGAATTAAAGAAAGAGAAACCGGATTTATTCACTCCCGATAAAGTAAAAATATATGAATACATGATGCGTGAGGGGGTCAAGCAGGAAATAGAATGGGGACAATATGTAATAGGAGACAATATACAGGGACTCAACCGGAAAATAATAGAAGATTATATTCAATATTTAGGCAATCTCCGTTGGAGTAGTTTAGGTTTTGGCCCTCTGTACGAAGAAAACCATAAAGAGCCGGAAAGCATGCACTGGGTATCTCAATATTCCAATGCCAATATGGTAAAGACTGATTTTTTTGAAGCAAAGAGTACGGCTTATGCCAAAAGCACAGCTTTGGAAGATGACTTATAACCCATTTACAAAATAATTTTGCTCCGCATCTTAAACCGTTAAGATACGGAGCAATAAATGACCTGACAGAAACATTTCCATTAAAGACTATCAATAAACAGCTGTCGCCACCTCTTTCACATTATCCACCGCACCCACTGTATAAAAATGTATCCCCGGAACCCCATATGCTATCAGCTCCCGGCATTGATTGATACACCACTCTATGCCTAATGCACGCGCTTCTTTATCATCCTTGCATTTCATTGCTTCCACAACCAATTCCTGTGGTAAATCCACATTGAATGTTTTAGGAATAACACTGAGTTGTGATAGCTTGGAAAAAGGTTTGATGCCCGGTACGATAGGAACATTAATCCCCTCTTTTCTTGCACGCTCCACAAAGTCAACGTATTTTCGGTTATCATAAAACATTTGTGTCACTACATAATCGGCTCCGGCTTCCACTTTCTTTTTTAACCAATATAAATCTTGTTCCATGTTGGGAGATTCCTCATGCTTCTCCGGATAGCCTGCCACCCCATAACGAAAAGGAGTTAAAGGAGCCTGAATCGGCGTTCCATCAATAAATTTGCCTTCATTAAAAGCATTGATCTGCTCTTCCAACTCCAAAGCATGGGCATAACCATCTTTCTCGGGAACAAAAGAAGATTCATCTTTTGCCTTGTCACCCCGGAGTACCAACAGATTAGTAATACCTAAGAATTGCAAATCAAGCAATATATATTCCGTATCTTCACGCGAGAAACCACTGCACAAAATATGCGGTACAACAGTAATATCATATTTATTATGTATAGCCGCAGCCACCGCTACCGTACCCGGACGCCGCCGATAACGATTACGTTCATATAAACCACCCCCCAACTCGCGATACACATATTCGCTGCGATGAGTGGTAATATTGACATAAAGAGGATCAAACTCCCGTAATGTATCTATTGTAGCATATAGTTTTTCAATTCCAGTACCTTTCAACGGTGGAAGAACCTCGAAAGAAAATGCTGTTTTCTTTTCCTTATTTATCAACTCAGCAATACCCATCTTTTTTGACCTTTTTACTTATTAATTCCGATAAATCCATATAACAGACAGCTATATAGAAGATTTATCTTTATATTAATCACATTTCAGATTTATTTCTTCACAAAGATAGGAATAGCAGATTTTACATCCAATAAATCATTTTATTTTAGATAATTATTCTAAATAAAGAGTATCAAAAGAATTATTATCTAAAATAACCTGTTCGAAAGTCCTATAACAGGTTATTTATTCTATGACGCAAATTGCCGGGAGAGGGCGGACAGCGCTCCTCTCCCGGCAATAATATATACAAATTAAAAACTCAATTTCACTCCGGCAAAGTAAGAACGCGGCATACCCGGTCCATAAATGTAACCGGAATCACGTTTTGCCCCCCGGTCAAAGTCACTTTGATACGCATTAAAGATATTATGTACTCCAGCATTGACCTGCATGGTTATGCCTTTATACAAATTGAAATCATAACCGGCTTTCAGATTCAATTCAAAGAAATCAGGTGTATTCACAGCAATGTCCTTATCAATAAAACCTGCTTTATGTTCTACCATCATACTACCGGTATAAGTACCGGATAATGCAATAGTCATCGGTACGAAAGGGTTGTATGACAAAGTGAAATATCCATAAGTATTCGGAGTACGGAACATTTTTTTCTCCATCGGAACCGTTTCATCATCACTCCATGCACGTGCCTGCTTGTATTCGGCCTTCTGCATGGTAACGCCGGCCTGCAATTGAAGTAAGGAACGGTAAGCAATCTTTCCTTCCAAAGTCAAACCATATACCTTAGCTCCTTTCTCGTTATACCGTTCATTGATAATAATACCGTCACGCTCTCCTTTCTGACGTAAGGCAAATACGTCTGAAAGCGAAGTATAAAAACCTTCTATAAGCAAGTTTCCCTGAAAATCTCCCCAACGATGATACAAATCTCCCGATATACTCAGACTTTGTGATTTTTCTTCTGTCAAGTCTTTTGCCAGTTCAATCATAGACACAGTTCCACCTACATTTTCTATATGCAAATCTTCATCAAAGGCCTGAGGTGCACGGAATCCGAAAGAATAGCTGGCACGCAGGTTCATATTTTCGGTCGGATTGTAACGAAGATTAGCACGCGGACTGAAGATTACATGATCCACCATATTATGTTTATCCAAACGCCCTCCAAGTAAAAAGCTCCACTGCTTGTTCTTCCATTCATTCTGGAAAAATGCACTGGCTATACGGACTTCTTGTTTGGTATAACGGTTATACCCCCACATATCATCCGTCAAGTTATCCTGATTATATTCCAGTCCTCCGGTAAAATCGGCAGGCATAAAGAAACATTTATCAAAACTATAGATATACTGCGATCCTGTGACCCAGGTAAAATCCGTGGTCGCGCCATACGCATTCACATCTTGTCCTCCACCATAATAACTGTCGCGTCCTGTATGCTGTGCAGAAGCATATACACTCAGCCGCTGTTTCTCATCCGGAGAGAAATAATCAAATTTTGCTCCCCCGCTATTGATAGTATGCTGCAATTGTTCGGCTATATCCGCTTCATGGGGAGGTCGGTTCAGTTTATTCCCGCCACGACGGAACTCACTGAGATGATGATATTCAAAAGTCAGTTTTGAATATGTACTTGTTTTGATAAAAGAACGAAAACCGACTGTCTGATTTTTCAGTTTTGGCAATTCGGTGTAGCCATCGCCATCATTGTCATAACCGCTTCTTTCTCTGTTCTGTCCAAAAATATACAATCCTGCCTTATGATTATCAGTCACTAACGAAGCATTCAGTGTCGTATTATTATCCCAAGAAGAAGTACCGCCTATGCCTGTCAGAGTATGTGTCAACTGCCCTGAGTTCCGTACAGGCTCCTTGGTGATTATATTAATGGTTCCCGCAATGGCTGAAGAACCGAACAAAGCCGAACCTCCTCCGCGCATCACCTCTACACGCTCAATCATATTGGCAGGTATCTGTTCCAATCCATATACACCGGCCAAGGCACTGAATATAGGACGCGAGTCAATCAATATCTGCGTATAAGGGCCATCCAACCCATTGATACGTACTTGCTGGAAACCACAGTTCTGACAATTATTCTCGACCCGCACTCCGGGCTGAAAATTCAGTCCTTGCGACAATGTGGAGGAATTAGTGTTCTCAAACACTTTCACATCCATCACATTAACCAACGTAGGTGCCATGCGGCGGGTGGTCTCACTACGATTGGCAGACACCACCACTCCGTCCAATGCTATCAAATCCTCTTCTATCTCGAAGTTCTCCTCCAAAGTTTTCCCTTTTCTTAAAGTTACTTTCCGGCTGACCGTCTTGTAACCGACAGCACTTACCTCCATGGTAAATTCTCCTTCAGGCAGATTTTTAAGAAAATAGTGTCCACTGGCGTCAGTCATAGTCCCTATGGTAGTTCCTTTCAGCGATACGCTGATAAAAGAAAGATGCTCTTCCGTATTCTTATCCAATACATGACCTATGATATTGGCATCGGACTTATTCAATTCATTGGCGTGCACAGCCGATGATGAGAGTAGAAAACACACTGCTCCCATCAAGAAAAATATATATTTCTTCATGTGTTGTTATTCTGTTTATTAATAAATAAAAGGATAGCAGTCAGAAGAATGAATCCGCGAACAGATAATGTAACGGAAAATCACTCCACCAACATAAAAATATACTATTTAACAAACAGCGGGAGGCGCGCGCAAATAAATGCCACAACCGGTTCGTATCAGTTTGATGCGTTCTACAGCCGGCACAGCCAGCAAACACAGCAATACCCAAAAGACCGTTGTGGAAGACGGAGTGAACAAACTACCGGAAGCAGCAAAAGAAGAAAGGAAAAAGATAGTTTCCAATTCCACTTCTGTATGTTGATGCTCCCCTTTAAACGGATGCGAGTGTACGATAATCACCCCATTTACCACATGCGAGTGAGTAAAAAGGGTAATACCTCCCAAATAGGCAATAAATATCAGTGGAAGGAAAAGCTTTAGAATATGAATCAAATGCTTCTTCATCGTAACGGGGGCAAAGATAGAACTATTTCCAATAGCAGTCAATACCTATTAATAGTAGTTATGGATTTAAAACCGAAAACAAGCCTCTTATCATGCCAAAGAAAATGCCCATTCGTCCTTAGTTGTCCCTTCCTTATATATTAAGAAGCCTATAAATCAGTATCAAACATCACAAAATGTTTCTTTTATTTTCAGAATCCCAAAAGATTTTAAAATAAAACCCTACCTTTGCATCAGATTTGGTGATGTAAGTACTTTCCGTATTTGCATAAAAGGGAATTCGGTCATAGAATCCGAAGCAGTGCCCGCTACTGTGAAACCCGTCAATGAAAAGCAACTCTCGCCATGCCACTGTTTCCTTTGTAAGAAATGGGAAGGCGCTTTTCAGGGTGAAGCCAGGAAACCTGCCAGGTCTGAACATAGATAATTCACGCTTTCCCGGGGCCAGGAAAGCTAATTATTAATTCTTAAATTATTTCGATGAAAAAGAAATGTTTACTGACAGCCTTATTCGGCTGCATGGTGGTGTGTGCATCCGCCCAGATATCGTTAAGTGGAAAAGTAGTGGATGCCCGTACAGGAAAGCCGGTGGAAGGCGCTAACGTACGTTTGGAACAAACTACAATAGGATGTGCTACCAATCCTAAAGGAGAATTTTTGTTGAAAGACATCAAAGAGGGAACGTATACCCTGCGTACCAGTTGCCTGAATTATGCTCCTGTCACTCAGAAAGTCAGTCAAAGTCAAAAAGAAATGGTGATAAGGCTGAAAAGTACCACTTTCAACATGGATCAGGTAGTGGTAACCGGAACCGGAACTCACCACAAGCTGAAAGACAGTCCTGTACCCGTAGAGGTCATTTCCCAACGTGATCTGCAAAATGCCAATCCATCCAGTTTCCAGGATGCCTTGGTGAAACTGGTTCCCTCTATCTCGGTGCAAACCACCGCTATGGGAACAACCCTATACGTAAACGGACTGCCTGATAAATACCTCCTCGTATTAATTAACGGTAAAAAAGTAGCCGGAGATATTTCGGGATCTATAGATTACGACCGGATCAATATGGATGCCGTAAAACGTATTGAAGTATTAAAAGGAGCATCTTCCGCCCTTTATGGCAGTGACGCCATCGCAGGAGTAATCAATATCATTACCGATGATCCTAAATCTGCATTGAATGTATCTTCCAATACCCGTGTAAGTTCTCACGGACGAATTTCAGAATCAGTCAACGCAGACGCCAATGATGGAAAATTATCCGCACACTTGAACTATAATTACCGCACTTCGGATGGATGGCAACTGAATCCGTATGAGGAAAGCAAGGGAGAACTGGTGGAAACCACAAAGAAACCGGTCTATAAGAATCATTCGCATAATGTGAGCCAAACCTTGAGCTACGCAGCCACAGAGCGTTTAAGCCTTCATTTGAACGGTAATCTTTTTATCAGCGAGAACGACCGTACCGGAGCCTACGATTACAACAACCGGCATCAGTCCTATACAGTGGGTGGAACAGCCAAATATCTGTTGGCTAAGCGGGCTTCATATATAGAAGGGAATATAAGCACCACCAATTTCCGTTCTTTTTATGACTATATAAATGATGCAAAAACGCATAAAACCGGTGACGAAGTCCTCAGTAAAGACCAGACTTACACCAATGCCAATCTAAAAGGTGTATTCAAAACCCACAAGAACAATACACTTTTTACCGGACTGGACTATGTATTCGAAGGCTTGGAGCCGACTGAAACCAGCAAGATGCTGAATAATGAATACCAAAGTGTTTATACACTGGCAGCATACGTACAGGACGAAGTAAAACTACTGGATGCAATCAGCGTAGTGGCAGGTATACGGTATGCCTATAATGAAAAGTTTAAAAGCCAGTTCACGCCCAAACTATCCTTGATGTACCAATATTCAGAACTGAATGTACGTGCATCCTACGCTGCCGGATTCCGTTCACCTACCTTGCAACAAATGTATGCCGTTTCTGAAAGCCGTGGACAAATCACGGTCGGAGACCCTGGCCTGGACCCGGAAAAGAGCAATTTCTATAATTTGAATATAGAATACAATCATCGTTTGTTCTCCATTGCCGCGTCCATTTATCAGAATGACCTGAAAGACAAGATTGAAGCGGAAGATATAGGAACAACGCCCGAAGATATTGAAAACGGCATCACTCGCAGACGCCAGTACCGCAATATAGAAAAGGCACGTGTGAAAGGCTTTGACATAGGTTTTTCAGTCCGTCCCTTCACAGGCTTCATGTTCGGAGCAAACTATATTTACACGGACGGGCGCAACCGTACGGAAGACATCCGTTTGGAAAGAACAGTACGTCACTCGGGTAATTTCAATGCCAGCTGGCGAAAAACATGGAACGATTATACATTCAATATTGCAATCAACGGACGCTATCAAGGTACACGCTGGTCTAAAACTTACGGCAACGCCCCCGCCCACCAGCTTTGGGATATCAACACACGCCATTCATTCAATTTAAAATCTGTTGCTCTGGAACCCGCCGTCGGAGTTGAAAACATTTTCAATTACACAGATGACCGTCCTTATAACAGTAATTATGCAACTCTGACACCGGGACGCTCGTTCTATGTCAGTCTGCTGGTTCGTTTCAAGCAATAAAACTATTTTTAGCATGACCTCTAAAACCAGACTTGTCTATCTGCTCATAACAACTTTCTGCCTGGCAGGTTGCGGCTATAAAAGCCGCAACCCGGTGAGTAAAAACGGGCTACCTTCCGCAGATACCATACAAACAGCCCTGGCCCCCCGTTATGCCAAAGGCTTCAAGATAACTGTTCGTCCGGATGGAGTAAAGCTTCTGTCCATCTCGGAGCCGAACAATAACCATGCAATACCCGAACTTTTCGCCTTAGTTCCTAAAGGAACAAAAGCCGAGATACCCGATGGCTATACCGTTATTCCGACTCCGACAGACAGAGTGATCTGCATGACCACGCCGCAACTGGCAGGTTTTACCGGTCTGAACGCTTATGACAAAGTGGTAGCGACAAGTACCACCCGCCGGATGCAGAATAAGGAATGGCTTGCCCGATTAAAAGACGGACGGGTGAAAAAGATAGGAATGGAAGGAAACTTTGATACGGAAATCATCATTGCATCCCAACCCGATATCATTTTCGTATCTCCCAACCGCCGGGGAGGGTATGAAGTGATGAAAGAGCTGAACATCCCTTTGGTCCCCTATTGGGCTTTCAAGGAAACATCACCATTGGGGCTGTCCGAATGGATCAAGGTAGCAGGTATGTTTATCGGTAAAGAGGAAGAGGCATGCCAATTATTTGCACAAATGGAACAACGCTATAACCTGTTGAAAGCCAAAGTTTCCAATGTAAAACAGCGTCCCAGTGTATTCAGTGGAGAAATGAGAAGAGATACCTGGTATGTACCCGGAGGACAAAGTTTCTATGCCCGCTTGTTTGCCGACGCAGGGGCCGATTACTTTATGAAGGATAATCCTGAAACAGGAGGTGTACTCATGGATTTTGAAACCGTATACGCCCAAGGATATAATGCCGGCTACTGGAGAGTGATGAATGGTTATAAAGGAGAATTCTCTTATGAAGCATTAAAGGCTTCCAATCCACAATATGCTGATTTCCGGGCTTTTAAAGAAAAGAAGGTTATTTATTGCAATCTGGAATGGATACCTTTGTATGAGAATCTTCCCCTCTCACCCGATGTTCTTCTGAGTGACATGATAAAAGCTTTTCACCCGGAACTACTTCCCGATTATCATCCTGTGTTTTATTCGCTTCTGGAAAAAGAATAAGTATTCC
>ERZ773216.2800-NODE-2800-length-15935-cov-5.430353_pt1 | contig 15935 bp, 15 predicted proteins | sample MGYA00511259_ERZ773216 | MGnify/ENA primary metagenome ERZ773216 (study PRJEB29015, sample SAMEA2737764) | human gut metagenome | biome: human gut; feature: human-associated habitat; material: faeces | place: China | collected 2012 ... | reverse complement strand
TGTACGCGGTTTCCGGAACTTCGGACCTTTTAGTGGTTCCGTCTCAATATTTTTACTTGGCTTCTTTTGCTGCCTTGATCTCCTCAATCATATGCGGAACAACCTCAAACAGGTCTCCTACAATGCCGTAATCCGCACATTCAAAGATCGGAGCGGTCTCATTGCTGTCCACTGCGATGATGATCTCAGAATCCTGCATTCCTGCCTTATGCTGAATAGCACCGGAGATACCAAGTGCAACATAGATACGTGGGTGTACGGTCTTACCGGTCTGTCCCACCTGATGGTCAGATGAAAGCCAGCCTGCATCGGTTACGGCACGGGATGCGCCTACAACACCGCCGCCAAGAGCCTCTGCCAGCTCCTCTGCCAGCCTGATTCCCTTTTCCGGATCCTTACTGATTCCGCGTCCAACACTGACAACAATATCTGCGCCGATCAGGTCAACCAGCTTCTTGGTTTCTTTTACTACTTCGAGAACCTTGGTTCTTAAGTCTTCATCATTCAAGGAGAACTGAGCCATCTCGATCTCGCAGGCATCCGCCTTTGTCTGATCGAACTCAGCCTTTTTCATAACACCCGGACGTACCGTGGACATACACGGACGGAAGCGTGGGCAGATGATGGTTGCCATCAGATGGCCGCCGAATGCCGGACGGGTCATCTTTAAGTTGGTGTCCTCCATGTTAAATTTGATTTTTTCCAGATCGATGGTGGAAGACTCCTTTAAGAACTGGATATAACGATCCATGTCGATATCCAGATGGGTTGCATCTGCAGTCAGTCCGGTATGCAGTCTTGCAGCTACTCTCGGACCTAAGTCACGGCCAATGTTGGATGCGCCGATCAGGAGGACTTCCGGTTTCTTTTCCATAACCACATCGCACAGGACCTTGCTGTATGCGTCGGTGGTGTAAACCTCCAGGTTCCGGTCTGCGCATACGATGACTTTATCTGCACCGTATCCGCCCAGCTCCTTTGCACTATTCTCGATTCCCTCACCGCCAAGCAGAATGCCTACGAGCTTTGAGCCTCTCTCGTCTGCCAGCTTTCTGCCTTCGCTGATCAGTTCAAAATCGGTATTCATCAGCTTGCCTTCACGCTGCTCACAGAATATCCAGATATCACTGAATTCATTGATCTCAGCACTATTATAAGACATATTCATTTCCTCCCTGTTCCTAGATTGCGTGTTTCTTTGCCAGCAGGCCTGCAAGCTCTTTTGCAGCCTCTTCTGCGGTACCGCCAAGAATCTGTCCAGCACCCTTCTGCGGCGGTGTAAAGGAACGGAATACATTGGTCGGTGAACCCTTCAGTCCGATGGTGGTCGGATCGATGAGCGGCTCATCTTTCAGTGCGTTGTAGTCCAGAACAGTTAAAGGTTTGTCCCAGCACTCCAGAATTCCTTTTACGGTCATGTAGCGAACTTCGTTTAACTCCTTGACGCAGGTAACCAGACACGGAGTCTGAACCTGCACGGTCATATAACCATCCTCCAGAAGACGTTTTACAGTCAGGCAGTTGCCCTCTTTTTTGATGTCTGCCGCGTAGGTAACCTGCGGAATGTTTAATTTTTCTGCAATCTGCGGACCAACCTGCGCAGTATCGCCATCGATTGCCTGGCGTCCGCAGAAGATAACATCGTCCGGACCTACCCCAAGGTTGTGCAGTGCGCCTGCGATGATCTGGGAAGTAGCGAAGGTATCAGAGCCTCCAAACTCACGGCCGGAGATCAGTACTGCATCGTCTGCACCCATGGCAATCAGCTCTCTTAACATCCCCTCTGCCGGCGGCGGTCCCATGGTAACTACAGTTACCTGGCATCCGGTAGCATCCTTTAATTCCAGCGCTGCCTCCGTAGCAGCCAGGTCATCCGGATTGATGATGGTCTGCATGGATGCGCGGTCCAGGGTTCCATCTGCTTTGACAGCAACTTTTCCTGATGTATCAGGAACCTGTTTTACACATACATAAATTCTCATTCTAAACTTCCTCCTACTTTAACAGACTTCTGGAAATAACGATCTGCTGTACCTGGCTGGTTCCTTCATACAGAGTCATGACGCGTGCGTCGCGGTACAGACGCTCTACCTTGTACTCTTTGATAAAACCATAACCACCGTGGATCTGGATTGCCTTGCCTGCTACGCGGTTTGCCATCTCAGATGCGTAATATTTAGCCATGGAGCACATAACGGAAGCATTCTTGTCGCCTGCATCCTTTGCCATAGCGGTGTTGTAGATCAGGCAGCGCGCTGCTTCGATCTCAGTAGCCATATCGGCCAGCATAAAGCTGATTCCCTGATTGTAGGAGATCGGCCTGCCAAACTGTTTTCTCTCCTTTGCGTAGTTGGTTGCTTCCTCGAGACAGCCCTGGGCAATACCAAGAGACTGTGCGGCAACGCCAAGACGTCCGCCGTCCAGGGTGGACATTGCGACTGCATAACCTTTATTTAACGGGCCTACCAGGTCGCTCTTATGTACTCTTACATTCTCAAATACGATGTCACTGGTCGGATATCCGTTGATACCCATCTTGGCCTCCGGCTTGCCGCAGGAAACACCCGGAAGCTTCATATCTACCAGGAAAATGGAGATACCCTTTGCTCCCTTCTGGGTCAGATCTGTCTTTGCAAAGACAACAGCGTAATCTGCGATCGGTGCGCCGGAGATGAAGCACTTACGTCCGTTCAGCACATAGTAGTCACCGTCCTCAACCGCTCTTGTGGTCATGCTGCCAGCATCGGAGCCTGCCCCCGGCTCAGTCAGCGCAAAGCAGATGTGCTTCTCACCCTTTGCCACCGGGACCAGATATTTCTGAAGCTGTTCCTCATTGCCGCAGGCAAGAAGAGGACCTCCGCCAAGAGAGTTGGACGTATTTGCATAGATAGCAAGAACCGGACATATTCTGGCAAATTCTTCATTCATCAGAACATATGCCAGGCTGTCACCACCCTGACCGCCGTATTTTACCGGAATCTTAATGCCTGGAAAACCATATCTGGCCATTTTCTTATACATTTCTGTATCAAATCCGCCCTCTTTATCCAGCTTTTCCTGAATCTCGGTCGTAAACTCCGTCTCCGCAAAGTTACGGAAGTTCTTTCTCATTAACTCATATTTCGCAGAAAGAATCATGATTTGCCTCCTTTTGGAACTGCTTTGTTTGTTTTGTTTGTTATTTCTCTAACATATATTCAAATTATAACACATCGGTTATGACATGTCTATAGTTACATGTATAAGCGCGGCATTTTCCCCTATTTTAACGAATTTGCTCATCCATTTTTGTGCACTTTATCAGGGCTTCTGTGCTGAATAAGCTTTCGCTGCACTTTAACGGGTCCTCAGCGGCTCCGTGCTGGTGATCTCCGGATTTGTGCGGATAATTTCTGCCGCCTGCTTTTTTAATTCTCCCAGAATAACCTTTCCGCTGGCATTCATCGGAAATGAGTCCATGCGTACGATATGGGCCGGCAGCTTGTAATAAGCCAGATGGTTTTCCATATGAGTCATGAGGCCGGCATTGCTGATAGTAAGTCCCTCCTCCGGAATGATACATACCACGATCATCTCCTGCAGAACCTCAGCCGGCAGTCCGATCACCTTTACCTCCCGGATTCCCGGATAGCTCTGCACCACCTGTTCAATCTCACGCGGAGAAATGTTTTCTCCCCCGCGGATGATCATTTCCTTCATCCGGCCTGTAATATACAGAAAATTCCGCGCGTCCAGGTGTCCCAGATCTCCCGTATGCAGCCATCCTTCCGCATCGATCACCTTTGCCGTTTCCTCCGGAAGCCGGTAATATCCCTGCATGACATTATAACCGCGCACACAGATTTCTCCGTCCTGATCGGATGAAAGCCAGCTTCCATCCGGCCCGGCAATACGGACCTCGCAGTGACGCAGCACCCGTCCTGCCGTTGTGGCACGTTCCTTTTCCGAATCCGCCGCATCACTGATGCTGACGCATGGTGACGTTTCTGTCTGTCCATAGGAAGCATAGAGGATTAGTCCCGGAATTTCCCGGCGGATCGCATAATATTCTTCTTCACTGACCGGGGATCCGGCAATAATTCCGTTTCTTAAGCTGCTCAGATCGTATTCCATATGGACCGGATTGCGGATGATAGCCAGAAACATGGACGGCACTCCGTTTAACAGCGTGCAGCGATGTTCCTGCACAGTCTTTAACACAGTCAGGGTCTTGTAGTATTCGATCGTATGCATACAGCAGCCTGCATGGATACTGGCCAGAAGGCTTGCAGTCAGGCCAAAGCAGTGAAACAGTGGCACTGCGATCAACATTTTATCTGCGGCCGTCCACCCCATATGGCTGCACAGCTCCAACGCACTGTTGACCAGGTTGTAGTGGCTCAGCATAACCCCCTTCGGCATGGCCGTAGTTCCTGAGGTAAAGAGAATAGCCGCCGTATCCTCCGGCTTTACCTGCCGGATATATCCTCCGATCTCCTTCGTTGCCTTTTTCATGCGCTCAGCAAACACAAAGCTCTTCTCTGTCATCCAGTGCCTTTCTGTATCACGGCCAATATAGATCCAGCGCTTTACAGTCCCCTCGAGCTTCACGGAAAGGTGTGCCACCATATCCTCATATACCAGCTTTTTGTAGCCCTCCCCGTAATAGACAAACTCTGCATCTGCATAGCGGATCACCTTCTCCAGCTCTTCTGTACTGTAGCAGGTATTCAGAAGCACAGGAACCGCGCCAATTTTGCTCAGGGCCAGAAATACAATGATCCAGTTTGGGGAATTCGTGCTCCAGATGGCAACGTGCGTACCCTTTTTTATTCCGCAGGAAAGCATTCTTCCTACCATATAGTCACTGAGCGTGTCAATATCTCTCCAGGTATACTGCTGCTTATCTGCCTCCAGCGCAATGCGGTCCGCGCTTTCCCTGACCCGGCTTCTGAGACATTCCGCAATGGTCTTTTTAATCAGCCTCATAACAAACAACTCCTCTGTTCAAGCATTCTTTCGCCGCAGAAAAAGCGCGGCTTTCATGCTGCGCTTTTTTCTTGCGTACTTGTCGACAAGTTTTTTCTGTTAATAACTTAACACCTTTCCGATTCATTTGCAAACATTATTTTCAGATTTCCGAACTTTCGGCAATACTGCTGATTTTCATTTTCCGCTTTTGTCTATTTTAGTGGTAGATAAAATATTCCGGTGACACTTTCTCGCGGATATGGCGCAGACGGTTTTCGGTATTCAGATGCATGTGCAGGATCTCATGGGCCTCCTTGGTTTCATTCTTTACCAGAGCATGCATCAGCGCAGTGTGCTCCTCTATGATTTCTCTCTGCCTTCCGCTCCTGACTACATAGAAGTTTCTCCAGCGCCGGAAATGGATATAATCCTCCCGGATGATTTCCATGACATCCTTCTTTCCAACAGCTTCCAGAAGACAGCCGTGAAATTCATTGTCCAGGAGATAGAACGCATCCATGTCGATATTCTCAGAAATGGCTGTTCTCTGGCGCTCGATACAGGCCTTCATGGCTTCGCTCATCCGGTCACGGACCTCCTGCTTTTCAAACTGCAGCAGACGGATTGCCTCCTGCTCCACCGACTCCCGGATAAACAGGATCAGCTCCACGCTCTTCATGTCGATCAGACTTACAAACGTACCTCTCTGCGGATACACGGTCAGAAGCATACGCTCCTTTAACCGGCTGATGACAGTCCGGATGATGTGGCGGGAGACTCCGTACTGCCTGCAAAGCTCATTTTCACTGATCTTGTCTCCCGGCAGATAGACCAGTTTCTCTATTTTATTACACAGCTCCTCATAAATTTCGTCGCTGCTCATGGTTTCCTGTGGTATCATAATTCGCCTTCCCCTCTTGCTTATTTTCCTGGTTTCAGGTTCATATAGGCAAATATTCTGTCATTTCTACCACAATTATAAAGGAATTCCGTTTTTTTAGCAACCCGGAATAACGGACAGAAACGAAGGAGGTATGAGCACACTTTTCCTATTCTGTCATCACATCATTAGCGGAACTTTGCTGCTCTCTTCTCCTTAAAGGAAGCAAAGCCCTCAATCTGGTCCGGTGTACCGAAGCATGCGGCCATATAGCCAAGCTCAATATTTTTTCCGATATCGATATCCATATCGGACCCGGCGTTGACTGCCGCCTTCACCAGGGAAATAGCCGATGCGGAATTATCCGCGATCTGGCCTGCCATCGCATAGACCTCATCCATCAGCTGTTCCGGTTCCGTTACATGATTCAGGATCCCAAGCTCCAGCGCATCTGCAGCTGTCAGCATTTTGCCGGTAAACAGAATTTCTTTTGCCTTGTTCATGCCAATGCATTTCGGAAGACGCTGTGTACCATTGAATCCCGGAACAATACCAAGGGTTACCTCCGGAAGACGGAATTTCGCCTTGCTGCAGGCAAAGCGGATATCCGTGCAAAGGACGAACTCAAAGCCTCCTCCAAAAGCATAGCCATTCACGGCCGCAATGGTTGGCTTATCCATCAGTTCAATCTTACGGAATACGGCAGATCCCTTTCTGGAATAGCGAATTGCCTCCAGCGCCGTGTCTCCGTCCATCTCCTTAATGTCCGCACCGGCAATAAAAGACTTGCCCTCTCCGGTAAAGACGACCACACGAACCTCATCATCTGCGATCACATCGTCTACTACAGCGTCAAGATCTGCCAGCACCTCACTATTGAGCGCATTCAGCGCCTCCGGACGGTGAAATGTGATGGTTGCGATCCCGTCTTTTTTGTCCAATAAAATATACTTAAAGCTCATACTAATTCTCCTTTCAGATTACATAGATTCCTGGAAAACAGAACACCCTTCCGCGGTTCTGTCGCAAAAGGGTGTCTGGATCCTTATACCGGGAGGTAAGTCTGACCTGTTGCCACGATGAACAGAAGCATTAAAGCCACGGTAATGATCGGAGCAATTACGAATACAACTGCACACGGCATATAGGAACTCTTGTGCGTATTTCCGGTGTAGCTCAGTACGGATACAACCAGACCGCAGTGCGGGAGGGAATCCAGGGTCAGAGCTGCGATGGAAGTACAACGGGACAGAGCTGCCAGGTTTACATGGTTCGGGTTTGTTACCAGATCACCGATGAAGTTCTCAATAACAACCGGCATTGCCAGGCCGATACCTCCGGTGCCGGAACCGGTTACACCTGCCAGACCTCCTACAGTAACAACCGATGCGACGATCGGGTTGCTGAATGCATTTACCAGCAGGCCGCACAGGGTTGCGTATGCCGGAACCATCTTTACGACAGAACCGAAGCCTACGATCGCTGCGGTATTGAACAGGGAGGATACACCACCCATAGCACCATCGCTCATCATCTTCCAGAAGCTCTTAAGATCGAAGCTCTTGAAGAACAGGATAACTGCTGCCAGAATACCAACTAACAGGGACAGCGGAACTGCTAATTTGATCACATTCAGGGCAAGCATCAGGATGATCATCGGAGCCAGAGCTAACAGGAAGGACGGTCGGTTGGAAATGTCCTTTGCTGCCTTCTCTTCCATCACCTTCTTATCTGCCTCTGTCAGCTCGAAATGCTCGCCGTTTTTCTTGCAGCGTGCGGTATACCAGAATACAAACAGAACTACAAGAGCGGTCTCAAAGATTGCGAAGCATACACCGGGAACCAGCCATGCAGTCGGCGCTACACCTAATGCAGTAGACGGAAGCAGGTTATGTGCCTGCGGGGATCCCGGGATCCATCCGGAAGAAGTACCTGCGCCTGCGAAGTAGAACAGCGGAAGAAGTCTTCTCGGAATGTCAGCCTCTTTAAACAGAGACAGCATTAACGGATACATTGCAAAGAAAGCAACGAATACGGAAACACCGCCGAAGGTTAAGATCCAGCCTACCAGGATGATAGCCGGGATAACTGCCTTTGCGCCAAGCTTTGCAACGATGGTCTCTGCAATCGCGTCTGCCGCGCCGGAGTTATCAAATAACTTACCGAAGATCGCGCCAAGTACGAAAATGCAGAAGTTGCTGGTGAAGTAGCCGCCTAAGCCCTGCACATAAGAAGTATTGGCTGTATCCGTCATGCTCTGTAACAGATATTTGCCAACGCCTACATCTACTCCGGCACCGGTGAAAAGCGCTGCGGTCAGCAGGCAGAACAGCGATGCGATGAATGCGGAGTAGAATACCGGGACACCTTTGAATACGAGCAATATTACAATTGCGATACTCAGAAGAATAAGAAAAATGCCCATGAGATAAAACCCCCCCTTTAAATTTTGCATGTTACTATTATAATTACTGGATATTTTTTTGACAATGTCACTAATCAACAAAATGTTTATCGACTAGTTGTTCACTCTTTTGCCTTCATCATAAAGGTCCACTCTGCATCCATGATCACAGTACCTTCCTGGTTTACCAGCTTTGCGGTGGTCTTCAAGATGCCTCTGCCCGGCTTTTTGCTGTGGCGTGCTTCGGTAGGAGTCATCTCCAGATGTACCGTATCACCGATGCACAGCGGAGCGGTGTATTTTGCGGTCAGCTCCAGGAACGCAATCGTGGTTCCCTCAAAAATACCCATCTGGTTGGACAGACCGGTAGATACGATCAGCCCCAGTGCGCCGTGAGCAACACGTTTGCCGAACATATTGTTCTTTGCAAACTCGTCATCCATGTGAAGCGGGTTGAAGTCACCGGAAATTCCGGCAAAGTTTACCACATCAGCCTCAGTGATGGTACGTCCCACGCTTTCATAACATTTTCCAATCTCAAATTCCTCCAGATAATAACCTTTTGCCACGTATGCCATAATCGTTTCCTCCTACTTATTTCTAGTTTTCTGCTTTTGCTTTCAGGATTTCTGCCAGACCAAACGGTTCCGGGCTGAACAGACGCTCATCCATCAGGGCTACATGCTCCGGAATGACCGGTCTAAACTCCATGTACGGAAGAATATCCTTCTCAATGTCAACGCCCGGTGCAACCTCACACAGCTCCAGTCCCTGATCGGTTACCTTAAATACGCAGCGCTCAGTGATGAACAGGACATGCTGTCCTTTTTTCCGGCTGAAATCCGCGCTGAAGGTAATCTGCTCTACGGACTTTTTAAATTTAACCTTCTTGCCCTCCTGAAGAATTACAAGCTTGCCGTTTCTTATTTCCTCCTTTAAACCGCCTGCAGTCATGGTACCGCAGAAAATGACATTGTGAGTGGACTGGGAGATATCTACCAGGCCGCCACAGCCTGCGATACGGCTTCCGAACCGGCTTACGTTTACATTTCCTGCGCTGTCTACTTCAGCAAAGCCAAGGCAGGTCATAGCCAGGTTGCCGCCATTGTAATAATCGAACTGTGAAGTCATCGGAAGCGCTGCCCAGGCATTCACGGCACAGCCGAAATCCTGTCCGCCGGTCGGAACGCCACCGGTCAGTCCGCTCTCAATACTTAAAGTAATCTGATCGCCTGCGCCCTCTTCCGCCGCTACGGCAGCCACGCCCTCCGGAATACCGATGCCAAGGTTTACAACAGAATTCGGTTTCAGCTCCAGAGACGCACGGCGTGCGATCACCTTGCGCTCGTCAAAGGGAAGAGATGCAAAGCCAACACCGTCCAGTTTGTAATGTCCTGCCAGGACCGGATTGTAGTAAGAACCCGGAGTCTGACGATGGTTCTCTTCCGGATTCTCGCTGACCACAACTGCGTCTACGAGATTACCCGGCACTACTACCTGGGTGCGGTCTACGGAACCGGATGCTACATAGTTTTTTACCTGGGCAATGACCTTGCCGCCCATAGCCTTGACAGCCAGAGCCACATCCAGCGCGTCAATCGGAGCGCCCTCCTCTTCCATCGTGATATTTCCATGCTCATCTGCCGTAGTACCGCGGATCAGGCCGATATTTAACTTCGGCATCTTATAAAGCAGATACTCTTCGCCCAGGATATCAACCAGGCTTACCAGATCTTCTTTGGTGGCTTCGCTCATCTTTCCGCCCTCAAGACGCGGATCACAGAAGGTGCCAAGACCGATCCTGGTGATCTCGCCCGGTTTTCCTGCTGCCGCCGCGCGGTACATATGGGAGATAACGCCCTGCGGGAAGTTCCATGCCTGAACCTTTCCGGCATTGACCAGATCTACCATTCTGGTGTTGTTTGCAAAATGTCCTGTAATATAACGTGTGATAAGGCCCTCATAGCTCATCTCACAGATACCCTGATCTTTGTTATTTCCATTTCCGGCTCCATGCATCAGTGTCAGGCCGCACGGATGACCTGTCTGCTGGAAACGTTCTCCGATTGCACGGTAAATCTCACGCGGCACTGTCATCAGCATAAATCCGGAAACTGCTACGCCATCTCCGTCATGGATCATATCCAGTGCTGTGTTCATATCTACTTTTTTCCCCATTTGTAAATACCTCCTTTGTTATACTATATTAGCAAGCAAAAGCTGTGCCAATTCTAAGTTCAGTCTCCCGGACCGCTTATTTGATAGATTTTTAACACCGCGTACTGTTTTTTCATCTGTGCAATGTTGCCATTCTGCCACATCGCTACGTTGCACCCTTGCAATATATGTTGCATTTTAGCATCATTACGTATATAATAAAAATCAGGACACAAAAGGAAATAATTTACAGAGGTATTCTATGGAAACGACAGAAAAAAAGAGCTATGAACGCAGCTATTTATGTGAAAAAATTATCGAGGAATGTTATGACAGCATTGTGGTAACCGACGCCGAAGGACGCTATATCATTGCCAACAAAGCTACAGAAGAATGCATGGGACTTTCTAAAGAAGAAATTCTCGGGAAACGCCCGGGTGATATGATGGCACAGCATATTTACACTAACTCCACCATCCTGGAGTCCATGCGTACCAAAAAGACTGTGACCGGTCTGGTCAATGTGCGCGGAGTCAACCGGCTTTCCACCAGCCTTCCCTTTCTGGATGAAAATGGAAATGTGGAATTTATCATGACCAACAACCGTTCCAATATTATTATGGATGAATTTGCCAGACAGCTGGCCTACGAGCAGGAGCAGCACGACCGATACCGCAACATTGCTGACTATCTCTACACCTCAGCAGAGTCCGATATGGTCTGCAGGAGCGAAAAAATGCACGCGCTGCGCCGTGACTGTGCCACCATTGCCATTGCCGACAGTTCCGTTATGCTCATTGGCGAATCCGGTGTCGGAAAAGAACTCGTTGCAAAGTTCATTCACTCCCAGAGTTCCCGCAGCATGCAGGCCTTCATTGCCGTGAACTGCTCTGCCATCCCGCCGGAGCTCTTTGAATCCGAATTCTTCGGATACCGGCCCGGCGCATTTACCGGCGCCAGTGCCAAGGGAAAACCCGGCTTTCTGCGTATGGCCCACGGCGGAACCCTGTTTCTGGATGAGCTGGGTGAACTGCCGCTTGCCATGCAGTCAAAGCTTCTGCGTTTCACGGAAAGCGGAGAATTCTATCCGGTTGGAAGCACCCAGAGCGAAAAAGTCGATGTACGGATCATCACTGCAACTAATCGCAACCTGATGCAGATGGTCAAGGACGGTACCTTCCGCAGTGATCTCTACTACCGCCTTCATGTCATCCCCCTTCGCATTCCGGCACTGCGCGAGCGCCCTGAGGACATTGAATCCATTGCTGCCTATTATATAGACCGGTACAATAAAAAATACTCTAAAAGGACCATGCTCTCTGACAGCAGCTTAAGCCTGCTTTTGCAATACAACTGGCCCGGCAATGTCCGCGAGCTGCGCAATGTCATTGAACGCGCAGTACTGATGTCACAGCCGGGAAGCTCAGAGCTTCCCCTGCGATCGATGTTGCGTTCCGACTGGGAAAACAGGGAAGTGAAAGAAGAGGATCTGGCTGTCTCTCCGGCAGAATTTAACGCTGTGTCCTCTACAAACAGCAGCATTGCTTCCACACCGGTGCTCCCGGATCTCGACCTTCCGCTGGCCGATGCCATGAAGCTGTTTGAACAGCGATATATTGATGCCGTGATTGCCCGCCACAACGGAAAGCTCAGCGAAGCAGCACAGGCTCTTGGAATCCACCGGACAACGCTTTACCGAAGACAGAAAGCCGCAGAAAAATAGAATTTATAAAAGGAAAAAGGCATTCTCTTATGAGAATGCCTTTCAATACGTGCGCGAGAAGATTCGAACTCCCGACACCTTGGTCCGTAGGGTCTTCATAGTCATGTGTTCTGGTTGGCTTTGAGGTGTCCGACCGCATATTTCCTCACTTTTTCGGGCATGCACTTTGCTTCTCATTGGTTCTCATAGGATCTGTTTTGTTGGCATTGTTAGTCAAATGTTAGTCAAAAGCTGACTCTGTATCTTCCTAATATATAGATGTATGCTATATTAAAATAAAAAGCACAGGGGGAACTACTATGTATCCATTTCCAGAAGCAAACTTAAAATCCATCCGCGTTATCTCCGCATCCCTGCCCGCACCCATCGCTATAGCCTGCTACAGTACATCAGACGAGGAACTGATAGCCGGTCTGGAATCCATCATTCTGAATGTCGGCTACAGTCCTGCGGATGTGATTGCATGGTGCAAAGACAAAGGGCTGCATTGCTGGTCATACCAGGATACAAGTGGCAACACTACAAAGCTGCAGTAATCAATCTGCCTGCGGATACTGCAGCGCGCCATCCTGGTCCAAAGTAAAAGTAACCGGCTCCGTGGCTGCATACCCATTTGCGTCAAAGTAATACCATTTGCCTGCAATGCACTGCAGGCCTGTCAGCATCATGCCGTTATACCCCAGATAGCAGCGATGCCCCTTATACTCAGTCCAGGCGTCCGTCAGCATATATCCGTCTGGATCAAAGCAGTAGTATTTGTCACCATCCTGCCACCAAGCATCTACCACATACCGACCACTGTTATCCGGATAGTAATAGCGCCAATGCCCATCTTCCTGCTGCCAACCGATCTTAGCCGCAACCGGAGTTAAAAACAGCGTGCGCTCTTCCTGGCGACGTTTGGTGAGCCCGGCAAACACCTTGCCGCCAGCTTTGTTGTAAGCCAAGATTTTATCCGCAATCTCGGCACGAGTACGGGATCCATGAGCAGTCAAGCCATCAATGCTGCCGATGTTGTACGAAAAGCTGACCAGCGCATCAAACTCATTCTGATTCCAACCGTACCGGCTGTACTTCTCAACCTTTTGCCCATACTTGGTGTCAATAGATCTGCGCAGCCACTCGTCTGCGGTAGCCTGGCTGATCTGCAGACCCTGGCTGATGCTTGTACCTGTAATAGCCTTATCCGCATTGGTCGTGCCATATCCGATGGTCCAGACACCTACGGCATCCTGGTAGGCGGTCAGGCGGCAGCCCTCAAATTTCTTGATCAACGCAAGTCCTTTTTCTGAGATTTTCATAAGCAACTCCTTTCATACACGTAAAAAGGGGCGGCTTATACGCCGCCCACGCCACTATCTCATGCAATGGCGGCCGTCACCCGGGCCGCCGTGGGAGATATCTGGACCACCTCCTTCTACTCTTTGCTGTCTCCATTCTCTCTATTGCTATCAATCTTGCTTTTCAGCGCTGCTATGTACTTCATAAGCCAGCCTGGTACCGGGGCGCCCATGCGGCCAGCATTCTCGGTGATTGACAGTGCTTCATTTAATAAATACCAAACCGTTACAAGTAACGACAGCATTGTGTTCGGCAGGGTAAATCCTAAAACATCTGATGTCTGAATGATAATATAATCAATGACCATAGACACGGCGATCACAAACAGATACGCCACCTTTTTGGCAATGCCCTTTGCGCCCTTTCGACTACTCCATCCATATGACTTATCCTCTGGATGGTCCAACGCTTCCACCGCGCTTGCCGCCATACCAGAAAGATAGTCAATCACCATCAGGCATAACAGCAATCCAAGGAGGTAAAACGTCACTCCCAGCTTTTCACTGAGGTAGGCAACCAGACCAGTTGCCAAAATTTGAATACTCATACATGTACTCCTGCTCATTTTTATTTGTCTCCTTTCGCAATCTGTGTTATACTTTTGCAAAAGGCAGTAAAAAGCACCCGAAAATCCTTTTGCCGTGGATTCGGGTGCTTTTGTGTACTATATTAATTTGTAATGAGGCCGCTCCTCACCAAAAAACCAGTACCGGATCCAGTCATCCAGTACAATGCCGATCAAACTCACAGGCACCCACAGCACCATGTACTGTGGGCATATCTGACCCAAGACGTTGCCGGGCATCCAGCTATAATCCCACACGCCCCAGCCAAGCCACAGGTTGACGATGCACCCGGTCAAAAACTCTAATGCCGTGATACCAATCGTGCCGATCCACACCTGCTGCCACAGTGGTGTGTCCCACTGTAGTACCTCATTGATCAGTCCCAACATGACAAAGCACAGACCTCCAAGGACAAACATCGTCCAGTGGCTCCAGCCACGCCAGACCAGCTCGATCAAGACATAAAGCACGCCTCCGATGTCAAATAAAAAGCTATACTTGCCAAACAACTTAAGCATCCGCATCATCTCCTGCCAGACTCGCAATCTCTAAAAGATATGTTTTGAGTACCTCTGACTGGTACTGCTCCGGCACATCCGCGCCGTAAAAAATCTGCTGCAGATCATCAGCAGCCTCTGTACCGGCTACCCACATATTGAGAGCATTGCAGTAGGTTGTATGATAGCTTACATGCCACATGGCCGTGGTGATGATGGTCTGCATATCTGCGGCACTGTAGTACCGGCACGGCTGGCCATCAGAGTGATACTCCAGCTGCTCCGCTCCGGCCGCGAGCTGAACCTGCTTACCAAAAAGATTAAGCTGATCGTGCTCTGTCAGCGCGAAGCGTTCGCTGGATCCATTTGCAAGTGTCACGCTGACACCAGAGTAGATAGCCTGCTCGCATGCCTGACTTATTTCCTGTTTCTTCGCAGCCTGCAGCTCTGCCAGGGACGGCTCGTACGGCTCCGGCGGTGTGACCGGCTCCGGATCTTCTGGCGGCACATACACGCTGCCATCGTCTGACAGATACACGGTCTGGCCCTCATCCCGGTACACGGTACTCCATCCGGTCAGCGTGGTGGCCAGGATGTCTCCGTCAGTGTACAGCTGAATGTCACCGTTCCAGGCATCCGGAACCGTGTCTGCAAAAATAATCTGCAGCACATGTCCTGCGACCGGAATGATACTCCGGATCTCATAAATCTGATCAGATCCGGTGATTTTGATTTTTTCCATTGGATACCTCCTAAAATGTATTTTTATGTATTAAAAAAGGTCCTAACGGACCTGAATTTTCTATATTTATAGTTCAAAACACCAAGATAAAAATTAATCTCGAAATGTTGCCAAATTGGAATGATGTATGGTCAGTTTCGAACCACGAATTTGTTATAGTTCATGTTGTATATAATGCTGGAACAGCTATAGGATCTCCAAAACAATGCTATCCATATGGAATTCTTATTACAGTTACATCGACTACATCGGTAAAAAATGGTTGGCAAAATTTTCAAATTTTTATTGAAGATACGGTTAATAATGGAGGCGAAACAGGAAATATATTTGTTCGCTCAAATAATGCATCTTCCTCAACATGGAAAAAATTCAGCGGAACCAATATTGGAATAGTTTAATCTGTTGTTGCCCCTTTTAAAATGTGCACTTTACGAAAATCCCCTTTTAATCGGATGCTTTTAGGATTAAGACCATGTTATAACGGATGCACTGTGCTGCTGAAAGCCAATATATATTTTACAATTTGCATCTAACGCTATATAATAACAATCTTTTTCTGCAGGCGAAACTTTACCGAACCAATTACCATCTAAACATAAGGTTCTTCCGTATCCGCCGCCTTTTAAACAGACGTTTGCAACGGTTAAATTTGGTCTTTTTTGCTGGTTGGTGTTT